>Ga0272441_10002946_pt1 | contig 33535 bp, 29 predicted proteins | sample SSMProp6N_FD_193582 | JGI IMG/M metagenome (GOLD analysis project Ga0272441, IMG submission 193582) | Marine sediment archaeal communities from Little Sippewissett salt marsh, Falmouth, MA, United States - SSM-Prop-6N | ecosystem: Environmental > Aquatic > Marine > Wetlands > Sediment ... | reverse complement strand
CCAAACAATGCATACCATTGCCGTTTCTCAACGACTGTGCTGCCTTGTGCTCCATCGCCTACTTTATGAATATGTGCTGCACATCCCGCCAGCATAAAAACGAACACCATCATCATCAATACAGCCGTGATTTTCTTTAACATACACACCTCCTTAATTGTTCACGTAAATGAGGGTCCCCAGTGAAGACTCAATGGCTTTTGATTCTTTTTGATAGATTGTTTTAAGCGTTGTGTAATCCATTTCAATGGATTGATTCTGTTGATTTTGAAAAACAAGTTTGATAACAACCCGAAGTGCATCCTGAATAAATAACTGTTCAATCATGATGTTGTCTTTGATATAACAATTGCGTTGAAGTTTCCGGCCGCCCTGATCGAACCGCGTCTGTTTTTGTATGGCATCCGCCAGTTGACTTAAAGGTTTTTCATTTTTCACTTCAATAGTAGAAACACTTAACATGCTTTGACTGGCCGGATTTAAAAAAATCTCCACCGGCGACAGCCGAAACGAAGCCTCAGGATCTGCATTGTCCTGAATATGTGTTTTAAATTGTTCAAACAGGCTGTCAGGAACCGGATTCCATGCTACAGGAGGATGAAAGGCAATTCCCAGGGAGTCGAGAACTGTTTTCTCTCCAAGAAGATCCGGATTGACCTCAAATAACATTTCCTGTATCGATGGATGATCGACTTTTTGATTACATCCAATACAAATGAAACATATAAGGACAGTCAAACAACGGCGTTTCATTTTTTTCCTCCTTGTAAGATAACGCTCAGGGAGCCGCAGATTTCCCGGGAGGCTGGGAAGCGTTATGTTTCCCATAAAACCGGGCTTCAACATTTTCAATGGTGATCAGTCCCTCTTCGATTACATTCTCCAGAACCGGCATAAACGTCTGGATTTTTTCTTTCACATCAACAAGTTCGATAACAATCGGCAGATCTGATGCCAGACGGAGCACTTTGGCTGTATGTAAATGGCTGTCGGCGCCGAATCCTTCCAGACCCCGAAGCACGGTCACGCCTGCCATTTTATATTCCCGGGCCTGCCGTAGAATCCATTCGAACAGAGGCTTGCCGTGATACCGGTCATTTTCACTGATAAATATACGCAGCAGTTTTGCGATGCATTTTTCCATTGGTTTTCTCAAGTGTATTGCGCTGTTGTATATCCCAGCCAGGCTGCTGAAATCCCCAATACGATATGGCCGAGAATATTGATAAAGACACTCACAATTTCCTGATCCCGGATCAGAGCCAGGGTTTCATAAGAGAATGTAGAGAAGGTCGTAAAACCACCCAGAATACCGACCAGAACAAACAGGCGGATTTCGGGAGAAAACAGTTCATGGTTTTCCACAAGACCGCCAAGGCCACCGATGATAAAACAGCCAATGCAATTGACGCCAAGTGTTCCCCAGGGAAAAGTCCCCGATCGGGATATTTGCTGAATCCAGCCGGAAACCAGATAGCGGAGCACCGCCCCGATGAATCCTCCGCAGCCGATGATCATCAGATGCCGGATCATGATCTCTGTTTCTCAGGATGGTTGTATTTCGCTAACAGCATTTCCAAATCTTCACGCAATGATTGACGGCGCTGGATGTCAAAGATATATCCAGCCATAATCCGGGTCAGGTGAAAGAACAGAAGAAACAGGGTTAAGGGAAAAATGACTGTATCAAAAAGATAGCCTGCGATAATTTTCAGAACCAGAAGGCACATGTCGCGGGTTTTATCAATCATCAATTGCGATATTTGTTTAAGTTTATTGCGGGCTTCCTGCAGTTTGCGAATCAGACCGGATGAACCCTCATCCGAATCCGGGAACATGTCCCCCCGGATTTTTATCAGGTTTGCATCCGCTTCCTTGAGAGCAGGGGCTGTAATTGCCCCGGACAGTTGACTGCCGCCCCAAACAGACAAAGGCAAAATCAGGTAAAGTGCAACCGTCAGTATCGCGGAAAACAGAGTTAAATCCCGTACCGGACACAACAACCGGTGTCTTTTAGGAAGGATCCAGGTTAAAAGCTGAATAATCAGTGCCAGAATGAGTGTAATACCTAAAAACCAGGGCTCCAGTAACTGAGAGGCAAGCAGCAGAAACCGGGTGCCCATCAGAATCGCGGAAGCAGACAGGACCGTACGCCAGGCCACATCAATATAATCATAAGTGGATTGTACAGCGTCGCCGACTTCTATACCAAATCCTACTCCCAATTCGGATCCTTCAAGAACGGCCAGTCCGACTTTAATGCCGGAGAGCAATGCGAATGTCGCCAGTGATTGATTTAAAGAAGACTGCAGATATCGTTGATTGTGCTGATGCAGATATTTTAATCCCGCTTCCAGTAATATTCGCTGGGTCCATCCTGTGAATGTGGACAGTATCAGAGTGATCAGTATCAGTATGACGATGATTGATTTTATTTTGGATCGGGCCAACGTCATTTATCAGTCTCCCAGTGCCATCAGGGTTTGCCGATAGGTATCCGGAGCTCCGATATCAAATCGACGGCCATTTAAAATATAACCGGAGAAGCCCTCTTCAACACGCAGCTTATCCAGGGCGGAAGTCAATTGGAAAATACCGGACTCGCGCAGATTATGTTGTATATTATTTTTCAGAACATCAAATATTTTGGAGGTTAATACATATTGTCCTGAAATGGTCAGAAATGTTTCTTCATTCATGCCTTCCACATAGAGGTGTTCTTTGGCATATTCCAAAGATGGTTTTTCAGCAAAATCTGTGATGGACAACTGAACTTCTTTTTCCTGCCATATGCCTGTGACACATCCGAATTTATGAACATCCGAAGCAGGGGTTACCATCAGCCCTACCACACTGTGACCGACACGGTCATATATATTCAGTAACTGCCGAGTACAGGGAATGTCAATATCGGACTGATACAGATGATCGCCCAGCATCAGGAGAAAAGGCTCTTGACCCACCCAATCTTTTGCGCAATAGACTGCATGTCCAAGACCATCCTGAGTTTCCTGAGGAATGAAGGTCAATCGATGACCCAAATCCAAAATGTATTGGCTGTATGTTTGATTTTCACGGGACAATTTGCTCAGATTTTCTACACGCAGGGGGCGATAAAAATATTCTTCAAATAAAGGTTGATCCTCTGGCTGAATAATAATGGCAATTTCTTCAATGCCAGCTTGGACCGCTTCTTCAATGATGATCTGAATCGCCGGTTTTATCCGACCATCCCGGTCGAGCACCGGGAACAGTTCCTTTTTTATTGCTTTGGATGCCGGAAAGAGGCGCAATCCAAAGCCAGCCGCCGGAATAACGGCCTTTCTTACTCGCTGTCCTGATTGAATAATCAGTTTTAAACAGGACATGTCCATCTCATCTTCGATGATCCGGATCAGTTTTTCCTGGCATTCCGCGTCTTTGGCGATGAATTGAGCTGTGCCGTCGCCCTGGGATCCGACACCTTTTCCGCCAAAGATATAGGATTGAATCCGTTTGTCACTGAGTAATTTATGCAAAACCGGAGCCGTTAACTGTGAGGGACAGGCGGGCTGAAGATGCTTATCCAGTTCGGCCTGTGCTTCTGTCATTAATTGACCCAGGGCTTTCGCGTTGCCTTCTGCTAATAACTTTTGAGCGGTTGTTACAATACGCTTATTTATTTGACCGAGATATTTCTGTACGTTACGGTGCAGGTCCGTGGCCGGAAAGGGATAGCTTTCATTCAGCTTGCCGAGAATTTCCCGGGTATCTTTTCCTGCATGAAGATCGACAATGACAAAATAGAGGTCATTGGGAACATTAAATTCTGAAACGTCAATCCTGTCGCCATCGAATGTCATCAGAATGGGCCGGTTGCCATAGGCACATCCCTGATCCATTCGGCCGCACCGGGAGGGTGTTGTGATCTCACCAAGGTATGCATATTCCATTTCACCACGCAGGGTCATTTTCAGATCGTAAATCCGATTAAACGCACGGGCAATTAATACACATACCGCTGCACTCGATGACAGTCCTTTTTTAACAGGGAGATCTGTTTTGTAATTGTCAATTTCAAGCCCGCGAACACGATAATGGGTGAGTACCTGATAGGCGACGCCCGCCACATAACTGAGAAAGCCTCCTTTTTCAGCTTCGGCCAGGAGCACGTCGCGTTCCATCGGCAGTTCATAAGGACCTTTTCGTGAGCCGTCGTTCAGTGCGGCATGAAAAATTAATTTGTTCGGGTGGGAGGATACACGGGCGTAAATGCCCTGGTTCGTACCACTGATAATTGTAACTCCCTTTTCAAGATCTGCATTAATCCGGCGGTATCCGCCGGCCCAATCGCTGTGTTCACCAAAGAGACAGATACGTCCCGGGACAAAAATCTCCATCAATGAAGCTCCGAAGTTGAATGAATCGTTCAATTTAAATTATCAGCAGCTGTGATCATTGGAATATTTTAAAATGTTCATGCCTTCATCAATGACAACGGATTAAAAATGAGAATCCGCATATCATACAGAAGTATCAAAAAAATAAATTATCCGAAAAGATGGCTCAGAGATGTTTATTCCAATTATTGTAAACAATATATAAACAATCTTTTTGTCAGTCAATTGAAATTTTTCGTAATCAGAACGATCCATCGGCCAACCCTTTATCCATTTTTCATGGAGCAGGTTTCTTTGTCAAATTCTGTTTCGACTGTGATATGGATAAAATTGTGTTTTCTGCCCAGATTCCGCACCTGTGCTTTGATTTTCCGGATTTCATCCTGTGAGGTGCCATTACTTATCACAATATGGGTGGTCAGCACGTGGTGCTCTCCGTCCAGAGACCAGGCATGGGTATGATGTGTCGACTGCACATGGTTGATTTCGAGTAATTGAGATTCAATTTCGTTGATAGCGATGTTTTCAGGACTTGCCTGAAGAAAAAGAGCCGCCGTTTTTTTCAGATTACGAATCACATTCGAAAGAATAACGGCTGTGATTATGATCGAAAGCAAAGGATCCAGAATATAAAGATCCGTAAACAGCAAGGTGATGCTGATGATCAGTACGGCTGTCCAGCCCAGCATATCTTCGAGCATGTGCAGGGCGACCACCCGGGCATTCATGGAATGCTGTTTGCGAAGACGCAGCATGGCAAATCCATTGACACCGATACCAATGATAGCAAACATCACCATGCCCGGTGCATATGTGGATTCGGGATTCAACAGACGGGGTACTGCTTCGGATAAAACAAACAGCGATCCGCCGAGAAGTACGATCATATTAAAGAACGCGCCAAGCATGGAGAAACGTTTATATCCATAAGAATATTTATTGTCATATTGCCGTCTGGAAAGCTGTTCGAAAGCCCAGGCCAGGCCCAGTGAAAACGTATCCCCGAAGTCATGCAGCGCGTCCGAAATAATCGCCATGCTGTTGGTCCAGAATCCCCCGAAAATTTCCAGTATTGCAAAGCCCAGGTTCAGGTAAAATGCCAGCTGGATGTTGTCGGTTTTGTGGGAGTGTGAGTGAGGCATGGATATACTTGTCCACAGTCAATGACTTAAAATACAGGAATACTTAATTTGCATTTCAATGAATATGCTATTTTCTATGATATAATTTTGACGCCTTTTCCGCAGAAGTAATAATCCCTTTGATCATGGCCGAGCTGAAGCCGCCGTGTTCCATCTGATTCAATCCGGAGATGGTACATCCGCGCGGTGTGGTGACTTTGTCGATTTCTCTTTCCGGATGATTTTTCTGACTGAGCAGCAGGGAGGCCGCTCCTTTTGCGGTTTGGGCGGCAATGATTAAAGCGTCTTCTGAATGAAATCCGATTTCGATACCTCCCTGAGAAGCGGCTCGAATGGCCCGGAGAAAAAATGCAATACCACAGGCACCCAGAGACGTGGCCGCAGTCATGGCTTCTTCATCAATCACCAGTGTCCGGCCTACAGTATTAAAGATTGTAAGCGCGGTCTCTATAGAGTCATGATCCCTCTTTTCAGAAGCCAGGCAAGTCATGGATTCACGGATCGCAATGGCTGTATTCGGCATGGCCCGTATAACAGGTATGTTTTTTATGATTTGTTTTTTAAGCGTGCCGATATTCACCCCTGAAATCACAGAAATGAGAAGATGTTTACCTGATTTTAATTCTCCTCTGATTTCCCTGAGCAGGCTGTCGATTTGACCCGGTTCAACCGACAGAATCACAATGTCGGCCAGACGGACGGCTTTTCGGGCGTCTTTTTCAACCAGAAAACCTTCTTTTTGAAAAGGTTCCAATAAATGCATTTTACGGCGCGTCAGTATTATCTGTTCTGCCCGGAATGTATTGGCTTCTTTCAATCCGTTAGCGATAGCCAGCCCGATATTTCCCGCTCCCAGAATGGCCAGCATTTTTTTCAATTCTGCCTCCCTATTGAAATGTTGTTTGTACGCCGTCCAGAAACATTTGAACGGATACGATAGTCAAGATCATGCCCATGAGCCGTTGCATTGCAACCAGTCCGCGTTCCCGAAGTGCCCGTTTTAACGGTGCAGAAAATAACAAAATCAATGTGGTCATCAGCCAGGCCATAACAACGGCCAATAACCAGCGTGGCCAGTGATCTGGCTCCCGGGCCATGATCAGCAATACAACAGACATGGCCGAGGGACCGGCAATCAAAGGGACGGCCAGAGGGACAATAAAGGGTTCGCCATCGATATTGAGCCCAAATACATCTTCGCCTCCAGTAAAAATCATTTTAATGGCAATGAGGAATAGAATGATACCACCTGCGATACTGAGAGAGGACTGAGAGACATGCAGAATCGCAAGAATGTACCGTCCTAAAAACAGAAACACGAGCAAAAACAGCAATCCAATAAGGGATTCCCGGAAAATAACTTTTAAATGCTTTTCCGGGGAGACATTTTTCAGTCCGAGCATAAACAGGGGAATATTTCCGATGGGATCCAGCACCAGAAAGACAAGCACTGCAGCCGAAATAGTGGACATGGTTGTTACTCAATTTTTAATATTCTGTATTTCAATGTTCCAGCCGGCACCTGAATATTTACTTCCTGACCTTCTTCTGTGCCCATAAGACCTTTTCCGACCGGAGATTTAACCGATATTTTACTTTCTAGAATATCGGCTTCTAATTCTGAAACCAGTTGATATTGCAGTTCTTCACCGCTGCTTAAGTCTTTTATCGTGACAGTGGATCCCAGAAACGCCTTGCCCTCGGGAATGTCACTGTCTTTAATAATGCTCGACGAGGTGAGTTTCTCTGTCAATTCAGCAATACGGCGTTCGTTCATGGCCTGGGCTTCCTTGGCCGCATCATATTCAGCATTTTCTTTTAAATCACCATGCGACCGGGCTGTCTCCAGCTGCCCGGCGATTTCTTTCCGCCTGACCTGAATCAGATAATTCAGATTTTCTTTAATCTTATTATAGCCTTCCTGAGTGATGTAATTGATTGCCATAATACTCCTGTGCTTTACATTTTATCGAAAATTGCAATCCAATCAATCTGTTTTTTGCAGAGTTGTTCTATATCATCGGTGTATAATGTAATGGTTTTCAAATGGGAATCCAAATCATTTCCAAGATCAAAATCTCGTCTTGTAATTCGTCAAATTGTTCTCTATATTGTTTTTACCTGATGAACCGGAGGAATATGCTGATGCCCCCTTGTATCCAAAAGATCCGGTTACCCTGTTTTGTATTTATTTTTTCGATCCAGATATCCGCTCAAGTTTCACCGATTCGATTTCGGCATTATAATATTGGAGACGGTCTCTCCCTGAATACCGTGAGAACGATCTGTCAGGATTTCAAAGGTTTTATTTGGATTGGAACAGCGGACGGATTGAATCGTTTCAACGGCCGGACATTTGGTATTTATCGGCCGATCGCATTTGATACGACCAGCCTGTCGGATTGGGATATCTCTTCACTTCTTCAGGACAGTCATGGAAGACTGTGGATTGGTACCTATAATGGTGGCCTGAATTTACGGGATTCGTCAAGCGGTCAATTCTATCATTTTCAACATCATCCAAATTGTCTATATACGCTCAGTCACGATTCGGTGACGGTTCTCTATGAAGATCCTGACAGTCACTTATGGATTGGAACCGCCAATGGATTGAATCGGCTTATTCCACCCGATGAAGCGGATAATAGGACTCTCGGATCGTGGGCCCGTCAGGTTCGCTTTAAGCATTATACAGCCACTCCGGAAACGACCAGCCTGAGTCATCCTTTAATTACCTGTCTGATGATGGACAAGAAGGGGTGGTTGTGGGTCGGGACAGAAGAAGGACTGAATGTCACGCATCCGGATTCGATGCGATTCATTCATTTTTTAAGCAGACATGATAATCCAAGAGGTTTGGCAAGCAATTATATCCGGTGTCTTCATTGCGATGAAGCGGGGCGTATCTGGGTCGGAACCGAGTACGGCGGCCTGAGTTGTCTGGTCCTTCCTGACTTTGCGGAAGCAACCGATCGAAGGCAGCGTCTTTCACAGGCCGAATTTCTGACATATCTTCCTGATAGAAAAAATCCTGAAAGTATCAGCAGTGATGTGGTGTATTGCATTTTTGAAGACTCTGCTGAGACATTTTGGCTGGGCACTGAAGCGGGACTGAACCGGTTTGATACCGCGACCCAAAGGTTTTCGCATTGGAAGCATGAACCAGACAATCCCGCCAGTTTAAACAGTAATACGATTTCTTTTATAACAAAAGACCGCTCAGGAGTCTATTGGCTGGGTACGGATGGCGGTATCAATACGTTCCATGATAAGCGGCATCAATTTCAAAAATTTCAGCATCGTCCGGGTCAGCCGGAATCAATAAGCCATCCCTATATCTGGGATTTCGGGCAGGATGCATCCGATTATATCTGGATCGCCACATCATTTGGACTCAATCGATTCGATGCAGGGAACGGGCATATTCAGTCTTTTTTCTACGATCCGAACCGGTCCGGCAGTTTGAGAGACAATAATATTATGTCACTTTGTATTGACAGTGATAATATGCTCTGGATCGGGCTGAACGGATGGGGCCTGGACCGGGCGATCATTCGGGATAATACACCCCCTGAATTTATTCATATGGATTGTACGGATAAAGGTCTGGGCAGTTATTATATCCTGTCTCTTTATGAAGACCGAGACGGCGCTCTCTGGATCGGCACCTGGGACAAAGGGCTGTATAAAATTTTACCTGAAGACCGACACGCACTTGCGGGTCGTCAGACAACGCAGGTGCCGTCCATTCAGTTTCTTCCGGATCCGGACGATCCAGACAGTATCAGTCCGGATCGCATTTACGACATGCTTCAGGATCATACCAGTGCACTTTGGATTGCAACAGACGGTCATGGTCTGAACGTTCTATCTCCGGAATATGTTCAGGTAAGAGACTTGAAGCGGGATACAGTGCGATTTATTCATTTTCGACATGATCCCGCCGATCCAAAAAGTATAAGCAGTGATATTGTCATGTGCATTCATGAAGACCGTCAGGGAGATTTATGGTTTGGCACCTTTGGAGGCGGTCTGAGCCACTATCATCGTCAAAAGAATGAATTCAGTTTCTTAGACACCAAAGATGGCCTACCCAACAATATCGTCTACGGTATCCTGGAAGATGAGGAAGGATGCTTATGGCTCAGTACCAATAAAGGCCTGTCAAAGTTTAATCCGGAGAGCCGTAGTTTTCATAATTTCACGGTTCATGACGGATTACAGGGGTATGAATTCAATTCCGGAGCGTTCTTGAAGACAAGAGATGGCCATATGCTGTTTGGCGGGATTCATGGATTTAACTATTTTCATCCCGGGCACATTTTTCTGAATAATTATGTTCCGCCGGTTGTGATATCGGATCTTCAGGTGGATAACCGGTCCGTATCCGTTTCGTCCAACCGGGTGCGACTGTCCCACCGGCAGAATCTTCTATCCATTGAATTTGCAGCGTTGAGTTATATTATTCCGGAAAAAAACCGGTATCGATATCGCATGGTGCCTTTAAATGAAACATGGATCGATGCGGGCGTGGACTACAAAGCCATGTATACCCATCTGTCTCCGGGTAATTATACATTTCAGGTGATCGGGGCTCCAATAATGACGGTGTATGGAATCTGAAGGGCACTTCTCTGCACATTCGAATCGATCCGCCTTTTTGGCAAGCACTCTGGTTTCAGCTTTCCATGGTTCTGATGTTTCTGGGATGCGTTTTTCTTGTTTTTTATATACGCACCCGGTCCGTTCAACGGATGAATCGTATGCTTGAGTGTAAAGTACAGGAGCGTACTGAAGCTTTGGAAACGGCCAATGAGGAGCTTCAGACCGCTCTGGAAAATGTGAACACTCTGGAGGGCTTGCTGCCAATCTGTGCATCCTGTAAGAAAATCCGGGACGAGCAGGGTAACTGGCACCAGGTGGATGTTTATATCCGGCAGCATTCGGAGGTCCGATTCAGCCACGGATTATGTCCGGAATGCTATCGAAAGTATGAAAAAGATATATGATCGGTGGATATCCTGATAAGCGGATGTGCTTTCGTTTATTATCAATGCGTCAAAGGATACGAAATGAGTCTGCTCAAGCGTTTTCTGATATTTATTTTTATTGGTTTTGCCTATCTGGTGATCAAAGAATTTCTGATTCTCTATCAAACTGCCAAATCCGTTCATCCTTATGCAGCGTATGGATTGGTTGTGCTTATGGGCCTTTTTTTATGTTATTTTGTGGTTGTCCCTCTGCTGAGTATCCTCAGGCTCCCCCGGCGTTACGGGCCCACGCGCAATCCTGATCATATTCAATCCATGATTCATGAGCGAATACGTGTATTCCGCCGAAATCCATTTTTAGTAAAACAATCGATGGATTTATCCGCTGTTCCAGAAGACAGAAACGGATATGATCAAATCATAGTGCTTTTACAGCCTGAAGTCAGAAAGCTGCATAAGAAATATGTTACCCAGGTATTTTACAGTACCGCCATTGCCCAGAATGGTTTTCTGGATGCCTTGCTGATATTATCATTATCTGTCAACCTGGTGAAGGATCTTTTTGTTCTATATCACGGCCGGGTGTCCAACCGTGTTTTATGGGCAATCGGCCGCATGGTATTTCAGTCCATGCTGATCGGGGGTTCGGAAGGTGTCGAGTATGCGGTGGACGAAATATTCTCCAAGATGTTTTCCGGCAGCATGAAAGGCATCCCCTTTGCCTCCAAGATCCTTGGTTCACTGGCCGATGGATTTGTGAACGCGGCTCTTGTTACCCGGATCGCGCTGATTACACAAAATTACTGTGAAATGATTTTTGCAGAATCGGACCGTGCGCTCTACCCGGCGCACAAAACCATCATTTCAACCACACGCATATTGATTTCGGATCTTCTGGATCGAATTGTCGATGAGATCCGGTCCATGACCCGGAACAAGACCCGTGAAGTGGTTCTGACAACAGTCAATCCCGTAGGTGTGATTATGGGTAAAGCACTCAATCGGATTGCAGATAATTCTGAGAAGTTCAGTCCAGAACAGCGGGAATGGATGCGGGAGACATCCACTGTGGCGCACAATCCCTTTCGCTTCATCGTGATGAAAATCGAACGCTTGTTCAAGAAAAAAGAGAAAGCGTCGGGGGATTTCATTTTTTAATTGTTACGGTTATTATTTGTTATTCAATTATTCCACATAGACCCGGGGGACCCGTGTGTTGATATTGGTGAGGATTTCATAGGGGATCGTGCCGGCCCATTCCGCCAGATGTTCGCAGGTAATGTTCCGGCCGTTCATTTCTCCGATGAGAATGACTTCATTATTGCTGTAGGCACTGTCCTTTTCAATGTTGACGACGATTTGGTCCATGGAGATTGTTCCGACGATCGGATATTTTTTCCCCTGAATCAGGACCTGTGCCCTGTGCGACATGCTGCGAAAATATCCGTCGCCATATCCCACGGGAATCGTGACCGCGTGTACCGGATGATCGGTCTGCCATTTGGATCCATAACCCACCGGCCGATTGGGCTGGATGATTTTAAAGTATACGACGCGGGATTTCCATGTCAGAGCCGGATGAACGTGAATGGTTCGTTTGACATCACAGGTTGGGTATACGCCATACAGCAAAATCCCTGGACGTACCATGCTGAATAAAGATTCCGGCAGCTGCAGTATGGCACCGGAATTGGCCATATGGATCATGGGGGGAGGCTCCATTCCGTTTTCGTTGAAATAATTCAATACTTTGTGAAAACGGGACAACTGCAACCGGGCATGGGCCAGGTCTGCTGCGTCCGAGTTGGCAAAATGTGAAAAGATACCTTCAACAAAAACATGATGGCATTTCATTGCGGCTTTTAAAAATGGTTCGGCATTATAATCATGCACACCGATCCGTTCCATGCCCGTATCGATTTTTAAATGCACTTTCGCCTGCATTCGAAGACGGTCGGCCGCTTGATTGATTTGATTCAGTGATTCGATGGATGAAGCGGTCATGGTTAAATTATATTTGAGAAAATGAGGCACCTGGTTTCCCAGAATGCCACCCAGAACAAGGATTGGCATGGTGATTCCGGATTTACGAAGGAGGATGCCTTCTTCAAGGACAGCAACCCCGATATAATCAGCACCAATATTTTGCATATGCCCGGCAATTCTAGCCAATCCATGGCCATATGCATTGGCCTTAAGAATGGGCATCATTTTAGCAGGTGCCACCTGCTTTTTGATCCTTTTAAAATTGTCAGTCAATCGTTTCAGATTGATTTCTACGTGGGTGGGCCGGACCACCTCATAATCAATTGTGGGATCATTAATTTGCATAAAGAAATATATTTAAAATCTTGGATGGATGCAAACTAAAACAGAAAAACAGTTTGCATTTCCTCCGTGGAACTGTTAATTTTTATGAATGCCAGAACCATTAAAATAGGGCTCCATATCGCGCTTTATGGCATGTATTCACGTATTCAAGGATTATTCTGGCATTCAGTCAAATCAGAAAAAGAAACATCAGATTACATATGATTCAACGAAGCGGATGTACAAAAAGAGAAAAGCAGAACACCTATTTCTTTGATATCAGCGTATGAATCAGGATAAAAAGAAATCCCGTAAAGAGACTCCACTGATGGAGCAGTATCACGCGATTAAAAACCAATATCAGGATACGATACTGTTCTTTCGCATGGGTGATTTTTATGAGATGTTTTATGAAGATGCGAAATTGGGATCCAAAGTTTTAGGTATCACTTTAACTTCCCGCGGACATGGTAAAACCGGTGATGTGCCTTTGGCGGGTTTTCCTCATCATGCTCTGGACGGTTATTTGTCCAAGATGCTGAAAGCCGGACACAGGGTGGCGATCTGTGAGCAGGTTGAAGATCCAAAGCTTGCCAAAGGCATTGTGAAACGCGATGTGATTCAAATCGCGACACCGGGCACAGTGATGGATGAGAAACTTTTGCCGTCTCGAAGTAATAATTTTTTAGCCGGGATTTGCTGTGATGATACGGTTTGCGGTCTTGCTGCTGCAGATATGTCTACCGGAGAGTTTCAGGTCTCGGAATTATCCAGAGGAAAATTATCAGAAGCGTTACAGGCCATTGGACCAGCTGAAATATTGGCATCAGAAAGTGATGCGGAAGCAATTCAATCCATTTTAAAGGGAATGTACCATGTACCGGTCATTACCCGTCGTGACAATTGGGTGTTCCACCGAGATTACGGGTATGAATCCCTGACCCGCCATTTCAAGACCGCCTCTTTAAAAGGATTTGGATGCGAGAATCTGAATACGGGATTAGGGGCAGCCGGAGCCGTACTGTCCTATTTACAGGAAACGCAGAAAACGGATCTGTCTCATATCCGGGCTTTACGGCTGTTGTCTGACGATGATTATATGGCACTGGACGCCTCCACACGGCGCAACCTGGAAATTTCAGCTTCTCTGATGTCAGGGGAGCGGGAAGGCACGCTGCTTTCCATTCTTGACCGAACCCTTACAGCTATGGGAGGCAGAACCCTGGCGGCCTGGATCCGGCGTCCGCTTAAGAGGCTGAGACCTGTTCGGGAGAGGCTGGATGCCGTCGAGGCCTTTGTTTCGGATCCTTCCATGCGTGAGAATACAGCAGCGCATTTAAAGGGCATGGCCGATCTGGTACGTTTGATCACCAAAGTTGTGACCCGACGTGCCAATCCCAGGGATGTTCAGGCGCTTCGTCAGACATTGATTCGGATTCCGGATCTGAAAAACAGCATTCATAATTGTTCAGCGGAGCTTCTGATTTCGCTGAAAGGGCGTCTCGATCCCTGTAAGAAAGCAACTGAGAAGATTGCTCAGGCGCTGGTGGATGATCCGCCCGCTTCTGTCGGAGATGGGGGATTTATCCGAAAAGGGTATTCTAAAGAGCTGGATGAACTCCGGGAGATGGCCTATTCCGGGAAAGATTGGATTGCCAGACTGCAGCAAACCGAACGGAAAAACACAGATATCCCCTCTTTGAAAGTTGGATTTAATAAAGTGTTCGGGTATTATATTGAAGTCACAAAACCCCATCTTTCCAAAGTCCCGGAAACATACATCCGTAAGCAGACCCTGGTGAATGCTGAGCGGTTCATTACGCCTGAATTAAAAGAGATGGAAGAGAAGGTGCTGCATGCCGAAGAAAAGATATCCGGTTTAGAGCAGCGGCTTTTTGATGAACTTCGCGTGTTTGTCGCCAAATCCGCTGAATCGGTTCAAAATACCGGGCAGGCAGTAGGTATTCTTGATTGTCTGTTGTCTCTGGCGGAAGCGGCTCAGGAATACCGATATGTGAAGCCTGATCTTACAGAATCCTATGAACTGATGATTCAGGAAGGACGGCATCCGGTTGTGGAGCAGCTGTTGCCGCCGGGAGATCCGTTTATCCCGAATACGTGTGAAATGGATGAAGCCAGTCAGATTCATATTATTACAGGCCCAAATATGGCCGGCAAATCCACATATATCCGCCAGGTCGGCCTGATTGTTTTTATGGCCCAGGTGGGAAGCTTTGTACCAGCGACTCAGGCCCGCATCGGACTGGTGGACCGGATTTTTACCCGTGTGGGCGCTCAGGACAATGTGGCAGCCGGAGAATCCACATTCCTGGTGGAGATGAATGAAACCGCCAATATTCTCAATAATGCCACGGAAAAAAGCCTGATTCTTTTAGATGAAATCGGTCGCGGCACTTCCACATTTGACGGTCTGTCCATTGCCTGGGCCGTGGCGGAATATCTGCACAAGGAACCCAGGGTAAGGGCCAAAACCCTGTTTGCCACCCATTATCATGAATTAACGGAGCTGGACCGGATTCTGCCCCGTGTGAAGAATTACAATGTTGCGGTGAAAGAGTGGGGAGATCATATTGTATTTCTTCGTAAAATTGTGCCCGGCGGATGCGACCATTCTTACGGGATTCAGGTTGCCCGTCTGGCCGGATTGCCCATCGAGATTATTGATCGGGCCAAAGAGATCCTAAACAATCTGGAGGCCAATGAGCTGACACCCAATGCGATACCGAAACTGGCGGTAAGTGTAGCGACATTGAAAGTGGCCCAGCCTCAGCTTGATATTTTCCGGGAAGAGGAACAAAAACTGCGGGAGGCGATCAAGGATCTGGATGTGGATAAAATGACTCCGCTTGAGGCACTGCAGAAACTGGATGAGCTGAAGAGGTTGATTCGGCAATAGGAGGCTTTTCGGAATCATGTCGGAAGCGGAGTTCCCGGAATTGAATCTGAAATGAAAATGATGACTCGATCCTACTCATGAATCAATGGGTGTCTATTAAAAAGGCATGACCATGGAAATTGTATCAGAATTGATGCTGAAAAAAAATATGCTGTATCTGATTGGGCGCGTATCGAAACGATGATTCGATCCGCGACCATCTGCCGGCTCGGATTCGTGAATGAAAATTATGCTTATATCGTGCCATTGAATTTCGGATATCAGGGAGGCATTCTCTATTTTCATACCGGACCAAAAGGCAGGAAAATCGATCTGATCAGGGCCAATCCCAAAGTGACGTTTGAAATCGATACGGAACATACCATAAAAAAAGGCGATAATGCCTGTGACTGGAACATGGTTTATCAGAGTATCATGGGAAGAGGTGTCGCCTCCTTTATCACAAACCGGGAACAAAAACGTCAGGCCCTGGATATCATCATGAAACAGTACTCGGATAAGGTGTGGGTTTTTCCTGATGAAAAAGTTGCGATTACCACCCTTTTTCAGGTACAAATCCAGTCTGTTTCTGCAAGAAGCAATCATAAAAAGGATATTATATGAGTAAGATACAGACCGTTGCTGTATTGGGTGCGAGCCATAAACCGGAGCGATATTCGAATCGTGCTTTAAAAATACTTCTGGAAAAGGGACATCGGGTGATTCCAGTACATCCCAAGCGGGAGACTATTGAAGGTTTGCCGGTGGTTCATCGATTAAGTGATATCCAGGATCCGGTGGATACCCTGACATTATATATCGGACCCGAACGGCAACGGACAATAATGGACGATATTATCGCACTTCATCCAGGGCGGGTGATTTTTAATCCGGGCTCGGAGTCGCAGATGCTTCAGGAAAAACTATTGAAATCCGATATTCCCTATCTGGAAGCCTGTACTATACTCCTGCTGCAGACCAATCAATTTTGAAAGGATTCTGATTGAAAACGCGATGGGTGATGATTCTATTCTGTTTTATCGATGTTCTTGTGTTTCAATGTTCGGTTCCGGTCGTATCACTGCCTCCGGCAACTCAAAAACGGCCTCCGGTTTCCAAGCCGTCTCTTTCTCCTGTCATTCGGGCGGGTTTAATGAAGAACATCTCTTCTGTTGAATTTTCGGCGGATCGCCGGTTTGTCATTTCAAACAGCGGCAATACACAAGCCCTGAGGGCTTCTGCAGGAAGCAGATGGCGTGTGGAAATGGTTGGATCCACGCCGGGAAAATCTGCTTTCCGTCTGATGTTAGAGGCTTTAAACGATCGTTCCGTTGCCCGCAGAAAAGCCGGAGAATATGAGCGTGCCGGCTACGCAGTTGAGATCAAGGCCGAGGGGACAGCACCGCATCTTCGAATTGCAGGTTTGAAAAACAATCGTGAATACCGGATTTATATAAAACAATGGTTTGAAACCTGGGATGATGCCAGAGAGTATCAGAAAGCGGTCTGGTCTCACAGAGACACGCATATTATACGGGCAAAAATTGCAGAGGCGAAAGGGCGGATGCATCTTACCCAGTGTTCAACAGGAAAAACCTATGCAATTACCCCACCCATTATTGTCAAGGGTGCCGATATTACCCTGTACGACATTCCTGTCGGAGTTGGATTTCATTGGGAACATAATGAAAACCGGACATATCCGGAAAAAATTGAATTTACCCTCGATCTGGAAGGCAGGCTAGCGGTTGTGAACGAAGTGCCTCTCGAAACCTATCTTAAAGGAGTTGTACCATCGGAGATGGCGGAGGGGTTTCCGATGGAAGCCTTGAAAGCACAGGCAGTCGCTGCCCGATGTAAAGCATTAGCCAACTGGGGCATTGTGCACGCTTCAGATCCCTATGATGTTTGCGCGGATGTCCATTGCCAAGTGTACAGCGGACTGTCCAAGCGATCCGGAAAAACCGATTATGCCGTGGATAAAACAGCCGGTATTTTTATAATGAAGGGGAATCAAATTTGTGATGCTGTATTTGGGGCGATGTGCGGCGGTCATACCGAGGATGTGGAAAATGCCTGGGGAGGTGAGATGGTGGATTATCTTCGCGGCCGTGTGGATGGTTCACCCTGGCTGAAGCGTTACGGCTCTCTGCAAAAAGAAGACAATGTGCGCCGGTGGATTGATGAGTCACCGGATGCTTTTTGCAATACGCAACAAGGCGAGGTGCCGAATGGATTGCAGTATACCGTTAAATATTATCGCTGGGAAACATCAATCAATCAGATCGAACTGCAGCAGTCCATAGAAAAACGATTGGATCTGAATCTTGGTGAGATCATGGATCTGCTTCCAATGCTTCGTGGTGTTTCGGGACGGATTATCCGTCTTAAAATCATCGGCACCCGTGGGGAAACGATTATTGACGGTGAACTGAATATCCGAAAAGCGCTTTCCGAAACGACGCTTTGGAGTTCCTGCTTTTATATTGAGAAATCAGGATGGGGACATGTTCCGGATACATTCATCCTCAAAGGAGCGGGTTTTGGGCATGGTGTGGGAATGTGCCAAACCGGAGCGGCAGTCATGGCCCTGAAAGGGCGCAAGTTCAACCATATTTTAAAACATTATTATAAAGGCGTCCGAGTTATAAAATTATATTGATGATGGATTCCTCAAATACTGACACGCATTTTCAATCAGGCTATGTCGCCATTGTCGGCTTGCCTAACGCCGGAAAATCGACACTGTTGAACACGCTTTTAAAACAAAGGCTGTCCATTGTCACACCCAAACCGCAGACCACGCGACAGCGTGTGTTAGGCGTTCTTAACCATAATCATTACCAACTGATCCTGCTGGATACGCCCGGTTTGCTGACCCCCCGCTATCTGCTGCAACAAAAGATGTTAGACACCTGTATCCGTGCTGTTCATGATGCAGATGTCATTCTTGTGATGATCGATTTGACACACCAGGGCAACAGAGAAGCACTGCATCAAATCTTAATGTCTGTTGATCGTCCGAAAATTCTTGGAATGAATAAAGCCGATCTCTTGTCGACGTCATTTACGGATCGGGATATTCATGAAAAAACCGTACAATTCGGGTGCCGGGAAGGTCTGCCTATTTCGGCAAAAACCGGTCAGGGGCTTGATCGTATGATCAATATGCTGCTGAAATATATTCCTGATGGACATCCGTTTTATCCGCCGGATCAAATAACAGATGCGCCGGAACGTTTTTTTGTTTCTGAAATCATTCGGGAACAGATTTATTTGAAATATGGTGATGAGATTCCTTATGCTGCCGGTGTTCAAATCAATCAATTCAAAGAACGTGAAAATAGCAAGGATTACATCCAGGCAGTTATTACACTTGAGCGGGATTCACAAAAGGCCATTCTCATCGGCAGGAACGGAAGCACATTAAAAGACGTGGGAATGCGCGCACGGCAGAAAATCGAGCATTTTTTAGGCAGGCCGGTCTATCTGGAGCTTCATGTCCGGGTTCGAAAAAAATGGAGGAAAGATCCCAAAATTTTAAAGCAAATGGGATTTTCATGAGGGTTGTGCTGATATTTATCGACGGCCTGGGCATGGGTGGCAGTGATCCTGAAAAAAATCCCTGTGTTCAGGCATCACTGAACTATTTTAATAATTATTTTGATCGCGGAAAATACGTGGCCTCCGACGCCTCAATCGTATTCCCTCTGGATGCCACGCTTGGTGTGAAGGGGCTGCCTCAAAGTGCTACGGGGCAAACAGCCTTGCTGACAGGAATCAATGCCGCCCGGCATCTTGGCCGGCATTTACAGGGATTTCCCAATCAACCGCTTCGGGATCTGCTGAAGGAACATGCCATATCCGGAATTCTGAAAAAACGGGGCCTCCGTCCTCTGTTCGTTAATGCGTATCGCCCTGAATTCTTTCAGCTGCCGGAGAGAATAAAGTGGCGTTTGTCTGTCACGACGATTGCCAATCTGGCATCCGGTTTGCCGTTCATGACGTTAAAAGATCTTCAGCATGGCCGATCGCTTTATCATGATTTTACCAATGAGCTGCTTATTCAACGGGGTTTTAAGGTGCCCCGGTATTCTTCAGAGCAGGCAGGAGCCGTATTGGCCGACATTGCCATGGATTATGATTTTATCTTCTATGAATACTTTATCACCGACCGTGTGGGTCATCGCCAGGATATCATGATGGCCAGGCAGGAAATTCAAAAGCTGGACGCATTCCTTTCTGAATTTTTAATGAAAACAGATTTACGGCAAACACGGGTGCTTGTCACCAGTGATCATGGAAATATTGAGGATGTCTCTCTGAAAACCCACACATATAATCCGGTGATGACGTTCATGATGGGTGAAGGTTCCGCGGATGATATCCGAAATCTAAGGTCTATTACGGATATTGCTTCAGCTGTCCTTCATGTCCTGGGAGTGGAAAATGGCTGAAAAATACAATGCGCAGAAGCGATTGCGCCGGTTCATTCGAAACCGAACCGAAAAGGCCATTCTGGACTTTGATATGATTCAACCGGGTGACCGCGTGCTGATTGGTGTATCCGGAGGACTGGACAGCTGGTGTCTGCTTCAGATGTTCCATGAGGGATTGGGTCGATTGATCCGGGATTTTTCTTTTTTAGCGGTTCATATTGATTTGGGATTTGATAAAAAAGAGAACGGCATAGAGACATATTTCAAGGCGATGGGAATCGATTATCGTATCATCAAAACAGACATTGCATCTCAAGCGCTGGATCCTGAAGCAAAAAAGAATCCCTGTTTTATCTGTTCATTGTATCGGCGCCGTGAAATTTATCAGGTGGCTTATCAGGAAAAATGCAATAAAATTGCTTACGGGCATCATAAAGATGATATTGTGGAAACCCTTCTGATCAATATCATGTATGGAAGAAAAATCGAAACCATGATGCCGGTTCAGGAAGTGTTTAACGGGAACATGTTTATTATTCGTCCGTTCACTTATATAGATGAGGATGTACTGAAACAGTTTGCAACAGAATTAAAATTTCCCGTATTCGACAAGAATTGTCCGATGGATGGTCATACACGTCGTGATAAAATTAAACAGATGATCAAGACTTTACAGCAGCAGGAAAAAAATGCAAATATTAAAGAAAATATTTTTAAATCGATTCACCATGTTCACATTGAATTTTCAGAAAAACACGACAAATAAAACAGACTCAATATATGACAGAATTTTTACTTGCATTTCTCGAAAAATAGTGATAATGTGAATTGCAGGTATAAAAGGTTGTCAGACAATGATAGTTTCTGTAAAAGTTGAAAGGGTGACGTTAGACACGACCAACAATCGGTTTGTTGTTATTCTCAGAGATGAGGTTAATGACCGATGGCTGCCCATTGTTGTTGGACCCGCTGAAGCTCAGGCGATTGCTTTTGAGTTGGAACGTGTGATCCCGCCCCGGCCGATGACGCATGACTTGATGCGCAATCTGCTTTCTTCATTAAATGTAAAAATTGCCAAAGTGGTTGTCAGTGATCTTCGTGAAAATACCTACTATGCTACGATTGGATTGAAACAAAACGGATCTGAAAATGAAATTGATGCCCGTCCGAGCGATGCCATTGCCCTTGCGTTGCGCACCAGGGCTCCTATCTTTGTTGAGGAGCAGGTGATGGAACAGGCCGCTATTTCAGAAGAAATGGCCCAGGCAGAACCCATGAGCGAAAAGGATGAGATCAATCAATTGAATGCTGAACTGCAGAAGGCGATTGATGAGGAGCGCTATGAAGACGCCGCTAAAATAAGAGATTTGATCAAAGAAAAAAGCGGTAAAACGAAAGAGGCTTCCAAGGAAGGCGAAAATTAACAAGCCGAATATTCTGACCTTTATAAACCACTCTTTTTAATACATTTCAGCCCACTGTTTTTAATGAAAATAATATCAACTGATATTGTTACAAATAATTGCAGCCATTGAAGTTTTTCTGGAGAAGCGTTCGGATAACAGGGGTATATAAAAAATCTCACCTTTGAAATTCATTCAGCCGATGGACTAAAAGAAAATAACAATCGCCAGTTTGGCGCTGATAAACCCCAGAATCCCGCCGACGAGCACGTCACTGGGAAAATGGAGGCCGTTGTATATTCTGGAAATACCAATGGCCGAGGCGATGAGATAAAGGGGGATGGTTAAATGGGGATAATAATATCGCAGCACAGTGGCCATCAGAAAAGCCGCAGCCGCATGCCCTGAAGGAAAACTGAATTTGTCCTGCATTTTTGTCAGATTGCGAACCCCTTCAATGAGATTGCAAGGGCGCGTCCGCCTGAATTTCAATTTGACCACACCGTAGATCGACAGTTCAATTGCGAATGACGTCAGCGCGACCGGAAACAGCATTTTGGTTGCGGCGAAATCGATGATCGACACAAACACACCCACGATGGGATAGAGGTACCCGTTTCCGATATGGGAAACAAAAGCCATCAACCGGTCCAGAAACCGTCTGCCGTGCCAGTTGAATATTTTTTGAAATAAAAAAATATCAATCTTTTCGATTCGTTGAATAAAAATAAAGCGTCTCATACGCTATGGCTTCTCATAATGAAGTGTCTTTTTTCAGTTCGGTCAATGATCCTGTTTCCAACTGGTAAGAGAAATGAAAACAGTTCAAAATATTTCTGAAATAATAAATTACAATGCGGAAATAAAAAAGTCAATAAAAAAGGCCGGTTTTGAACCAGCCTTGATCATTAATGATTTGAATCATGTTTATGGATTTTATTAAGGAACGGTTGAAAAACCATTCGCGGTTTCCATCATTATTCTGTCGGCAGCAGAAATATGACCACTTTGATTAATATCGTTAACCAGATATCCAAATCCATTGGCTTCCCATACAGAGATTCTGTCAGCTGCAGATATATGACCGGAATCGTTCACATCACCCGCAATCATTCCATAAACACCGGTCTCCAGTTCTTTATCCCCGCCAGTTCCATATGTTTGCCCTGAATTTGTGAAGTTATAAACAGTTGAGCTGTTATCGTACATCGGATGCGCCGTATCAGACATGACATTCAAATGATTTCTATGATCCACTTCAATATAATAACTCTCGCCACTCGTGCCGTTCATATAAATATATTCGGTGACGCCGTCATCCGCGACAACCATGCCGTCATTTCTTAATAATGCACTGACAGAATCCACATCAGCCATCGTGGACGAATCCCTCAGTTTGATATAAACCCAATCGACGATATCAGGGGTTGGAATTTCTTCAACTTGCCGGTCGTCCGCATAGGGCGATGTTGTCTGAAGAAAAGTATTGTCATTCAGATCGGTTTTCATGCTGTCGCCGCCCGCATCATACGGGCCTTCGAGAAACAGCTTCAGAGCAACCCGGACATCGGTTGTATTGATGGTAATGGTCTGGTCCGCGGACACATTGCGTCGCGTGGCGCGCCGGCCGCATACAAATTCCACGGTCACATCCACAGTGGTGGCGGTTCCCAGTCCGAAGTGCAGCATCGGATCGTTCTGACCCAGATAACCAATATTGCCGCATGCCTCTCTGAGTCCGATCTGGGAAAGATTGCCTTCACGCTTGGCGTAAAGGCCTCCCTCATTGTCGGGTGACACATAGACCTTGGCACCTAAGGCGCCGGCCTGACCCTGGGGAGATACCAGTTTGACTTTCAGATAATGGTTGGAGTTGCTGAGTTCGTTCTTGACGACATGCGTCCATGACAGTTTGCCGTTCATGACAATATCCAGATCGCCGTCATTATCCAGATCGGCAAGCGCCACGCCGCGGGGATCGCTGACATCACCATTGGGAATGGTCACCGTGGGCGAGGGGCTGACTTCGCCGGCTCCGTTGTTCATGAAGGGCGCGGGATATCCAGAAATCACAAGATCCAGCCAGCCGTCATTGTCGAGGTCGCCGAACGCGCCTGAATACCCGTCCACCAGGTCCTCTTTTCCCTGTCCGGATTCCTTGAAGTAAGTGCCGGGCTGGGTAGGATGGGGATTGTATGTGTTGTTTGTAAATATATGTGATTTGGCACCGTCTGTTTCGACACAAAACAGATCGAAATCGCCGTCATTGTCAATATCCCCTAATGTGGCGCCTTCGGCCATAACGCCGGTTGAGACATTGCCGCTTACCGAGCTGACAAAGAATCCGGTGACTGAAGAGTCGTCGATGGCCGAATACGTACCGTTTCCGTCCGTATTTTTCAGCACATAGGGTTTACCGTGACGGTTTCCTGCGAACAGGTCCATATCGCCGTCATTGTCATAATCGGACGAGGTAACGCCCTGGGCCACCTGGGCGGTCAGCAGGTCGCCGCCGGAATTGCTTGAATAGGCCCAGCTTCCCGCGTCTTTCTGATAGAATTCATCGGGATGTGAGGTGGCATAGGGCACTTCTGTCGGGCCTCCCTGATAACCGGCCACTCCGTAAATATCCAGATCTCCGTCTCCGTCTTTATCCAGGGCAATCACGCCGCGTGTTTTTTTATAGGTTGTGTTAATATCCGAATCGATCATTTCTGTAAAATAAGAGGGTCCGTCATTCTTGTAAAGCTGAATATGCTCACCCCCTCCTCCGGATGAAGCGATGGTTCCTCCGTTGATCAGATCATAATCGCCGTCATTATCCAGATCTGCCCAGCATGCTCCGTGCGTTCCGTTGTCGATATCATTGATATTATACGTATAACTTAACTGGGTAAACTGAAAATCATCGTTATTCAGAAAGAAACGGTCATATCCGCTGCTGCCTTTATAGATGGATACGTACATGTCCGTAAGCCCGTCATTGTTGATATCCGCGAAAAATACTCCATGGGGCCATGCGGAATTCGTTTCATTTTTCACTTCAAAGCAGGTGCTGTCCACAAAACTCAGAGCCGATAGGCTCGGCGGTGAAATCCCTCCGGTTTGCCTTGCCGGATTGGTTTTTTGTGCTTCTGACCGGCTGTGACCCGTAAAAATAGAAAAACCGCACATGACTATCACGACAAGCATGGCCTCTGCTTTTTTTGAAAAAAGCCTGCTCATAATACCCCCCCTGACAATACGATCAAATCAAAATAACAGATATCACTAAATTTTAATGCACTATTTTTTAATATGAAATTCAATGGTTTATTCCAGCATCATGGTGCCTGTGCTCATTACAGACAGATGATTTCGATGATTGATAACAATATAATAATCTCCGGGATCAATTTCCAGCCAAATCTGCCCGGTGGTCCCGTCATCATGCACAATCTGTCCCTCCTGATCCAGGAATGAACTTCGGGAGATCACTGCTTCGCCTTCCGCCGTTTGCCGCAGCTGCACCAGCACCCAGTCCACGACTCCGGAAGGAACCGGATCCACGGTTCGCGGATCTTCCGAGTAAGGCGCCGTCACAGGGATCTGCCCTCCCGTATTCAGATCGAGGCGCATCCGGGATGACGACGATTCATAAGCGCCCTCGAGATAGATTTTGGTTTTGAGGGTGCATCCGAATCCCACGGCCACGGCCCAGTCTGACTCTGAAGGCAGGGTGACGGTTTGATCCGCCGCCTCCAGCCATCCCAGCGCCACTTCGGCATACGACTCCAGTGCATTGACTGCTACAGCAAATCTCGGGCCAGGCATCTCCGACAAATTCAGATCAATGGAAGAGGCGTCTTCGATATAGAAGAGATAATCCATGCAGTTGGGACGTTTCAGGCAGTATCCGTCGGTAATCGTGTTGTCGCGGACCATATCAGGCATGAACCGGTCCTGAAAAAACAGGGACCAGGTTTTGATGAAGGCGGCACTGTCATAGGGTAGTGAAGAATAACCAGGGCCTGCTTCATAAATCCAGTTGCTGTTTCTAAAATTACCCCATATGTTTGCTAAACCCCCTGCCATAGTAGAATGATAAAGACCTCGTATAGTCATAAATTCATTGTAATCTTTTTCAGGGCTGAATCCTCGAATGCGAAAACGATCTTCCGAGAATGAAGGTTGTGTTGTAATTGCATCAAAAGCAGCTATATAAACACTATAATCCGGAATATAGTGTTCATAGCTAGAGTAATCGAGTCCGTCATTCCAAGAAATATAAGGGCTATGATCGGTACCTGTATTGGGACCGTCAGGTCGGCCACCCAAAATATGGTTCAATCCTCCAAAGTATGACTGTAAGTTAGTATACCAAGTCTCAAGCTCGTTTTCATCAGCCCATTCATCAAGATCATATCCGTATCCCATGGACCATCCGGGCAGGGGCCCCAGCCGGCCCGCGATATAGCGCAGCAGGCGGCGGTCCACGTCGCTGTCGTTTTCCCACCGGGGAAGGGAAATCGATGTGTGACTCGCCGAATCGCCCCACTGCCAGATGTGCACCATGCCGCCGGCTTCGTGGATTTCTACGATTGTATTTTCAATGCGCTGAAAGGTTTCAGGATCCGGATTGGGATTGTCGGGTAAGTTGTCCCAGACTGTCGAATCGAGGTCAAACCAGCGCACGCCGACTGTAAAATGAATGCCGGTAAATCCGTGCTCCACAAGAAAGGTCTGGATCCGGGCGCTGACCGTGGCCGGATCCTGATAGGCCGGATTGGGGAACATGACGAGCTGCGGCACAAACGCGGTTTCCGTACCCTGCCAGCCCCATTTGTTCTCGAAATTCTTGATAAATCCATGTGTGTCTTCATCCGGATTTTCATTGATGGTCACGGATCCCGTCCGTCCGTTCAGGCCTTCATTTTCGCTGAAGGATTCATAATTCCAGACGCCGGTTTGTGTTCCGGTGAACCGGTATTTCCATCCCTGCCAGGAACCGGTGGAGTCATAAAACATCAGCGTCCGGACCGTGTCCCCGCTGACCGAGTGGGTGAACTTGACCGATGCGATCACATCATAGGGATTTCCCGTATAGTCGACATCGGCTTTGTCAATTTCCCATTCCAGATAGGGAGACCACCGGATTCCGGTTTGCGCGTATAACGGCGACAGGATTAAAAAAATGAACGGGACGATCTTTATAGTTCTTGCTCGCTTCTGAAAAGTCATGGTGGATTGTCCTGGTGTTTGATTGCCATGCGGTCGTGTTTTTTTAAGTAGATCATGAGACTCCTGGAAAAGCAGCTGCTTCAAGATTTTGATGCCGCAAACGCAGCGCCCGGCGATGAAATATTACAAAATCTTCACAATTCCGGAATCCTTTATTAAAAAGCCGCTGGAAGGGTCTCTCCAGCGGCTTCATTCATATCCCAATGAAAATGTGTCATCTTTATCGTCTGTTCATGTCAATGATTAAAAAATGGCAATCCACACAGTCACGTTTTTTTTGTTATTCTCCGTCTTTTTTATCGCCGGTTTTTCTTAAATTGAATTTCGAATGGTTCAGATTTCTTCATTATCGTATCAGTGTCATCTTTCGTATCTGCACAAAATCATCGGCATGCATGCGTAAAAAATAGACACCACTGGCCAGTTTCCGTCCTGTGTTGTCTGAGCCGTCCCAGGTTTCCGTATACCGTCCGGGCAACTGCTGCTTGTTGTAAAGGGTCTTCACCTCTTTGCCTAACAGGCTGAACACCTTGATGGTGACATCCGCGACTTCAGGCACATCATAGGAGATGGTGGTCGTCGGATTGAACGGGTTGGGATAGTTCTGCTTCAGGGCAAACACCTCGGGAATAATCATCGCCTCCACCTGAATCGGCCCGAACTCCTGGCTGCTGCCGTCTGATCCCAGTTCTTCGATTTTGTAATAGAATGTCTGGCTGGATTCGACATTGGCATCGGTAAATTTGTATTCGGATCCGGATGAATTGTTGCCCATGCTCGAGATCAGGCTGGTGGTCATGCGCGTATATTCGCCTTCTTCCGTATCGGACCGCCATACATGAAATCCCGCGCTGTTGACTTCGCTCTGTGTGATCCAGGTCAGCTCAATGCCTTCCACTGTGGATTCTGCCTGAATATCGGACATCTGGACGGGGAGAGAAAAATCTACGGGATCTGTGAATGTACCGTCACCTTTAATGGGATCGTTATTTACATCGTTCACTTCACACCAAGTATTGTTCCATTGAATTTCTGAATTTTGATCTGTATGGGCGGGATCAATCGTAAATCGGATTATTCCCAGCAATGTGGTTGAATTGGGGATCTGGTATGTCGGTGTACCGGATTTGATGACCTCAATCGATGCAATACCAAGTGAGTGGTTTGAATTAACGACATTGCTCCCATATCCAGTATGATGAAGTCCATCCCATTGTCCCTCAGATGATAAGGTTGGACTGGAAAGTGCTACGTTGTTATAATCAATATAAAATGAACTAAAACCCAAGACAGGGGCTGTTGTTCCCGTATGTCTCAAATACAGAGAAACATAAAGGTAGCTGCCTACGTGTGATTGATTGATAGTGGCTTCGTAGCTCTGACTATAGGTAAGGCCTACACAGAGCAACATGAATATAATTAATATTCTTTTCATTTTGATGACCCTTTCAACTATATGTATCATTTATGGCACGGCACTGAATCCATTGGCTGTTTCAATCATGATTCGATCGGCGGCAGAGATGTGCCCCGAGAGATTAATATCTTCTGTTAAATAACCGAAGTCATTTGCTTCCCATACAGCAATTCTGTCCGAAGCAGATATATGTCCGCTTTCATTGACATCCCCCGCAATCATCCCCCACACTCCCGGTTCCAGCTCAACAGCACCGCTTGAGCCGCCGTAAATGCTGTCCACCACAGTAAAATCATACAAAGTGACAGCAGAGGTGCTGCGATTGGGCGTATGACTTGTCAAAATATAAGTACTATTTTTATTATTGGCAAGCGGTTTTTGTCCTTCCAGAGGTTCTGCAGACTGTTTGTTCAGAGCATCGGTTTTATCATCCGATACTGTCTGAGACAGACCGAGTCCGCTGATCAATATCAGCATTAAAATGACACAGCAAACGATACATTCTCTTTTTGTCATACCCATATCCTTTCCCTGTTTCGTTTAATCCGTAAGACTCCATGAACCACAGAGCATAAATTGTTCCAAAAAAGCAGCCAAAATCTGATCGAAAGGTGATTTTTCATGGATAAGCTCAAATACTTCCCTTTTATATTAAAAAAATTGTGTTGATAAATCAATTAAAATTACCAAATCCCCGGAAAAATATTCCCGAAGCGGCTGAAATTACCTTGGTTGGAGCTGATTAATCCGTCAGCCCTTCAGAAACCGGCAGGCTCATTTTCTTTTTGGGTTTCAATGAATAATTCATTAATTTATCCGTTGTACGGCAATCATTTTTGATGCGCTGTTTTTAAAACGACGTGCAGCAACTATTATTTTAATGAAATGGGACATTTTTGACGGACCGGTTCAAACATCGGCACTGGCGGCTCATTGATGTACTTCAGGAAGCCGCAGCCTATCTCGAAAGCAAACAGATTGAACATCCCAGGCACAATGCGGAAAGGCTGCTGGCCCATGTTTTAAATGTTTCCAGGGTTGACCTGTACCTGCAATTTGAAAAACCCCTGCAAACCGAAGAAAGAGATGCCTATAAACAACTGCTCAGACGACGGGCCGGCCGGGAGCCTCTCCAGACCATTTTAGGCGAAACCGAATTTATGTCGCTGCCTTTCCGGATGACCGGGGATGTGTTGATCCCCCGTCCGGAGACCGAAATTCTTGTGGAAAAAACCATTGAAATCGTGGAAACCCATTTTCCAAATGAATCCTGCGTCCAAATTCTGGATATCGGCACGGGCAGCGGATGCATTGCCGTCAGCCTGGCCAACCATTTAAAAAATACCCGGATCACGGCCATCGATCATCATCCGGCCGCGCTGCACCTGGCCATGAAAAATGCGGAACGGAACGGCGTACAGGACCGGATCGAATTTGTCAACCTGGATATCATGAAATCCCCGGCCATGCCCGGACAAACCGGATTCGATCTGATTGTATCTAATCCGCCCTATATCCGAACGGGCGATCTGGACACACTGGCTCCGGAAATTCGCGATCATGAACCGCTTGAAGCACTGGATGGAGGAAAGGACGGACTCCGGTATTATCGAAGGTTTCGGGATATTTTACCGGGATGGCTGAATCATCCGGGATACATCCTTCTGGAAATCGGTGCGGATCAGGCGGATTGTGTGCAACAGATTTTCGGGAGTAAGAACTGGGCTTCCATTGATATTCTTCAGGATCTTGCCGGGCTAAATCGTGTGCTCGTTCTGACAAAGCCGTGACCATCGTGCCATACATTTGAAATACATCACGATGATATATCCAATGTCTTATATTTTAAATCACGCTTGTACAAAATAGACGTTTTAATTATTCAGTTTTTATAGGAAAAATAGAAACATATTCAATAGCCATGAGCTTCAGCTCGTGGAAAAGAGGATTTAATAATCATTCGGGCTTTAGCCCGTGAAGAAATATCATTTCAGGGATTAAAATCCCGGGCGAGTTGCGGGATATGAAGCCCCCGATCTGAAGATCGGAGCTATTGAAAAGATCAATCATTTTAAAATGACGATTGATGAATGCATCAGAATAGTCAATCCGGAGAAAAAATTTTTACATGAAACCTACGGGTCAATTTTCAGTTGACATTATCCGCTGTGACAGCTATATTGACCATCCATCATCATCAATAGAGGAACAAGGAATCCTTTATGAAACCACTGAACCGCAGCGTCGCGGGTATCCGGGGTATCTGGGGTGAAAATTTGACACCGGATGTGGCTTTGAAATTTGCAGCTGCGTTTGGCACCTATCTTGAAAGAGGCAAAATCATTATCGGACGGGATACCCGTGTCTCGGGTGAAGTTCTGACACAAGCCGTTTTAACCGGCCTCGCTTCCGTAGGCTGTGATGCAACGGATATCGGTGTTGTTCCCACGCCCACCTGCCAGCTGGCAGTCGAAAAAAATGAAGCGAATGGCGGTGTTGTGCTTACAGCCAGCCATAATCCCGGTGAATGGAATGGTTTAAAGTTTCTCAATCGGGAGGGACATTTTTTAAATCAGACAGAATATGATAACTTTATCACCATTTTTGATCAGAATCTGATCAACTACATTCAAAAGCCCGGTCTGCATACAATACAGAAGGGACAGGATTTCAATCGAGAGGCCATTGATCTGCATATTCATGAGCTGCTGAACCAGGTGAATGTACAAAATATCCGTGAACAGCGATTCAAAGTTGTTCTGGATGCGGTCAATGGCGCCGGTTCCCGCCTGCTCATTCCATTGCTTGAGCAATTGGGATGTACCGTCATTCCGGTTTACTGTGAAGAATCCGGTGAATTCCTTCGCGGGGCTGAACCGATGCCGGAACATTTGGGAGTACTTTGTGAACGCGTGAAAAAAGAAAAAGCGAATGTCGGATTCGCAGTCGATCCGGATGCGGACCGTCTGAGTCTGGTTACAGAAACCGGACAGGCTCTGGGCGAAGAGATGACCCTGCCATTGGTCGCCAGGCATATCCTTTCACACAGGCCGGAGGGCAGTGTCGTCACAAATCTCAGCACTTCCATGGCCATTGACCATGTCGCCCGTGAATTTCAGGTGCCTGTTATTCGAACGAAAATCGGGGAAGCCCATGTTGTATCCGCCATGAAGGAAAACCACTGCCTGATCGGTGGTGAGGGCAACGGCGGTGTGATATTTCCGGCGGTGCATTATGCCAGAGACACCGGTGTGGGTGCAGTACTTATACTCGAAAGCCTGGCAGAATTGGGACAGACAATTTCTCAGGCCGCGCAGTCCATTCCTGTCTTTACAATGATCAAGAAAAAAATAGAAGTGCCTCTAAAAAAAATTACACCTATTCTGGAAGCATTGAAGATTCAATATCCGGATGCAGAAATCAATACCCTGGATGGTGTCAAAGTCATCTGGAAAGACAGATGGCTGCATGTCCGCAAGTCGGGCACTGAAGGATTGCTGCGGATTTTCGCTGAGGCTGCAGATCAGAAACTGGTCCGCAATATGGCCGACCAGGCAATTCAATGTGTTCAATCCCTGTTAAAAGATTGAAATGCTATAAAAGGAGTCCATTGTAATGAATCCCACTATTTTCCGTATGTACGATATCCGCGGCATAGCCGATCAGGATTTAAATGATGAAGCCGTCACCCTGATCGGAAAAGCTTTTGGTACATTTGTTAAGCGTCGGGGATGCAGCATTGTATCCGTGGGCCGTGATGTTCGGCTGACCTCTGAGCGTATAAAAAACGCGCTTGTTAATGGTGTTCTTTCTACGGGGATCGATGTTATCGATATCGGCGTATGTCCGACGCCGGTTGTCTATTATTCTCTGGTGCATTTAAAAACCGATGGATCAGTGATGATTACCGGCAGCCATAATCCCATCGAATTCAATGGGCTGAAAATGAATCTCGGTATGCTTTCGATTTTTGGTGAGGACATTTTACATATTCAATCACTTATTGAGCAGCGGGATTTTGAAACCGGTCAGGGTACGATTACAGAAAAGAATATTCTGCCTGACTACCAATCCATGTTGAAAGAAAAAATCAAGTTGAATAAACCGTTCAAGATTGTGATGGATGCGGGCAACGGCACGGCCGGTCCTGTTGCACCGGATATTTTTCGTGCCCTCGGTTGTGAAATCGTTGAACTTTATACGGAACCGGACGGACGGTTTCCAAATCATCTGCCAGATCCAACGGTGATGAAATATATTCGGGACCTGCAAAATAAGGTTGTTGAAGAACAAGCCGCATTTGGTCTGGGATACGACGGGGATTCCGATCGGGTGGGACTGGTTGATGAAAAAGGGAATCCTGTGTATGCAGATAAAATTCTGGCCCTGCTCGCCCGGGATGTGCTGGAACGTTGTCCTGGCGAGACCATCATTTTTGATGTGAAATGTTCCCAAATGCTCCCGGACGAAATCGAAAGACTCGGCGGAAAATCCCTCATGTGGATGACAGGCCATTCATTGATTAAAAAGAAAATGAAAGAAGAAGGCGTGCCACTGGCCGGAGAGATGTCCGGTCATATCTTTTTCAAAGACGGTTATTTCGGTTATGATGACGGTATTTATGTATCACTGCGGCTGACGGCATTTTTATCCCGACAGGAAAAAACGGTTAGTCAGTTGATTGAAGAATTACCCGAATTTATGTCCACTCCGGAAGTCCGGGTTTCCTGTCCCGATGCAGAAAAATTTCGTATTGTGAAGAAACTGATCAAAGATTTTAAACAGGATTATCCGGTGATCGATGTGGATGGCGCACGCGTGCAATTTGGCGATGGATGGGGTCTGGTCCGTGCGTCAAACACGCAGCCCGTTCTTGTGATGCGGTTCGAAGCCAAAACCAAAGCACGGCTGGACGAGATTCAACAGGTGTTTCGTGAAAGGCTGTCCCGGTATCCCTCTGTGCAAATCAGCGAAATGGATGAAGAATCACCGCACTGACTATCCAGATCGACAAATCAATGATTGGCACTCAGAATAGTGACTGAGAATAATCCGATTGTTATCAATTGAAGCGCATTTAAAAACGCACAATATCTGAGATTTCCGAGAGAAAATTCTCGAATATAATGATATCATAATTATCTGTTTATTTTTGCTTTATCACTTTGTAAAAGTATTAATCAACAGAGAAATGGCATAAAGAATAAAGTTTCCCGAACCTTTTGGCACAGAGTTGGCATAGTTGTTTTTCACTTGTGGGGAGTCCAGATAGACCTGTGGGATAAGGAATTGAATTTAATGAGATTGTTGCGGATTGTAAAAGCGTAATCAACGATGG
>Ga0272441_10002945_pt1 | contig 33542 bp, 26 predicted proteins | sample SSMProp6N_FD_193582 | JGI IMG/M metagenome (GOLD analysis project Ga0272441, IMG submission 193582) | Marine sediment archaeal communities from Little Sippewissett salt marsh, Falmouth, MA, United States - SSM-Prop-6N | ecosystem: Environmental > Aquatic > Marine > Wetlands > Sediment ... | reverse complement strand
TGTCACATGCCAAAACTGCGGCAAGCCGAGAAGACCGGATATGGACCTATGCCATCGCTGCAACAGCAAATGGGATGTACCGGAACTTACACCGCCGGCCTGGTGCGTTGTTGATAAATAGAAAAATCCATCAATATATTTGACAGGCTGTGTCCACCATAATATTTTTTTCCTGCTATTTTAATCAGATTTCTCCACTTCGGTCGAAATGACAACAATAACTATATAAATGACGGTTGAATTTGTGGGGCTTTCCGTATATTATATGAGGGACTTTTTTTTTATCAAAAATCAGCCATAATTTCGCGAAAGGCTTTGGTGATGAACAAAATCAACCGCCGTCAATTCATCAAACGCGGCCTTACAGCCACAGCGGGAGCATATCTGGGCTTATCGAGTCTAAAAGCTCGTCCGGCATACTCCGCCAATAATGAGATTCGCATCGCCATCATCGGTATGGGCATCCGCGGGCGCCAGCATATTTCATTTTTTCAGGACATCGAAGGCGTTAACCTCGTCGCCATGTGCGACCCGGACCGGCAGCGTCTGAACCGGCACCTCGAAGAGTACAAGATCAAATACGGCAAACCCGATTCTGCCATACAGGGATATAAAGACTTTCGTGAAATACTCGATCGCAAAGACATCGATGCCGTCGTTATCGCTTCGCCGAACCACTGGCACTCACTGATGACGATACTTGCCTGCCAGGCGGGCAAACACGTCTACGTGGAAAAGCCGGTAAGCCATTGTATCTGGGAAGGGCGCAAAATGGTCGAGGCGGCAAGGAAATACAACCGCATCGTTCAGGCCGGTACGCAGCATCACTCGTGTCCGGCGGTACGGGAGGCTGCCCGTGACATTCAGGCCGGAAAATACGGCAAGGTCAAATGGATTCACTGCTCAAGGCTGAATACTAACAACCGCGGCCCCATCGGGAAGCTTACCGAACCTCGACCGGTCCCGGGTCATATCGACTACAATCTCTGGGCGGGGCCGGCGCCGATGACGCCGTTGATGCGACAGAACTTTCACTACGACTGGCACTGGCAGTGGAACTGGGGTGACGGCGAGACCGCCAACTGGGGGATTCATTATATCGACGACCTTCGACATATAATGGGCTTCAACGATGTCCCCACGAAGGTCGTGACAGCGGGGAATCGTTTCGTATGGGACGATAACGGCCAGACGCCGAACATGCACTTTTCGCTTTTCGATTACGAAGGTGTGAAAGTTGTCGTCGAGATACGGAACCTGCCCGATCCGATGCGTCCCGGCGGTCAGGCTGGAGCCGTTTACCTGAACATGCGGGACGGCAACTATATCATGTGCGAGGACGGCCACATCCGGATTGCCCGCGGCGGCGGCTGGTACTACGATAAGGACGGCAACCGCAGCTATCAATACAAGGGAGACGGCGGGGCCTCCCACATCAGGAATTTTATCGACGCCCTTCGCAGCGGCCGCAGTGAAGACCTCAACTCGGAAATAGAAATCGGCCATCTAAGCACGGCAATGTGTCACCAGGCCAATGCCGCTTTTCGAGCCGGCTCCGAGGCTTCCGTTGACGAAATTCGTGAAAGCTTTAAGGGCCACGAAGACGCAGTTAATATGTTTAACGATATTCTCGAGCAGCTTGACGGCAATGAAGTGGATTTGGCCGAACAGCCGTTCATCTTCGGACCGGAGCTGACATATGACCGCCGGCAGGAGAAGTTCGTCGGAGCAAATGCCGACAAAGCAAATCAGTATATTAAATGCTCCTATCGTGACCCGTTCGTTGTACCTGAAACTGTATAACCAATGTAGTCCCTGCCTTAAAGCGGATGCTGTTATTTTCGAGGACATTTTCAGCGACGCGATTCGGATTTTATTTGTTGAATTTATCGGTCTGTATTTTAATACAATGACACGGAATATATTTAGGCTGACAGTTATTACCATCATCGGGGAAACATATTAAGAGCGCCGGAAGCCATATTTATCAGCTATGTACGGCATTTTTACTCATTTTTCTCACTTTATTCGGAATAACTGCATGAGAGCTTCAAAGCGGCGTAATAAACCTGCCGATATGTCTATATAGACTATTCAGCCTTTTATTGAAAAAATTAACTGGAAATTTTGAATTGGGTGTATATCATAATATGTTGTCGCCTGCCGTTCCAAAAACACTTTTTGGAGGATTGAGAAAATGAAACGCTTAATAATTCTAAGTATCATCTTAACCTGTTTGACGGCGCTTTGTCTCGGCCAGCGTCGGCTGCGTGCCACAGCACAGACAATAATTCAGCTCACAGAGCCGAAAACGACGGGAACAATTCCGTTCGAAGCAGCGCTCGATAGACAACAGGATATACTGATGTTCAGTACCCAAACTCTCCAGCGAAACCAGGTCGGCCAATTGGCCTGGGCCGCTCAGGGGCAAAGAAGTTCTCTGAGCAATTCGCTGACACCACCGGCTCAGGCAGCATCGCCCATTAAGTTATACATTGCAACACATGAAGGGCTTTTTATATATATTCCGGAAGAAAACAGCCTTCAACAAGTAATCGATCAGGACATCCGCGGTTCACTTGCAGGAGCGGCAGCACCGATGTCCGAGTCCGTTGCAACAGCCGGATGCAGCTTTATCATTACAGCACCTACCAGAAGCCTGGCATCACAACGCGGCAATACCAACAGGAACTCTATGTACCTGCAGGCCGGGCATATGGCTCAGAATATCCAGCTTCAGGCCATATGCCTCGAAATGGGCTCCTTGGCGATTAACAACTTCAACAAACGCGGCGTCAACACCGCCTGTAAGCTGCCAAGGAACACCGAACCTCTTTACATCGTCTGCGTGGGTTACCCAAGCAACAGCGTATCCGAATCCGGCGACGCCCAGAATACAACTCCCAAAAAAGCCGCTGTGATTATTCCGAGTGCAAATTTTCGTGACGAGGAGCTTTTTGAAACACTAAAAGCCCTGAGCAACGCCGGAGTCCAGTATATAATCGCAAGCACAAGAACCGGCATTATAACAGGCATGCTCAGAAACCAGGCCGAAGCAGGCGCCCTGATCGGCCAGTTAAGAGTCGATGACTATGACGGGCTAATCATCATCGGCGGCTCGGGAGCCGGTGAGCTTATCTATAATAACGCTGTCATGAATCTCATCCGGGCAGCGGCGGAAAAAAGAAAGATTATCGGGGCGACATCCAACGCCCCCTCGATACTGGCCAATGCCGGAATACTTAACGGCGTAAAAGTAACGGCACTGCTTTCCGAAAGGATCGTTATCGAGCAGATGGGAGCCGTATATACCGGCATTCCGGTTGAGGAAAATATGAAGATTATCACCTGCAACGGCCCGGCGGCGGCGGTCCCTTTCGCCAGAGCCTTGACAGACGCCATCACAGGCAGATAACATCTTTTATCCAATCCCCCTGTCACTGCCGGAGCTGTAACGATTCGTAATCGGCAGTCTTCGGTCCCTGCCAAAAGCCTTCGGCGTTATCTTTACTCCCGGCGGAGATTGCCTCCGTTTATACTCGTTCTTATCGACCATCCGAATGACACGCAGGACAACGTCCTTCGGCAGGCCCGAGGCCACAAGCTCTATGGCGGATTTATCCTGTTCGACATAGCCCTTGAGAATCTTATCGAGCAGGTCATAGTCCGGCAGCGAATCGGTATCTTTCTGGTCGGGTTTCAGTTCGGCGCTCGGCGGCCGGGTTATTACTTCGGCCGGAATAATTTCCCGGCCCGAGATTTTATTTATATGCTCGGCTATCTTATAAACCATTGTCTTGGGGACATCCTTGATTACCGCAAAGCCGCCGGCGGTATCGCCGTAAAGGGTCGAATAACCAACCGCCGTCTCGCTTTTATTGCCGGTCGTTAATACGAGTGTACCGGTATTGTTGCTAAGTGACATCAAAATCGTCCCGCGTATTCTGGCCTGCAAATTCTCGTATGCAATACCCTCGCTCCGCCAGCCCGCTATTGGCTTCAACCCCTCATCGAACTGCTCCAACACGGACCGGATTGGAATCGTTAAAAATTCCATGCCGAGATTTTTCGCCAGCTTCCCGGCGTCATCAATCGTCTCGGGGCTGTTGAACTGCGTCGGCATAGTGATTCCGATTACATTCTCAGCCCCCAAAGCTTCGGCGGCAACGGCGGCGACGACCGACGAATCTATCCCGCCGCTCAGACCGAGCAGGACCTTTTCGAAACCGTTCTTGCGGGTATAATCCCGCGTCCCGAGAACAAGAGCCCGGTATATCTCGTCGATAATATCGACCGGCTGCGGAGCAGGCGGCTTAAGCGGCTCAATCCTGACGCCGCCGTTGTTACCGGGGACAATATCGGCAATAAGCAAATCCTCCTCGAAGGCCTTAGCAAAAGTAATTGCCCTGCCGGTCGAATCGGTAAATATGCTGCGGCCGTCAAAAACGATTTCATCCTGACCGCCGACAAGGTTGCAATATGCCACGGCACAATTGAGTCTCTTCGCACATCTGCCGACGACATGTTCCCTGATTTTAATCTTGCCGTAATGGAAAGGCGAAGCCGATATATTTACAACCAACTGCAGCGGACCGGAATCCTTTAGAAAAGGGGCGAGCCATTCGATATCCCACATATCAGCACAGATTGTCACGGCAACATTAATCCCGGCAACATTGATAATTAACGGCTCAGTGCCGGACTGGAAATATCTCCGCTCGTCGAAAACGCCGTAATTCGGCAGCCGGACCTTGCGATAGATTTTACTTATTTTGCCGCCCTGCAACACCGCCGCGGAGTTATAACTCTCATCCGGAGTGCTCTCAACAAAGCCGACAATAATCGTTGTTTCCGGGCAGGCGGAGGCGATTCGTTCAACGCTCGCCGAGCATTCTTTTAAAAAATGCTTTTTGATAACCAAATCTTCCGGCGGATAGCCGCATACCGCTAATTCCGGAAAGACAAGTAAATCAACATCTTCCCGAACCGCACGTGCGTAAAATTCCCGCATTTTTTCGACGTTGCCGTCCAGATCACCCACGACTGCATTGAATTGTCCCAAACCTATACGCATAAGATAGTAATTAGCTTTTAGGAATTAGTCGTTAGCCAATTGAAATATTATTCTCTCTTAATTTCGATTCTCTGCCGCTTTTTTTACCTGTAATAAAAAAAAACGGAGAGGGCGGGATTCGAACCCGCGGTGCTCCGTTAAGAACACACCGGTTTTCGAAACCGGCTCGATCAGCCACTCCGACACCTCTCCGTATTAAAATCCTAAGCACTAAATCCGAAATCCTAAATAATTTCGAATTTCTAATTATTTAATGTCAAAAAGTTTGATACTTTGGATTTTTTATTTTTATACTTGTTTAGGATTTAGCATTTCCAAGCATCCGGATGACTTTATTCATAAAACCGGTCATTTGCAAGAAAAATCGTCTATGGCATTTCCTGTGCATGGCCGAAGCTTTGCCTTAAATTGGGTTCGTTTTTCAACCGCAAATTTCGCAGATTCACTCGGATTTGTCATATTATCTTGTTATCAAAGAGCTTGCGCTAAATTGCCTATTTTAATATTGGGTTCGTTTTTTCAAAAAGGGTTGATTTGTAGAGAACACTCTACATCCGTCGAACAAATTGAGTTTATGAGTTGATGCGTATATGCGCTGATGAGTGCATGCTTTTCCTCATTTACCCTTTTACTCATATACCGATTTACCCTCCAGATTAAAGATTTGTTATTCCCTATCCTATACACCGCTGCAAACCCTCCATAGTTGTTCAAGTATTATAAAGAAAAACCGCCCTAATACAACCAAAAACTGCGATTTTAGGCAAAAAATCTCCATGACTTTTCCCCCGCTGCATAGTGAATGCGGCGAAGTTTACCGATTGCTTAACTCGATGTACTCGCAGAGAACGGCAACGTTTCGATTGAAAACAAAACTGCTGATTCGATCCATCACCGTGTACTGCCCATTCCAGCGGACTCCTTTCGGCATAGTCGTTTTGAAACGATCGCCTCGCGTAATCCAGGCGCCGGACGATTCCTGGGCTTCGATTATCCTTTTCACGGGACCGGACAAGGCCTTCAGGCGTTTTGCCGCTTGCTCACCGGACAGCTCGGGATTTTCGTACTTTATTAAGCCATCGCGTCCGAGTTCAAGCGATTTCTCGTAACGTTTACTGCGTTCTTTCAGCTGTGCTTCCAAATCCGTTTCATAACCATAGCCCGTACTGCGTTCCGGATGAAGTTCCGCCACGCTATCGACCCGAACCCGTCCTCGGTCGTAATAGAGAGCTTTGTTGGTGCCAAGCTCGACGAAACGTGCCCATCTCCCGTTTTCCAGCCGAATATCATGCAGCCATTTCAATGCACCAGGAATCGGCTCCAACAAGGACTTATCCCCAAGCACCAAATAAAGGTCGATAAGCGTATCGATGTTCCTGACAGTAACCAGCGGGCAAACCGAAGGCGGCTCGAAGGCCCGGGCCCAGGCGGGCTGGAGAGACTCATCGTACTGCTGAGCCCAGCCCGGCTGGGGAGCAGGCAGTTGAGAAATCACCATAAACTTCGCCGCCCTGCGCAGGCTTTTCTCGATTGGCTTATTGTCATTATAAAACTGATGCGCCTCGATCATGACCCGAATGCAGTCATTGATGCCGGCATCATTGAAAGTGGCAAAATCATGATAATTGCCCTTCTTAGGGTACTTGTGCGGCCAGCCGCCGTTATCCAGTTGAGTCGTAATCATCATATCCACAGCCCGTTTCGTTGCCGCCGAGAGACTCTCATCTTCGATCTCCTGGTCCAGGGCCATCAGGAAACTAACCGCAGACTGGGTCTGGTTGTCATCGAAGCTGACCGTTTCGTTGCCCAAGTCCGCGAAGTTAATCGTGTGGTCCCATCCGCCGTGTTTATTCTGTCCGCGAATTAAAGCGTAGGCTGCATCTTTTGCGGCGGCCAGGGCCTGCTTATCTCCGGTAGCTTTATAGACGCGTAAAAACGACTGCCCGACCGCTGGAGTACCCGGAGGCTGCACCTCGATGGTATCCGCATTCAAAGGACTCTCGCCCCAACGCAGCGCCAAATCCGGCGTCACACTGTAAACGTAACCACCGTGGGTATTGATGGAATGGAAGAAGGCAACGCCTTTTTTCAACGAGGCTTCGGCCTGCTCCCGCAGATCGGCCGCGCTTACACAACATGCAGGAAGCAGGAGCAAAATGATTAATCTATGTTGTCTATTCATATGGTCACCTCAAATACTGTTTTACAAAAATATCCTAAAATAGATCCAAATTCAATTGCTGCATGTCTATTCAGGATTACATCCATTTATTTACCTGCGGCTTCAAATCAGTGAGTTCCGCAATTTTAACCGGTCTGCGTTCATCAATACTTTTCCTCGCCGCTATGCCGACAAGTACCGCCATCGAACCGTCACGTATATCGGCGGCATGATGAAGTTTGGGATCAATGATTTTTCCTCTGAAAATTTCATCGAACATAAGCTTGTCACCGCCCCAGTGCCCCTTACGAACAAAGGGGAACTCCGTCCGCTTATAGTCTTCAAAAATGCGTTGTGTAACAATTTCATGATATTTCAATTCGGTTCTTGAATGTGACGATTGATCCATTTCTTTTTCATGCAGCTCCGCCTGATCCTCCTGTAAACTCTCGCGCCAGGGGATGCCTTCGTGGGTCTCTAATCGGCCGGCTTTGCCGTTAAACGCAAAACGAAAACCTTCGAACGGGGAATAGGTTGTTAAGGAATAACTGACCTGTACATTATTGGCATATTTAACCTGCACGGCCATCTTGTCAAAAATGTCGATCTCTTCCCTCCATAGACAATTATCTCTGATGTAGCCGTCATATTTTTCGTTAGCAACATACAGATTCATATATGTTTCATTTTCCGTTATATCCCAAAAGAATTTACAGGCATCTTTATGCTCGCAGTTTCTGCAGCTGCCCCCCCTGAATGTATTGTTTTTGCCATATTTCTCAAGCTCGCCATAGGCATGCACCTCAACAGGGTCGGAACCGATATACCAGTTTAACAAATCGAAGTGATGCGCCGATTTATGAAGTAAGAGCGTCCCCCCCTTATTTCGCAGGCCGTGCCAGCGACGGAAATAAGACGCACCGTGATAGGTATTTAAGTACCAGTTCAAATCGATGGAGACCAGGTCGCCGATTTCATTCGATTGGATTATCTCCTTGAGCCTGGTAAACAGCTTGCCATAACGATAGTTGAACGCATTAATAAGTTTACCCTTTGACCTGCGTTGTGCATCGATGATCCTCTGGCATTTTTTCTCGTCGGTGGTCATTGGTTTTTCAGAGGCGACGTCAATCCCTTTATCCAGTGCCTTCACGATAAACTCGTCATGGGTGGAATCAACGGTAGTCACCATAAGCAGATCGATATCCGTCTTTTCAAGCATCTCATCAAAACTGGTAAACAAAGAGCAGTCAACGCCTATATAATCTCTCGCATATTTTAACCGCCCGGGATTAATGTCGCACAATCCGACAAATTCTATGACATCGGAATATTGCTCATTTAAGAATTTCCCCCAAAAAGTTATTCCTCTGATACCGGTTCCCACCAGGGCAACTTTTTTCTTTCCGCTTGCTTTTGTCATAGAGCTGCTGAATGCCGGAGAAACAAGCATCGATCCCGCAATTGTAGCACCTGTTTTTTTAATGAAATCACGCCGTGATATTATATTGTTTGTTGGAATCATCATGATCTTCCTTCCAGAGAGATATAAAAAACAACTAATCTTTCAGCAATCATACATTTCAATTAGTGGAGCCATCTAAAAAGCGAATGTTATTCTCTATATTTTACTAATTCTCGACGGCTTCTGTTAATTACTCAGATATTATACCAACTGTACATAATAAACACACTTTCTGTGACCTTTCGGTCCGCCTTAGGCATACCATAGGCAGAAATTACAAAGGCGAACATAACAACCAGAATCGGTATTATCGCATAAACGCCGAAGCCGTCCACAGCACCGGCGCCTGGCCGTGAAGGTCGCCGGTCTTACGGTCTCGTGCAAGATAATAATCATACTGGTCTTTCAGATCCGCCCCCACTTGCTTGAAGGCCTTGTTCGTACCCACACAGACCTGCGTGACATTGGCGTCTTCGTCGATGTAACTAACCAGGGCGAGCCAGGCCTTCCTGGCGGCAGGACCGTAAATCTGCGGGTCGAGCCAGCCCATTTTGACGCCGGTGACCATGGCATAAGTGAACATACCCGTGCCTGAAGTTTCCGGCCAGGATTCGGGTTTATCCACAAGCTGACGCCACATGCCGTCTTTTCCCTGATATTTGAGCAGGGCTTCCATCATGGTGGTGTAACCTTTCATGATGCGTTCGTAGTGTGGATGATTTTTGGGAAGGGCCTTGAGTAGCTCGGTTATACCGGCGGCCTGCCAGCCGTTGCCGCGTCCCCAGAAAAAGGGTGAGTCTTCGGCGTGCAGGAACAGGCCGTTATCCTGCTGAAGTTTTTCCAGGTATGCGACCATGGTCATGGCACTGCGATCCAGGTAGATCATATCCCCTGTCGCGCGATAAGCCTGTGTTTGTACGGCCGAGATCATATACATATCGTCGATCCAGTACCGGGCTTCTTTGGTGATTCCGTCGTCGGTGGTTTCGGCCCATTGTTTGTCCGCCAGCCCCTTGCCCAGGGCCAGGTATTTATCTTCTTTGGTTTGCAGATAAATTTCCAGGGGTACGGCACCGAACACGCGATAGTCCACGTGGGCATCAGGCGAGATGCGATTGGCGTCCTCGGCGAAGAAACGGTCGAAATGGCGGACCAGTTTTTCCTGCAGGTCTTTGTCTTCGGTGAGTTTGGCACAGTTCAGCGCACCGTACCACGTACAGACTTCCGGATAGATCACGTACTTTCGCCGGCGGTTCACCTCGAAATCGAATTTGCGTGCCAGGAAATTTTCCGCCACACGTTTGCTGACTTCCTGCGGGGACGTGCCTTCGGGCCAGCTCTTAAATGCGTCACAGTCAATCGAAGCCTGCATATTATTGCATCCCGCAAATACCAGGAATATTAAAATATACAGGCTACATCGCTTTATAGAATTATGTTCCGAGCACATGGCATTTCCTTTCAATCAGTAAATTTACCGTTTCATGCTGCAATAAGTCCTTTAAGAACCGATTTTATTTCGATAATAATATTATATTAAAAGCTTTAAATCAACTCTTGACCTGCGTAGATTGCAATTCGTATAGAAATTAATGGAAGAATGACTGCCTCTTATTATATATCTCTTTTCAAGGCAGTATAACTATGTTGAGCCATCTTAACAGGAAGGCGTATATAGCATTGAAAATATTGATGGGAATCAAGAAAATCTAAAAAAAGGGTTGCAATATCTATATTTATATGTATAATTTGCGATATGAACGAAACCCGAACATCACGTTCGCCTTTCACGGCTATTCTTAGCCTTAGCCTGCTTTTGCGCCGTTAGGCGCAATAAATACTCCACAAACAATCTATTTCTATCCGTTTTTTTGTAAATTCATGGCAATATTAGTCTGTTTACGGCATAATCTGTCGAAACAGACAACAGAAGACGGAAGGCAGATGTCAGATACAAAAAATCTGTGGCATCCGTGTTTACAAAGGAGAAAAATGAATATGTCAGAAGAAAAAGTATTAATTTTCGATACCACCTTGCGGGACGGCGAACAATCGCCGGGCGCTTCTCTTTCGATCGCCGAAAAGCTCGAAATCGCCCAGCAATTGGCTGTTCTGGGTGTCGATATTATCGAGGCGGGCTTCCCGGTCTCCAGTCCTGCGCAATTCGAGGCCACCAGACTAGTCGCCGAGCAGGTGGAAGGCCCTACCATAACCGGTCTGGCCCGCGCCAACGAAGGCGATATCGAAGCTGCCGGCAAGGCAGTCGCCCCGGCGAAAAAGAAACGTATCCACACGTTTATCGCGACTTCGCCGGTCCATATGAAGCACAAGCTCAAAAAGAGCAGCGACGAAGTCCTGAAAATGGCCGTCAATGCCGTCAGATGTGCGAAAGGGTACGTCGATGACGTCGAGTTTTCGCCGGAAGATGCGTGCAGGAGCGAAATGTCGTTCCTGATTGAAATACTCACCGCGGTTATAGAGGCCGGTGCGACTACTTTGAATATTCCGGATACGGTCGGCTACATTCTGCCGTACGAATACGGGCAAATCATCGCCCGTCTCAAATCCGACGTCCCCGGTATAGACAAATGCATTATCAGCACCCACTGCCACAATGACCTCGGTATGGCAGTAGCGAACTCGTTGGCCGGCGTGCGAAACGGCGCCAGGCAGGTCGAATGCGCCGTCAACGGTATGGGCGAACGCGCGGGAAACGCCGCACTCGAAGAAATCGTTATGGGGATACGTACGCGCCCGGACTTTTTCTCGACGCAAAGCGCCGGGGGACTGACGACCAATATAAATACGCAGGAAATATATCGCACGAGCCAGTTGGTCTCGCAACTAACCGGCTTCGTAATTCAGCCGAACAAGGCAATCGTCGGTGCCAACGCCTTTGCGCACGAGTCCGGTGTACACGTTGACGGCATACTCAAGGAACGAACCACATACGAAATTATGACCGCCGAGAGCATCGGTCTGGGCGGCTCGCGAATGGTCCTCGGGCGGCATGCCGGCCGTCACGGATTCGTGGACAGGTGCAAACAGCTCGGATTCAAATTAAACAAGCAGGAAACGGAACATGCGTATCAAAGATTCCTGGAGATTGCAGATAAGAAAAAGGAAGTTTTCGACGAGGACGTAGCGGCGATTATCAACGAAGAGATTCACGTCGTCGAACATGTGTACGAACTTCAGTATCTGCATGTGGCCTCGGGGACCGGGACATTGCCGACTGCGAGCGTTAAGATGAAAATCAAAGACGAAATAAAACAAGCCGCCGCATGCGGTGACGGGCCGGTCGATGCGGCTTATGAAGCCATCAGGGAAGCGACGGGATTGTCGCCGAAGCTGGAGAATTATACTATCCGTGCCATCACCAGCGGCAAAGAAGCCCTCGGTGAGGCCACGGTCAGGATCGCCGAGGACGGCAGGACTTTTATCGGCAGAGGTATCTCGACAGATATTATCGAAGCCAGTGCAAAGGCGTACGTCGATGCCATTAACCGAATGGTCGCGGCAAAAGGCGGCACGTCGGAACTGAAAGCAGAACTGTAAAGAAAGTTAAAAGGTAAAATACTTTGGAAAGATAAAAAAATGGGAATGACCCGGCTTTGCCTAAGGGCTTCGCCGAGGCAGGTAATATAAGTAAAAGGAACAACATTATGGGAATGACAATAACAGAGAAAATTTTGGCTAAAGCAGCAGGCAGGGAAAAAATCCGGCCCGGTGAGCTGGTCGATGCGAAAATAGATATTATCATGTGTCACGATGTGACCTCACCGCCGGCGATTTCCATGCTCGCCGAACGCGGGATCGATAAGGTGTTCGACCCGGAGAAAATCGTTGTTACGCCCGACCATTTTCAGCCGGCCAAGGATATTAAAAGTGCCGAGCTGCACAAACGCCTGGACGAATGGGCGAAACGGCATAAAATAAAACACTACTATAAAATCGGCAGAGCAGGTGTATGTCACGCACTGCTGCCGGAACAGGGGCATATCCGACCCGGCGAAGTTATCGTCGGCGGCGATTCGCACACGTGCACATACGGCGCTTTTGCCGCATTCAGTACGGGAATCGGCTCGACGGATACTGCGGCGGCGATTGCAACGGGACAGCTCTGGTTCAAGGTGCCCGCATCTATAAAGTTCGTGCTGAACAGCTCAATCGGCCACGGCGTTTACAGTAAAGATGTAATCCTCGCCATTATTGCGAGAATCGGTACAGACGGCGCGCTTTATAAGGCGATGGAATTCGTCGGCCCGGCTCTGGAGAAAATGTCGATGGAAGCGAGAATGACCATTACGAACATGGCAATCGAGGCCGGTGCGAAAAGTGGCATTATCGGTTTCGATGACGTCACCAAGCAGTATCTTGATGAGCATCTGAAGGATAAAAAGGATTACACCATTTTCGAATCCGACAGCGATGCCGAATACGTCGCGGCAGAGGAATTCGACTGCTCTGCAATTGAGCCGATGGTCGCTTTACCGCATTTGCCGAGCGGCGGTGTCCCCATCGGAGAATGTGCCGGTATGGAAATGGACCAGGCATATATCGGAAGCTGCACGAACGGCCGGATAGAAGATTTGCGAGTAGCGGCGAAAATCCTTAAGGGTAAACAGGTCGCCATTCGTACGTTAATTGTGCCGGCCACGCCGACTATCTGGAAACAGGCGAAAGACGAAGGCCTGTTCGATATATTTTACGATGCCGGCTGTGTGATTGCAGCTCCGACCTGCGGGGCGTGCTTAGGCGGATTCATGGGAATCCTGGCCGAAGGTGAAAAGTGCATCAGCACAACCAACAGGAACTTCGTCGGCAGGATGGGACATCCCAAGAGCGAAGTTTATTTAGCCAGCCCGGCAACGGCAGCGGCAAGCGCCGTCGAAGGAAAATTGACTGACTGTAGAGAATATTTATAGGTAAAATCCTAATTACTAAATTCTAAATACTAAACAAATTCAAATGACCAAAAAACAAAATTCAAAACAATATGACCTGGAAGACAGGACATTTGAGTTCGCTCGGAGGATTAGAGCTTTTGTGAAGACACTTCCAAAAAGTTTAGCCAATAAGGAAGATTCGAGACAACTGATCAATGCGTCCGGCTCTGTCGGGGCAAATTATATAGAGGCAAATGAAGCTCTAAGTAAAAAGGATTTTGTCATGCGTATTAAAATTTGTCGCAAGGAAGCAAAAGAAAGTAGATACTGGTTACGATTAATAGATACAGGAATTCATAAAGAGCTTGAGAACGAAAGGCAGGAACTCGTAACCGAAGCCGGTGAGCTTACACACATATTCGGCTCAATTGTGACAAAAACAAGTAATGTTTAATGAATTTAATATTTGAGAATTAGTGCTTGTTTAGAATTTAGAAATTAGAATTTAGGAATTATTTTTTATGAGGAATACACTAATGTCACGAGCACATAAATATGAAAGAGATCACATTAATACGGATGAAATAATTCCGGCAAGATATTTGAATACCGACGATGAAAAGGAATTAGCCAGGCATTGCATGGAAGATTTGGACAAGGAATTTATCGACAAAGTCGAGCAAGGTGATTGCATAGTTGCCGGGGAAGATTTCGGCTGCGGTTCGTCCAGGGAACACGCCGTATGGGCACTCCGCGGGGTCGGTATCCAGACCGTTATTGCAAAAACCTTCGCGAGAATTTTCTATCGCAACGCCATCAATAACGGCTTTTACCTTATAGAATCGCCGGACGCACCGGAGCAAATCAACGACGGAGACGAGCTTGATATAGACTTCAAAACAGGCACGATAAAAAACAAGACAACCGGCACAGATATAAACTTTAACCCTCTTCCTGATTTCGCTCTGGATATTATTAACGACGGCGGTCTGCTGGAACATATTACAAAGAGAAGATAGCTTATAACGTTATTTTAACAAGTAAAGTATGCGCAAAAATTACAGCGGAGACAAGTTGCAGATTGTATCAGAGTTAAGATTTTCTTGATAAACGATACCTTCGAGTGTACATTGTCGGCGATGGGCATTTTCGATAATATTATCCTGGAGCTGGCTTTGATTTTTGCCGGGGCTTCGATACTGGCAACTATCTTTCTGTATTTGAAACAACCAATCATTCTGGCCTATATATCCCTTGGAATGCTTGCAGGTCCATGGGGAATAGGATTATTCAAGGATCCCAGCCACATCGAACATATTTCACACCTTGGAATCATTTTGCTGATGTTTCTGATAGGTCTAAATCTGCATCCACAGAAACTTTCGGCTCTTCTTAAACGAACAGCTCCGGTTACCCTTGTAACCTGTTTGCTTTTTGCCCTGCCCGCAATGCTTATTACAAGACTATTTGCTTTTTCCTGGTCGGATAGCCTGATCGTTGGTTTGTCACTGATGTTTTCGAGTACCGTAGTCTACGTGAAATTAATTCCGACAAGCTCGCTCCATCATAAACACATCGGCGAAATTATGATAAGTGTCCTTCTGCTACAGGACATTATAGCAGTCGTGCTGATACTTTTTCTTTATAGCAGCACGGCAGCTAACATTTATTTCGAGGTTTCTTTATTGCTTTTGAAAATTCTCGTTTTTTCAGGAGCTTCATATTTATTCGTACGTTATGTCATTTTATTTTTATTTCGACGATTCGATAAGATTCAGGATTACATCTTTATTATGTCCTTAGGCTGGTGCCTGCTCTCCGCCGAGATTGCAAACTTAATCGGTCTTTCTTATGAGATCGGGGCCTTTATATCGGGAGTTGTTCTTGCGACATCTCCCATTTCATTGTTTATAGCAGAAGGTCTCAAACCTATACGTGAATTTTTTCTGATTCTATTTTTCTTCTCCATTGGCGCTCAATTTGACTTCCTTGTAACAAAACAGGTAGTCATTCCCGGATTAATACTGGCCGGGATTATTCTGCTGATGAAACCGTTAGCTTTTTATGCCGCTTTTCGATTGACAGGTGAGTCTGCCAGCTTAGCCAGGGAGCTTGGAATACGGCTCGGCCAGGCAAGCGAATTTTCTCTATTAGTAGCATATGGCGCTCTCGCAGCAGGTAAGATTAATGCACAAACATCCTATCTGATCCAGTTAACCGCAATATCGACCTTTATAATATCAACCTATTTTGTCGTCTATAAGTATCCGACGCCGATTTCCGTCAGTGAGTCCAATCGAAAAGACTGACGAAAGAAAATTGTTCCATCAGGCTGCGGCCATACCTTGCTTTGTTCACTCTATAGCATTAATCTATAGTTTTGCTTGATTATTAGTGCTGTAGGGGGTATAGTATGCACCCCGATAAGATAGGCTTAGCTATCTCACGGGGGTAGAAAGTGGATTCCTGCTTTCGCAGGAATGACAACCAATAAGTATATAATATAACAACAAGGAGACACGAAGTGGCGAAGAGCTATAAAATTGCGGTATTACCCGGTGATGGTACGGGACCGGAAGTGACGGCCGAAGCGGTGAAGGTATTGAAGACCGCGGCGGATAAATTCGGTTTTAAAGTGGATTTAACCGAGTTCGATTTCGGCGGCGAAAGATATAAAAGGACCGGCGAAACTCTGCCGGATAGCGCGGTGGAAGAGCTTCGCAAGTTCGATTCGATCCTGTTGGGGGCGATAGGCCACCCGGATGTTGCACCCGGCATTCTCGAAAAGGGGATATTGTTAAAAGCCCGATTCGAGCTGGACCAGTATATAAATTTGCGTCCGGTTAAACTTTATCCGGGCGTTGCGACACCGATCAAGGATAAAGGGCCGGACGAAGTGGATTTTGTCGTCGTTCGCGAGAACACCGGCGACCTTTACACCGGCACCGGCGGCTTTACTATGAGAGGTACGCCGCACGAAGTGGCCGTGCAATCGGCGGTTTATAATCGCTTCCAGGTTGACCGTTGTCTGAAATATGCGTTCGAATACACCAAAAAGCACGGCAAAAAGTCACGCGGCAGGGGCGAGAAAAACACCCTTGCTTTGTGCGGCAAAACCAATGTGCTCACATACGTCTATGACCTGTGGGAACGAGCATTCCACGAAATGGGCAAGGCCGAATATCCCGATATCGAAAGGGAATATTATCACGTCGATGCGACCTGTATGTGGATGGTGAAAAATCCCGAGTGGTTCGACGTAATTGTCACCGGTAATATGTTCGGTGACATTATCACCGACTTAGGCGCGATGGTTCAGGGTGGTATGGGAATCGCCGCCGGCGGAAACATCAATCCCGAAGGCGTCAGCATGTTCGAGCCGATAGGCGGAAGCGCCCCAAAATACACCGGCAAAGGCGTGATCAATCCTTTGGCGGCTATCTGCGCTGCGCAAATGATGCTGGAGACATCGGGCGAAGAAAAGGCCGGGAAGAAAATCGAGGACGCCGTAAAATTCGTAACCGCCAACAAGCTAAAGTCCATGCAGGCCGGAAAAATGGGATATTCGACAAGTCAGGTTGGAGACCTCGTCGCCGAACAATTAGCAGATTAAGTCAAAATCCGAATATCGAAATACGAAATCCTGTACTTATGTTTTGAACATTTGAAATATAAGTTTTGATATTGTTTCGAATTTAGATATTAGAGCTTAGGAATTAAGATTAGTGCCTGCGAATCTGACACCTGAATATTTCAAGGCTGAGAAGTGGTATCGCGAAGCGAAAACGCCGGATGAGAAGATTCTGGCGCTTGAGCGGATGCTTGCCGTGATGCCCAAGCACAAGGGTACGGATCATCTCAAGGCCGACCTGCGAAGGAAACTCAGCAAGCTCAAAGAAGGCTCGCAGCAAAAAAGCAGAGCTTCAGTAACGGATATTTTTCATGTCCCGCGGAGCGGTGCCGGCCAGATTGTTCTGTTAGGGACGCCGAACTGCGGCAAAAGTTCCATCCTCGAAGCATTGACAAATGCGAAGGTCAACGTCGCGGATTTCCCGTTTGCAACGAATGCACCGGTGCCGGGCATGGTGAGCTTCGAGGACGTCCAGATTCAGTTAGTCGATACGCCGCCGATCACTGCCGATTACAGTGCACCCGGGCAGGTGGGGACATATCGCAACTGTGATTTGATTGCGATTGTGATCGATCTGTCCGGCGAGGTACATGAACAAATGAATACTTGTCTGGATTTTCTCGAATCACGCAGCCTGCTCATCGACAGCGAAACACCGGCCTTCGACGGCCAGGGTAACGCCCTCGGCAAAAAAGTCTTTTGCATCTGCACGAAATCCGATATCGCTGAAGCGGACGCACTTGAAAATCTGAAAAATTCCTGCAAACGAAACTTCGAATATATCGAGATTTCCACAGAAACAGGAGCCGGTATTGAAAAGCTCCCGGCGAAATTCTTCGAGTTGTTAGGGATAATCCGCATTTACGCCAAACCGCCTGGCAAACCGGCCGATATGACCGAGCCGTTCACTCTTCGCGTCGGCTCGACCGTCATGGACTTAGCTACCGATATTCACCGCCAGTTAGCCGAAAAGCTAAAATCCGCAAAAATCTGGGGCACCGGCGTTTATGACGGCCAAAACGTCCAGAGAAACCACATCCTAAACGACAAAGACATAATCGAATTGCATTTCTCCTGATTTGCCATATAATCGTGTCTGTGAAATCATAGTATGTAAAAAAATTAAAGGAGATTCGAAATGTACGGGCATCGCATTGAATTCATCTTTTTTATGACAGCTGTGATTATTACCTGTGTTATTTCGCCTGCGATTGCAAATGAGCAGGAGCTTCCCGTGACAATCGACGCCGCTAAAACGGGTGAGCCGATTTCCAGGTACATCTACGGCCAGTTTATCGAGCATCTCGGCCGATGTATTTACGGCGGGATATGGGCGGAAATGCTGGAGGACCGAAAGTTCTATCATCCGATCACAGACGAATATCAACCCTATCGACCAAATAGATCCATCCCAAAAGATAGCCCATACCAGGTAGTGGGAGCTTCACCATGGCAAGTCATCGGTGAAGAAGGATCGGTTATGATGGTCAAGGAAGATTCCTTCGTCGGCCAGCACACACCTTTAATCCTGCCCGGCAGCGGGATTCGACAACTCGACCTGGGATTAGTTAAGAACAAGCAGTATTCCGGCTACATTTTTCTCAAGGCCAAAGGCAAACGTGCAAACGTGACGGTATCCCTGGTTTGGGGTGACAATCCGCAGGATCGGGCATCGGTTAAATTGTCCGCTTCGAAGAAATATGCCAAACGCTCTTTCAAGTTGTCGGCCGGTGCCGATACCACAAGCGGTAAGCTGGAAATTAAAGTTGCGGACGGAGCATGCTTTGTGGGGACGATCTCTCTTATGCCCGCGGACAATATCGAGGGAATGCGGGCCGATACGTTAGCTGTTCTCAAAGAGTTGAACGCCCCGTTGTATCGCTGGCCCGGCGGGAACTTCGTCAGCGGCTACGACTGGCGCGACGGCATCGGTGACAGGGACAGGCGTCCCCCGCGAATGAATCCGGCATGGACCGGGGTCGAGCACAACGATTTCGGCATTCACGAGTTTGTACATTTCTGTCGTTTTCTCGACGCCGAACCATTAGTGACCGTCAATACCGGTTTTGGCGATGCATATTCGGCGGCGGCCGAGCTGGAATACGCGAACGGCTCGACCAAAACACCTATGGGGGCCTTAAGGGCCAAAAACGGCGACAAGAAGCCGTTTGACGTTCGTTACTGGTGCATCGGGAATGAAATGTGGGGCAAATGGCAGCTCGGTTATATGAGCCTTAGACACTATGTCTTAAAACACAACTGGGTCGTGGATAAGATGCGAGAGGTGGATCCTGACATCGTCCCGATTGCTTCGGGTAACGCCGGTGAATGGAGCCGGGGTTTGTTAAAGAGCTGTGCGGACCATATCGACATGATGGCGGAACATTTTTACTGTCAGGAAAAACCCAACCTCATCGAACATATCGCCTGGATAGCCGAAAACATCAGGTCGAAGGTCGAGTTTCACAAGAAGCTCAGGGGTGAGGTCGATACCCTTAAGGGTAAAGATATCCGAATCGCTATGACCGAATGGAATTACTGGTACGGCCCGCATGTTTTCGGCGAGCTCGGGACCCGGTATTTTCATAAAGACGGGCTGGGTATCGCCAAGGGTCTGCATGAGTATTACCGCAATTCGGATATCATTTTCATGGCCAATTACGCCCAGACGGTCAACGTGATAGGCTGCATAAAAACCAGTAAAACTGCGGCAGCCCTCGATACAACCGGCCTGGTTTTGAAACTTTATCGAAACAACTACGGAACAATCCCGATTGAAGTGGCCGGTGACACAGAGCCGGTCGACGTGGCAGCGGCGTGGACAACAGACCGGAAAGCTATAACAATAAGCATTGTTAATCCGACCGAGCAGGAACAAACAATCAAAATGGATCTCAAAGGTGCACAATTAGCCGGAGCGGGAAAACTCAGCATGATTGCACAACCCGACCCGCAGGCTTATAATGACCCGGACGAAAAGCCGATGGTAGTTATCGAGGAAAAACAACTTTCGAATGTCACTAATACGCTGACCGTGCCGGCTTTGAGCGCCAGTCTTTATACCTTCGAAGTTCGATAAATACTAAAATCAGAGCTATCCGGGTTGACATTTGAATTGTGCCGGCCCGGATACATTTACAAGTGTTTTATGCGTTTTACACGATTCGAGGAAGGAAGCGGCTATTGCGGCAAATGTCTCAAACAGGTGCCGGTATATAGAGTACGAGTCAAACATATGCCGCATTTGATTCTTACCATACTTACTTTAGGTATATGGTCGATCTTCTGGATTCGTCAAATCAGGATAATCCATCACTGGAAATGTCTTGATTGCGGCGCGACTGTGTATAAAATAATGAGTTAACTAAACGAAAATTTAAAAGAGGGATTTAATTTTATGGAATGTAAAAAACAGGAAAATTTACAGAACTGCAACTGTACATATCCCGGCTGCGTCAAAAAAGGCCTGTGCTGCGAATGCATAAGCTATCACCTGTCCATGAAGCAGCTTCCCGCCTGCTGTTTCCCGGATGCTATCGAGAAAACTTTCGACCGCAGTTTCCAGGCTTTCGCGAGAGCCTGGAATTTATAAAATACGGTAAAGAACTACCAGTTAAAACTGGTGTTATTTAAATAGTAAAAACAAATAAAACGGCCGAGCCCTCAGCGGCTCGACCGTCAGCGTCATACTACCTGGCTATTCGACTTATCTGTTTACTAGATGGTTGGGGTCAAACAAACTTGAATCAACTGCCTCGGCCCATTTGAAGTCCATTATCCATTGTACCATTTTTCCTTCGGCTTTGCCTTCAATCTCAATCCTCACAGGTAATTCGGTTTCCATATCAACCCAGAGCCGTCCAACTGCGTTTTCAAGGAGTTCACCATCGGTCGGAGGATCCTTAACTTCAATTCCTTCAACTTGTAATCCATTTATGAAGGATTGACCAAGTTCTTCGTAAGGTCGTGACATGAAACGGCTGATATATTCTCTCGGGTCCCGGTATTCCTCCGGCATTTTTTCGTGCACGTCTGCCGGAGGCGGCCATTTTATCAATTTCTTTTCACCGGGAACAACCATTATCATTTCGTTCGCATCCGGAACCACATACCAGGACACGAAATTTTCATCAGTCCCCATATCCATCCTGAATCCGTACTTTTCCGATAGATATATTATCCAGTTGGCTGTAGTTTGATCGGTGGCCTCTTGACTGTTCGGGTCGGACAATTTTATTGTCAGGCCGAACATAAAGGTTTCTATCTGTTCGACTCGCTGAGCTACCCTGGCCCAGGCCACACCGCCGGAATTCATAATACCGAATGGGTCGAACGCCAGCAGCACAACTATAATAGCCGCAGCGGCCGCAAGTTTTGATATTCGACTTCTCATAATTATTCTCCATATATTTGGCCGGATTACGGCCGATTGTTTTTCTTTCAGTTGTTCGAGCGCGTCACCGAGGATTCTCTTTTCTGTTTGGGCATCGGTCATAATGTCAGATTTGTCAATGAGTATTTTTATTTTATCTTCCGTATTCATTTTATTACCTCATCATCTAAAATTGCCCTCAGCTTATCGATCCCGTATCGGTACCGGCTCTTGACCGTATTGACCGAAACACCGAGCGAATCGGCTATCGACTTGAATGTCATCCCGGCCTGAAAGTGCAGCATTATTGTTTCACGCTGGTCAAACGGAAGCCGGGTCATCGCATTGCTTAGCTGTTGTAATTGCTCGTTACAGAAAATCGACACCGATGGATTATCTTTATCCGAACCGAATGGCTCGCTCAAGTCCGAGTCAACCACTCGTAAATGTTTTGCTTTGTTTGTGTTTCGTGCCCTGTTGGCAACACAGGTAAGCAGGTAACTTTTCAGACTGCCGGTTAGCCGAAATTTTTCAACAGCTTGAACGAAAGAGACAAAAACATCATGGACAACATCTTCTGCAGCGCTTGCATTATGTAAAAGAGCAACAGCTAAAATCAGCATATCCTTTTTGTACTTTTCATAGATCCGCTCAAGAGCTTCTGTACTTCCGCGTTTACATCTTTTTACAAGCAGCTTGTCTTCCATTAAGGTCGCCTTATTCATTCCGGAACAAACGTTTGACGCTAATATAACAATTTAACCGCCGGTTCGGGTTTAAATAAAATAACATTTTTCCAGAATGATTCAGAGATGGATAAATCTTTTATGACCACATAAAACGACAAAACCGGGCGAAAAAGCCCGGCTTTGACGGCACGTTCAGCGCTTCCGAGACAGCACCAAACGCTCTGAAAGAGTATGTGTAGAAGATTGTACGACTCTATCGTTTTTCGACTTTGATAGAGCCTTCATCGGTTTTAAGGTTGACTATACGATTGCCGCCGGAGGTGACTGCCTGCGTTTTCCATTCGGCTCCTTCGTCCTTCTTTTGTGCCTTAGAAGGACCGTCTGCAGGAAACATTCCACCGGGAGCCGAAAGCCTTATGCCTCCCTCTTCGAGCTGAACATTGATTTTGCAGCTTTCAGGAATACTGTCGGCATAATTCACGTTCACCTGACCGTCCTCAAGCGAGAAGTCGAAATTGCCTCTGACTTTGTCACAGTCAATTTTCCCGCTTTCCCTTTTTATCTGACACTCGTTGAACGTGCCCCTGTTAATGGTGACATTACCGTCTTCCCCGCGTATTATGCACTTATAACTTTCGGTCAAGTCCTGGGCATAGCTTATTATCACATCGCCGTCCTCGACTGTAACGTCACAGTCACCGCTGATACCATCGCATTGTACGTTTCCATCCTCTTTTTTAACGGTAAGTTTGGAAAGATTGCTTTTATTAATGTGAACGTTACCATCCTCGGAGACAACACGAACATCCGCCTTGATATTTTCGCACACAATATTCCCATCCTCTACGCCGATTTGAATTTGTCCCTCAAGGTTTTTGACCCGAACATTGCCGTCTTCGTTTTTGAGCTTTAAATTCATGTTTCTGGGAACAGTAATCCGTAAATCCACCTGATACGAATGATTTCTCGGCGTATTTTTAGGATGGTCAACTTTAATAGACAATCCCTTATCCGTGGGCGTCATATCCAAAGAAACAATCTTGGATAGTGCTTTTACTTCTTCTGTTGTAGGGGCTTTGATAGTAAAAGTCGAATCGACCTGGCAATCGCCCGTATCCGAACCAACCACGGTTATGGAACCATCTTCATTAGAGACATCCAGCACAGCTCCGGATGAAAACGGCATCTTCGTCATCTCAACACGCTTGATTACGTGGTGATCTCCTTCCTTGTTCCCGCTGATTGATCGGACGATTCGCACATCATCACCAGACGACAATTCCACGCTCGAATATAATTGTGCCGATGCGGGTCCGCCGGAATCGGCGCTATTTTGAGCGATTGTCTTGACCGAAATCGACTGTTCGAAGCTGTCGCTGGAGGATTCTTGAGATTGCTTTTTTATCTGAATCTTTCCCACATCGGTCGTCAGGCGAATATTCTTTTCGCCGGAACCAACTGTTCCCCTGGCCATACTTGAAGTAAAATCTTTTGTGCTGATTTCAAGAGGAAGTTCACTTTTAATAGAACCGACTTTTGTCGTCGCCTGTATTTTCGCAGAAAGCTCCTTATGTGCGACAAATTCGATATCACCGACTTTTGTTGTCAACTGAATATCTCCCATAATGTTAACAGCCTTGATCGAGCCGACGTTAGCGGCGATATCAAGGGAAACCCCGGACGGGACTGTAATATGTAAATCAACATTAAGACCATCCCATTTATCTTCTCCCGATTTAACAGGCTCGAAGTAGAATTTTTCCCTGGAAGAGTGAGTGCTCATTGATATCTGTCCGGCTAATTCCTGAGCCTCCTCGTCGGTATCGGCTGTTGCCCGGATAACGGCCTTGGTGGTACAATTTCTGTCTTCACTGGGGATCAGAATAATTTTGCCGATCTTATTTCTCACGATAAAGGGAGTTCCCGGCTCGACTTTCGTGGTGAATTCCATTTCCTTCTTTACTTCAAATTTATCATCCTCATTCTTTTTGACATTTACGTCAGGTGTTCCGGTTCGAGTTATGCGCCCGGAGCCCGGTGAAGTGACAGTCGGTACAGCGACTTCAATCTTAGGTACAACAGCTATAGATGGAACACTTTCCGGTGCCACTTCAATATGTGGATGAGGTAAAACAGGCGTCACAACATCCACAGACACAGTGGAATCCTCCGGCATTGGGGGCATTGATGGCATTTTTGGCATTGATGGCAATGGGGGCATTTTAGGCATTGGAGGCATTAGAGGCATTAGAGGACTCGGGTGTAACGTTGGCACCTCCATTGGCCCGGAATTTTCATCCACGTCCGCATCAGCATCTGCGTCGGGATTGAGGGGCATATGCTCTTGCCAATCCTGCATTTTACTGTGCCATTGTTCCATTTGCTGCTGCCAGTTTTTGAAATTATCACTGTTTTGCCACTGCTGCATTTCCTGATGCCATTTCATAAAGGCTTCTTTATATTCCGGATCGGCCGCCCAGTTATGTATGTCATTGTTCTGGTGTAATTTCTGGATCTGCTGTGACCATTTTTCTAATTCTTTTTGCCATTGTTTGAATTCTTCGCTATTTGTCCATTGTTCGGCCCATTGCTTATGCTTCTTTGCTTCGGCCGAATACTTATCAGCTTTATCTTTTGCTACTTTTGCCTTTTTTGTGGCCTCTAATGCATGTTCTCTGGTCTTATCGGCCGCCATGCGCGACTTTTCCAATGTCGCAAGATTCTTCTGAAGATCCTGCTTTTGAGCATCGAGCTTTTCCAACTGAGCTTTAAGCGCCTGCATCTCCTGCAATAACAGTTCTTTTTCCCGAAGCAGTTTAATCTCCTTTTCCTCACTGTCCGGAATCGATTCGGTCCGGCTTTGATCGGTGCCGACGAAGAAATCTTCATCGGAAGGAGCCTCATGCCCAACAGCCATTGGCAGAACGAATGCGGTCATAAGAGCGATAATTGTGATGACGATAACATTTTTCATTTTTTTGTACCTCCAGGTTTTCTTTTCCAGCCAGCTTAGCCGGACCAGCAGCCTGTTCGTATCTTCGAACAATCCGAGCAAACCCATACCGGGCTCGACGGGCCTGGTCAGAAATCGGCGGGCTACATCAACTAATGTTTCGCGGTATTCGCAGGTTCTGTTTTTTAACAAACCTGCAACAGTAGCATCACAACATAACTCTCTCAGATGGATCAGCTGTCTGCGGGCAAGCCACAGAAGCGGATTAAACCAGTACACGATTTGTAGAATTAAATAAAAGCTGTGAACGACAGGATCTCCCCGCTTGATATGTGCAAGCTCATGTAAAAGCATGTGCTCGGCATCCTTACGTGAAAGCTTGCTCAAGTATCCTTTCGGCATCAGCAATACCGGCCTGAATACTCCGAAAACTGCGGGACAAACGACTTTATTCGTTACGACTACACGCGGTATCCGGCGAAGCCTCAACTGCCGCGCACATCGTAACATCATCTCATGAAACGATTGTGGAGTGGAACAAGCCGAGCCGGATAGGGGCTGACCTTTGCGGAGACGATATAATCTGGAGACCAACCAGAATCCGAGTATAAACATTCCAATAAGCCAGATTGTCATTACGTAACACTGCCACAAAAGTTTGACAGAAGGAGCCGGTTCATCGGCCGAAACTTCAACGGCATAATTTCCGAAGGCACGTATCGGCGGCGGAGTTTTAACCGTCGTTTGCACCGGTGTGCTTATTACCGCCGGTACGATTTGAAAATGTTCGTATTGAGTTTCGATGGATGGTTCTTCTAAGGCAGCAGGCTGTTCCCGTGTAATACTATTGACGATTCGATCTGTCACCGGCTGCAGTCTCGCGGTAAAACTGCCGGGCATGGAAATGCCGGGGGGAAGCACTAATTTCAGCAATACCAGAAGCCAGAGGGCATAACGCAGCCGCGGCCAGGCCCATCGCTTGATTACCGTATCAAGACAAGCAATCAGGATAATCAGAAGGCTAACCTGCCAGAACATTGCCGCCATCCAATCCCACCACAAAAGCGCTATATTATTAATCGTATCGACCATATCTCTTTACCTTAATCTTTGATTTCCTCTTGGAGGACATTGAGGATTTCCCGTCTTTGTTTTTTACTGAGCTTTTCTTCTTCGAGTAAAAAATGAACCAGCGGGCCGGTCGCGCCGTTGAACGCCTGGTCCAGCAGTGACTTAAAGGCGCTCGACCGGGCCTTTCGCTGCGTGACCAGCGGCTTGTAAAAACTCGTGTTGCCGTTCTTTTGTTCGGCGACAACTTTTTTATCCACAAGCCGGTTGAGCATTGTCTTTATAGTCGTATAGGCCCAACTGATACGCGAGGGCAGGCGTTTCATCAGCTCTCTTGCCGTGGCGGGATTGTCCTGCCACAGAGCATTCATAATTTGCCATTCTGCTTTTGTCAATTTCATAACTTTTACTCCTTCTACAATCGTAGAAGATATTTTACTACATTTGTAGAAGGCGACAATATAAAAATTTGATTTCTTTGAAAATTTTTAAATTATCCCTATTTTCAGCTTAAAAACGCACAAAAAAAGCCGGACAAATTTATCCGGCTTTTTCTCATCCAATATTCTCATAGTTAATTTTGTGGCTGTCATTCAACTACAATTAAGGACTCGGCAAGCTCCTGTAACCTCTCGTCGCTCATTTGTTTGTTTGCCGAAATACTCAAAACAGTCCCGTCCGGCATGACTATCATCCTGGTAAATCTTTCCTCGCTGATGTTTTCAACATCTAATAAATCCGGCTTAGCTTCGGCCAGACTTTTAAGAAAATACTGAGCATATATAGCTCCGTTCGGGTGGGTATATAATTTAGCCCCGGAGGGAGTTTCAAGAACAACCTGCTGCTGTGGTAGCCAGACCATCCTTTCCAAATCATAATACTCTCCCTGAACAATCACTATTGTATTTTCATCTTCGCTCTGTAATGCAATTAAATATACTATGGCTTTTGTGCCGAGAGGATCGATAGTCTGGATGGTAATCTGCTTCTCTATCCAGGGCAATTGACCAACTTTATATGCAGTGTGATAGAGTCCGTCTCGAATATCTTCGGCAGTGATCTCCTTCGGCTCGACCGGCCTGTAATCCTGAATTAAGGTTTTTACCTCGTAATCGTCGGGAACATCCGTGCTGAAAGCCGATGGATCAAGTTCGAAATCAAATTCAAACTCATCCATAAAAATAGTCTGTCCTCTTATAGGGTGCTTAAGCTCAATTTCAACAGGTAGCTTCGTACCCGGATCGACCCAAACCGTAAAGTCATTGTGCTCATTCGGCTGATGTCTGAATCCCTGCAGGACTTTGCCGTTTACTTTTTTTGTGCCGAGTCTCTCAGTAGATTCCTGTTCGAATTGCTTGACCATCTCGATTATATCCGGGTCTTTTCTGGGGCCGAATCCGAGAAGCTCCGTCACAGTCGCCTTTTTATTAACCGGGTCGAGTTCTACGGTTATTGCATCCTCTCCACGCATATCAATGATATGGATAGTACCATTTTCGTCTTCAACTTCCTGCCGCCTTTGTTGAAGATTAAAATGGTATATCTGCATAGTCGGTATTTGAGGGCCCTGCTCCCGGACCACCCTTTGGCGGCATTTATATTTCGTATGGCTGCTCAACTGTTCAACCACCTCAGCCCAGGCAACAGATGAGTCATCGAATTGCTGCATAACGATAAAGACAGCAATAATTACCGCTGCTGCTGTCGCTAATTTTGTCATTGGATTTTTCATTATATTGCTCCATATATTCGGCCGTATAACAGCCGATTCTTTTCGTTTTACTTCAGCCGGTGCATTTGTAATTTTGTCATGGACTCTTTTATCCAGATCGGCACTGGCTTTTAATTTCATTTTTTTAATCAATTGATTTATATTATCTGCCGGTCTCATTTTCGCACCTCACCATTTAACATTGACCGCAGTTTATCCATTGCGTACCGGTATCGCCCCTGCACGGTATTAATTGAAACTTTCTGCTGGGCGGCAATTTTCCTGAAATTCATCCCGCTGTACGAGTGCAGGATTAAAACTTCCCGCTGCTCGTATGGAAGCTGCTCTAAGGCATAGCTTAACCGGCTCAGATTCTCGCCGAATATCGCCCGATGTTCCGGATTACTCGAATCCGCTGCAGCCGGATTCGCATCATCCAGTGCCACGCTATAGCGCCTTTGAATTGCCTTGATTCTGTTGCGTGCATTATTTGCAACACACGTCGCAAGGTAACTTTTGAGGCTTCCAGTTAACCGAAATTTTCTTGACGATTCGATGAAGGAGACAAACACATCGTGCACGACATCTTCGGCTAAATTTTTGTCTGTTAACAAGGCGGCCGCTAACGTGACTAAGTCATCCTTGTACCTTTCGTAAATTCCCCGCAGGGCCTCGCGGCTGCCGCGATTGAACTTCCATATTAGCAGCTTATCTTCAAGCATTACATTACCTAACTGAATTCAGTTCTAACGACTCCCTAAGGAGGGCAATCGATTATCACCTATATAACAACTCAGTGAGGCATTTTAGTATAAGAAAAAAGAGAATTTTTTGCTAATTCCCCCATGAAAGCTGCATTCCCCCAAAATCCCCCAAAGGCCGGGTGATTAGGCCCGGCCTTTTTGTTCATACAGCACCCCGGAAACCTTTAAGTTCCCGTTGATTCATTCATCTCTCCCTGAAGCTTTACGAAGCTTTTCGAGAAGCTTGGGATCAACCGGGCGTCCCATGGCCTGTGCTTGATAAACATCCTTCCAGGCCTTGTCATATTCTCCTTGAGTGGTATATGCACTTGCTCTACCTTTGTAGGCATCCGAGATCGTAGGGTCTATTTCGATTGCCTTACTATAGTCTGCGATGGCTAAAGTGTATTCACCCTTGTTTTTGAAAACCATCCCCCGGTAAACGTAAGCGTGAGCATCCGTCGGTTTAATCTCAATGACCTTGGTGAAATCTGCGATAGCCAGGTCGTGTTCGTTTTTATCCTCATAGGTTATCCCACGAGTGACATAGGCGCGAGCAAGCCCTGGATTTATCTCAATGGCCTTGGTGAGCTCTAAGATGGCCTGGTCGTATTCACCATCGAAATAGTAAGCTTCTCCTCGTTCACAACAGTCCGTGCCTGCGGGCGCATCTTTGTTAAGAGTCATTTCTTCACTTAACTTCGGCGCCTTATCGCCGTCGGTGGATAAGTCTGTATAATCCTTCGGTATGACCGGCTCAAAATCACTTGCAACGACTGGAATATCCCACTGGAAATCGGAAATAACAGCTTGAATCTCAATCAGCTTATTCTTCTCTATATCCATTTCCCAAAGCACCGGCAACCAGGTTTTGACATCCACCCACAACGTTACTTTTACGCCCTCTACGAGGCCTTCCGAAAATTTAGGATCGGTAGTCTCAAAACCCTCCACTTTTATACCGTCAATCTCCTTCCGGCCCAACTCGTTGTAATTACAATCCATCATTCGCTTGAGCGTCTCCCTTGGATCATTTTTCTCCCTCTTGACTACGGCAAGCCAATCGTCATCGAATTCCATCCGTAGGTACTTCTTCTGCTCAGGCATAAGGGAGATCGCCAACTTTTTGTCCAGAAGAATATACATCTCCGTGATCGCTTTTTCGCCAGTATCGGGATCGGGTGTATACATTTCATATTTCATGCCGTATTCATCGGAGATGATGATCGTGCCTCGCACCTCGTGTTTTCCACCCTGCATCATACTTCCTGTCATTGTCATATCCATCTTGTACATAAAAGCCCGGGCTTGCTCCACTTTCTCGAGGACACCGGCCAGAGCTACACTCTTATTGGTTCCCACAAAAACACTTGCCAATACAAGAATACCTATTAGTATCACCGCCGCTGCGGCTAATTTTGTTATTCTGTTTCTCATTATTTTTACCCATATAGGAATTGTTTTATTTTGTTCGGATTGGCTCGAGCGATTTATCTCATTTAGTACACGCTGCTGCCGAGCATCCATATTCGTATCAATCTCTGCAAATAATGCAGTCAACAATTTATCCTCGTCTTTCAATGCACGCGCATATTCTCTGCATGACCGGCAATCTTTTAAGTGCCTTTGTAAATCCGCGGCTTCGGCATCCGGCAAAATTCCCGAAGCATAATCTGCTATTTGGTCTTTTATTTTTTCACATTCGCTTTTCATTTTTCGAGCCTCTCGGTCAATAGTTCATGCAGCATTTTCCTGGCCTCCCGGATTCTCTGACATGCTCCTGAATGTGAGATTTCCATTTTCTCGGCGATAATCTTTGCATTTTTCTGCTCGAAGTAAAACATCGTCAAAGGCAATCGAAATTCCTGCGGCAGTCGTCTTATAGCTTGCTGCAAAACATGATTTTCATTTGTTCCCGTTTTTGCTTCCATTATTTGCCCGGTAATGATTTCCCTTGTTCGTTTTTTGCGGCGGAGAAAATCTATACAGAGATTCCTGGCAATTCTTAAAATCCACGCCTCAAACTTTTCACTGCTGCCGAGGTTTTTAATCTTACGGAAACCTTTTAGCATAGTTTCCTGAGCCATATCTTCGGCATCGTGGATATTTCCCAGCATACCCAGACATACGGCAAAAACACTTCTGTAATGCCTTTTCACAAGAACAGTGTATGCCGATTTTTCGCCGCGCCGGCAATCACGGAATAAATTTTCGCTTAAACCATCTTTCAATCGGAGCTCCTGAAACCAATAACTACAATAAAGACGAACGGCAAATATCTTAAATGCAAAAAAATGACAAATAAATACAAGAATGATGTGAAATCATACCAATTAAAGAGCTTAGGCTCAAAATGTATTTTCCCCCATGAATGCCTCATCCCCCAAAGGCCGGGCTATGAGGCCCGGCCTTTTGAATCTATTGATGTGTTTTTATTTATTGAGGTAAATCCTCCAGTGCTACATCTTTGACACTGAGGTCGCCGTAGATGACACGACAAGTCGCCGAACCTTGCGGCCGATACCAGAAGACCGCTTTACTCGCATCGCCGAGTGTTACGCCGGCACCGACGTACTTCCACTCGTCACCCTGTGTATCTATCATCTGATGGAACAACATCCCTTTTCCAAAAGCCATCCCTATTTGCGTTCCTTCTTCTTCCGAGACTTGCATCTGGCCAAGCTTCTGTCCCAGCACTGGCACATTTTTCATGGCACTCTCAGTGCCAATTGTATCGGGGAATATTCCATCCCCAATGACCTTGGCCCAGACTCGCAGGCTTTCAACGAAATCTTCTTCGCTGGCATTTCCCATCTCGAATTGAGTTTCCTTCAGCGTGTATCCGGGAGGTATGTTGTCTATACTAATCAGCGATTCGTCCACATCCGCATCCAGCTCGATGTTCTTAATTATGGAAAACATCTGCCCGATTCGAAGATCGATCCGTATTGGAACGGCGGTTTCGGCATCGGCCCAGATTGTCACTTCCGTATTCGGACCTCTGCCTGTGAATCCAACCGCTTCGCGTCCGTCGATTAGTTGCTTGCCGAGATTTTCGATATCAGGATTGTCCTTAATCTCTGTAATTATATCTCTAAGGAAATTAACATAACTTTGTGTTCTGTCACCGAGATCGCCCTTGATGTCAACATAGACGGCAGTTTTTTCTACCGAATCGAGAACGAGCATATTCTCGCTGTCAAGGTCGATAACCATTGTCATATTAGGCATGTTCGACATGGTCCTTCTGATTCGCGAATCCACTATGATTTCGTGCATGACCGGATTATTTTCGTCTGCGCCGATAATCAAATCGCAGATAATGGTTCGTGCACTTAGAATCGGCTCGACAACCTGTGCCCAGGTAACATCGCCGCCGATTGGAAACAACAATATTCCTGCCGCAATAATAATTACCGCCGCTGCGGCAATTTTTGTAAATGGACTTTTCATGAATGTTCTCCTTAGCTTGAGGGCCGAGCCTGCCTTGGCTGCCGCTTTGAGCCTGACGTTCTGCTCACGGACAATCAGGTCCATGACCTTGTCTTCGAGTCTGCTTTGGGTAGTTTTTTTACCGTTATTGACAAGGCGGTCGTGAAGATTCGTGAGCTGTTGTACTTCGGCCCGGCAGCTTGTGCAGTTATTCAGGTGCTCTGCGACTTGCTGCTTTCGGGATTCGTCCAACAGTCCCTCGATATATTCGACAAAGAGTTCTTTATATTCTGCGCAATTCATTTTACACCTCTTGAATCTCTGCCTGTTGCTGCAGCGACTGTCGCAGCATGGCATAGGCCCGTGATAATTGTTTTGTTACTGTTCCCAGTGGCATATCGAGCTGCTCGGCGATCTGGTTACAGGAATTTTCGCCGTAATATCGCAGCAAAACCACCTTCCTGTACGCGTCCGGCAGTTCTGCGATTGCCGCTTCGAGAGCAAAATCCTGTGAGAGTTCCGCGGACGGTGCTTCTTCTGAGAACGAGCGGACAAGCTCACGCTGGTTCCTGAGATGCTCTTTTCTCCGGTGCTCTTTGGCCACGTGGTCTGCAATCCCGAGCAGCCAGGAAAAGAACGAATCGGGTTTTTTGAGCTTGTTCATATTGAAGTAAGCTCGCACGAGGGCTTCCTGAGCGGCTTCCTCGGCACGGTCCTTGTTGCCCAATTTGCCAGCAAGGTTGGCTAAAAGGACCGCCTGATAACGCCGCACAAGATGGCGAAAATCGTCCGGATGGCCATCCAGACAACGCTCAATATAATATTTGTCATTTTCCGACATCATTGCACCTCGATAAATCTCTAAGGACTTCAGTTCTCACAATATAGTGAAGCAATGGCCGAATTTGCGACAGGAAAATATAAAAATTGGGTTCGTTTGGGTTTGTTTTGCCAACCTCCCAAACAACAAAATACCATCTAATTACTTGTCAAAAAAGAACATATATCCATTTGTAGTAATCCCAAATTGGCTTTGTTTTTTCAAATTTTCGCTCTCTCCAGGTTAGCAAGCTCCTCTCGAATGGACATTCGATGTAATTGTAAATCAGGCATTTGATATTTGAGATCTGAGATTTCAGATATCAGATCGATTCTTTCCCCCATTTTTTAAACCGTCTTCTGTGTTCTTTATTCTGTTTTTCTGTTCATTGTAACTTTAAACCGCCTTAGAGCATTTTAATTTAATGTATTCGTGTATCCGCACGACTCAAACCATCCTTTCACATCGCTTGGTGTAACTGCATCAAGAGCTTTAGCAATAGCATTTATCAGAGCTTTCTCCGTTCTTGCTTTT
>Ga0272441_10002944_pt1 | contig 33543 bp, 19 predicted proteins | sample SSMProp6N_FD_193582 | JGI IMG/M metagenome (GOLD analysis project Ga0272441, IMG submission 193582) | Marine sediment archaeal communities from Little Sippewissett salt marsh, Falmouth, MA, United States - SSM-Prop-6N | ecosystem: Environmental > Aquatic > Marine > Wetlands > Sediment ... | reverse complement strand
GTATTTTCTCCATAAAGTGCCGACACCCTCTTCAATTTTCAATCCGGCCAGCCCACAGGTTGCGCCCAGCAATGCACCGGCCAGTACATCTGAAGGATAATGAACCCCGACATAGATTCTGGAACAGGAAACCAGAACAGCCAGTCCGACAAACAGCCAGATAAACCGTTTGTATTTTGTAGAAAATAAAACGGCCATACCGGTCATATTCGCAGCGTGAGCCGAAGGAAATGAGGGTGATCCGGGTTGATCAATTAACAGACGGGCGTCCAGGACAAAACAGGGACGGATGCGCCCGATCCATGGTTTAATCACACTGCAGGTCAGCTGATCACTGAGTGTAACAATCAGCACCACCAGAACAGCTGTCACACGGCCCTTTTTACCGCCAAACAGAAGCAATGACAACCAGGCCAGAGCCAGTGGAATTCGCCAGTGATCCGATTCCGTAACAAACGGCATAATGACATCCAGAACAGGATTTGCCACTGTGGTATTTAAAAATAAAAATACCGCTTTATCAATACCATAAAGAAAAGTCATCATACCGGTTCCCGTTCCTTCAGGACATCCTTTATCCGTTATTACTTAAAAGTTACCTTTTTGTGCCGTTTCTTTCCTGCTCTGAGAATAAGAGCGCCATCAGAGAGTGATTTTTCCGATAATTCCATGCGATCGTCCTGAATCACCTTATCATTCAAATAGGCGCCTCCCTGTTTAATAAGGCGACGAACCTCCCCATTACTGGAACATAAACCCGCATCCACAAACAGCCTGACCACCCAGAGTCCATCCTTCAGACTGTTCCTGTCCAGTTCAACGGTTGGAATGCTGCTGTCTGTATCCGGATGTACAGCAGCAATTTCAGATGAGGTTTTGATACCTTCGGCACCGCTGCCGCCGAACTGTTTCACAGCAGCCGTGTAGGCCTCAATTGCAGCCTCTTTACCATGAGCAAGCCGGGTTACTTCAAAGCCAAGTATTTCCTTGGCGCGGTTAATGTTTTCCCCGGGAAGCCGCACAACCTCATCCATAGGCAATAAAGTAAAAAGTCCCAAATATTTTTCAACGTCCCTGTCATCCACATTGCGCCAGTACTGATAAAAATCATAGGATGATGTTTTCCTGCTGTCCAGCCAGATGGCATTGCCTGCGGACTTGCCAAATTTTTCACCGCTGGATGTGGTGATCAGCGGAAAGGTCATCCCATAGACCTGCAGGCCCAGTTTTCGGCGTGTCAAATCGGAACCTGCAACAATATTTCCCCATTGATCCTGACCCCCCATCTGAAGATGACAGTCATAGTCACGTGCCAGCACATAAAAATCATATGCCTGCAGCAGCATGTAATTGAATTCAATGAATGAAAGTCCGGTCTCCAACCGCTGTTTGACACTCTCTGCTGTCAGCATGCGGTTAACACTGAAATGCACACCCACATCTCTTAAAAATTCAATATAATTCAGAGGCAGAAGCCATTCGGCGTTATTCAGAATCAGGGCTTTATCCTGGTCGAAATCCAGGTAGCAGGCAAACTGCTTTTTAATCCCCTCGCCAAATTTTTTTATTTTATCAACTGTCATCATCCGGCGCATCTCCGTCCTGCCGCTCGGATCACCAACCATGGTGGTCCCCCCGCCCAGAAGGGCAATGGGCCTGTGTCCACAGCGCTGCATATGCACAAGAGCCATAATCGGTACGAGACTGCCCACATGAAGCGAATCCGCTGTGGCGTCAAATCCGATGTAACAGGTCACTTTTTCTTTACCTAGAATCTTTTCCAGGGCCTTATCATCCGTGGTTTGATACAAAAACCCGCGTTCCTTTAGAATATGAAATGCATTATCACTCATACATGTCCTCTCTATCGTCTGCTTTTAAACTCTCTTTCCATATCACGGCGCGCGTCCCGTTTGGCAATATCCTCCCGCCTGTCATAGGTCTTTTTACCGCGCGCCAGTGCAAGCTCGACTTTTGCTTTACCCCGCTTAAAATAGACCTTCAGCGGAACAAGAGTCAAACCCCTCTCTTCCACACGACCCGTCAGTTTTTTGATTTCTCTTTTATTCAGAAGCAGCTTTCTCGGCCTGAGCGGATCATGGTTGGCATATCCCCCTTTTTCATACGGACTGATGTGAAACTGGTAGAGGAAGACCTCTCCCCGTTCAATCCGTGCATAGCTGTCCTTCAGATTGGCCTTGGCGGCCCTCAGTGACTTCACTTCCGTTCCCTGAAGAACAAGTCCGGCTTCCCAGGTCTCCATAATCTGATAATCATGCCTGGCCTTTCTGTTTTGTGTGATTATTTTTACAGACATGAAATCAGGACTCCGTATAAATGTTTTCTGATTTTTAAGCGCTTTATTCTTGACATTTGCCAATCATTTTTATAAATTTATCAGCTCGCCGAAGTGGTGAAACTGGCAGACGCGCACGGTTCAGGGCCGTGTGGGAGCAATCCCGTGTGGGTTCGAATCCCACCTTCGGCACAAGGTGTCCCGATAACGGGGCACCTTTTTTATTTCCCGGTTTCCATCAATGGGCCTCAAACCAGTTATCTCCGATACCTATATCCACCTGGACAGGCACTGAGAGTTTGATCGCACCTTCCATCTCTTTCCTGACCATGCCGGTCAGGGCTTCCATTTCTTCACCAGGTGCCTCAAACAGCAATTCATCGTGAATCTGCAAAATCATTTTGGCTTTCCATTTTCCCGTCCGAAGCTGATCCGCGATCCGGATCATCGCCACCTTGATCAGATCGGCAGCCGTACCCTGAATAGGCGTATTCACAGCCGTTCTTTCCCCGAATTCCCGGATATTCCGGTTATCATTCTTCAGTTCGGGCAGATATCTTCTCCGGTTCAGCATTGTGGTCACATAGCCTTTTTCATAGGCCGTGCTGATTGTATCGGCAATATACTGATTGACACCCGGGTATCGGCTGAAGTAGGCGCTGATGAACTGTCTGGCCTCTTCCTGTTTAATTTTCAGCCTGGAAGCCAGTCCGTATTCACCCATGCCGTACATAATGCCGAAATTGATGGTCTTGGCCTGTCTTCGCAGGTCCTCGGTTATATGATTCGCGGGCACATCAAATATCTCTGAGGCCGTTCTCGTATGAACATCCTCTCCGTTTACAAAGGAATCAATCAGGGTTCTGTCTCCTGACAAATGTGCCATAATACGAAGCTCAATCTGGCTGTAATCCGCTGAAAAAATTTTCCAGCCCTTTTGACCCGCTTTGAATGCCCGTCTGATTTCTCTTCCAAGGTCAGTACGGATTGGAATATTCTGCAGATTGGGATTGCTTGATGACAAACGGCCGGTGGCTGCCACTGCCTGATTAAAGGAAGCATGCACACGTCCCGTCTCCGGATTGATTAATTTGGGCAGAGCATCCACATAGGTAGATTTCAATTTCATCAGCTGACGGTAATCCAGCAATTTTTCAGGCAACGGATGCGCGGACAGGGATTCCAGCACACGAACATCTGTTGCATATCCTGTCTTTGTCCGTCTTGGTTTCCGTCCGCCCAGTTCTTCATGGACCTTCAATTTTTCAAACAGAATATGTCCGAGCTGCTGTGTTGAATTAATATTGAATGTTTCGCCCGCCAGTTTGTAAATCTCCTCCTGAATCACATTCAGCTGTCTGTCCATGTCTTTGGACATGGAAAACAGTAAATCCGTGTCCAGGGCCACCCCGTTTTCCTCCATTTCAACAAGGACATGGATCAGAGGTATTTCCACTTCGCGGAACAAATCAATGGTTTTCGTGTTTTTCAGTTTCGGTTCAAGAACCTTCCTCAACTGAAAAGCCGCATCCGCATCCTCACAGGCATACTCCGATATTTTTTCCAGAGGAACATCAGCCATACTGATTTGATTTTTTCCGGTCCCGATCAGTTCTCGCGTGGGGATCTTCTGAAAATGAAGATGTTCCAGAGCAAGTGCATCAATATTGTACTGACGGGAGGACGGATTGACCAGATAGGCCGCTACCATGGAATCAAAATCCACACCTTTCAGATTAATGCCGTGATGGCGGAGGACAAGCCAGTCGTATTTAATGTTTTGTCCGCACTTTCTGAGTTTATCATTTTCCAGGATATTCTTCAGTTCATCCGGAACAGCAAAAACCTGATGGTCTGATTCTTCCGAAAATAAATCGTTCTGACAGCCCGGTTTCGGACAAATAAGGGGTAAATAACAGGCCTCACCTTCTTTCCATGAAAAACTGAAACCCACAATATCCGCAGAAATGGGATCAAGTGAGGTGGTTTCAAGATCAACAGCGAACATGCCTGTTTTTTTTAAGTCGCTGAATAATTGCTTCCTATCCTGATCCGATTCGATGGTTCTATAAATTCTGTTCCTCACCGTTTTCGGTTCCGCAGGCACTGCAATATCCTGAAGCAACCGGTTAAATTCAAGTTCCCTGAACAGGGCAACCGTTTTTTCTTGGTCTATATCCTTTACTTTCATGTCCTCTATAGTCACAGAAAGCGGCACATTCGTGTGCAGGGTAACCAGCTCTTTGGATAAAAAAGCCTGTTTCTTGTTCTCAATCAGTTTTTCACGAAGTTTTGCCCGTTTGATCTGATCAATCGTGTTATAAATAGATTCCATGGAACCAAACCGCTGAATAAGATCACAGGCAGTCTTGGGACCCACGCCGGGAACGCCGGGCACATTATCCGAGCTGTCACCCATCAGTCCGAGCAAATCAACAATCTGTTCAGGTGTGACGCCCATTTTTTGCTTCACACCTTCCGGCCCCATGATATCCGCTTCATCTCTTCCTCGTCCGGTGATATACATTTGAACACGGGGACCGACCAATTGCATCATATCCTTGTCACCGGTTACCAGATAGGTATCAAATCCTTTTTTACTTGCCCGCAAAGCCAGCGTAGCCATAATATCATCCGCTTCGAATCCTTCCTTTTCCAGAATCGGTATACGGAACGCTTTAACCAGCTCCCTTATCATTGGAAGCTGATCAGCCAGTTCATCAGGCATTTTTTCACGGGTGGCCTTGTACTCTCTGTAGGCTTTATGCCGGAAGGTCGGCGCCGCCATATCAAAAATACAGGCAAGGTATTCCGGTTTTTCATCACGGAGAATTTTGAGCAGCCCATTCGCAAAACCGAATACACCACCCGTGTTGATGCCCTTTGAATTAATTAGCGGATTCCGGATAAAGGCAAAATAGGCACGATATGCCATGGCTGTACCGTCCATCAGAAACAGTCTGCCGGATTTTTTATGGGATGCGCACATAGGTCAATATCATGAAATAATCGAAATCGAAGATGAACGATTATCCGGTGCGTTTAACTACCGGAAAAACGACTTTATCGCCAGGCTGAACCTTGTTGAGATTTCTGCCGCCATTCAGAGCCATCACAAGCCAGAGGGGCGGATCCTGATTTTCCCTGATCATCCGCCACAGGGTGTCACCATCCTGCACAGTATACTCTTTTGAACCAGCCAGCGTATACAGCGCAAAAAACCGGTTCTGGACGGTTTTGTGAAAAGCCACCCGCTGTTTTAAAAAATGCTCGGGATTCACATTGCGGAAATCCAGTCGAATCGCCTGGCCGATATGAATAGGCTCCCCAAATTTTATATGGTTCAGCTCCCGAAGCCGCAGTGTCGGAATGTCAAGCCAGTCTGCGTAATGCCCGAGGGTTTCATCAGCATGTACCAGAATCTGGTCCTTGTTCAGAACACATAACTGCGCCATCATGTGTTCAACCATCCACCGGGATTCATTGAACCCGATGACCTGCATGTCCTCAGGATATTTTTCATCCGGTTTTTTATCCTCAGGACGATTTTCAGCCAGCAGATGAACACCCGGATCATCAAATTTTCCGATAATCTGATAATCACCCATGACATCGATATCATAGGGCAGTCTCAGCAGATAGCTCTTCGGAACCTTATACCGGCCGCGCATGACGGCTCTGGTCCATCCCTGATTCATCTCTTTGACTATCTGGCTGTCTACTGCGTAGGTCCGGCTCAATTCTGCCACTGTCATGGCAAAGGGCATTTCTACTGTCTTGAAAACCACAGGCTGTCTGAACTTGATATCTGAAAAATAGGCCGTCCAGTTCTCAGCCACTTTTTTTGCGGCGAGAAATTCTACATAAAAGTTTTTTGATGCAAATCCGAAACGGCTGCTTTGATAGGTGCGGATTAAATCAGCCAGGTCTCTGGAACCGGTTTGCTTGACGGCCCGTTTCATCCCGTTCAAACCATAATTATAAGCTGTAATGGCCATCGGCCAGTCTTTTAAAGAATCATGGTTTTTTTTCAGTATCCGTGCCGCAGCGCGGCTTGATGCCACAGGATCTTTTCGCTCATCAATTCGCTTGTCAATACGCAGATAGGGGCTGCCTGTTGAGGATGTGATCTGCCACATACCAACTGCTCCGGCTGTGGATCTGGCCTTGGGATTGAAAGAAGACTCAATATGGATCACATGGATAAGATCGGGAGGCACATCTTCTTCCTGTAAAATCTCGCGGATAATCGCATAATACTCATTGGCCCGGGATAATCCGTCAAGAAACGCTTCCCGCATGCCGCGCTGGGTATGCACCCGGTATACTGCTTTGCGAAGTTCTGTTTTATCCGGTTGTTTGCCGAAGCACTGAATGCACTGTAATTCATCTTCTGACAGTTCCTCAGGCTTTATTTTCCCATAGGCAATCCGTCTGAGCAGATCCTGTACCTTTTTCTTCTCTTCACGGACAAGGTTCGCTCTGACTTTTCCGGAAGGCGGATGCCCGTTTCCCCACTCTGAAAAATCCAGTATCCGGTAAATTCGTTCCGGATAAACTGCATCATGTATAATCTCCTGATCCCTGGTATACAGGGTAAATACGTCCACCCAGAATTCTACCCTTTCTTTCATCCCTTCGGGTACAGGGAATACATTTTTTCCGTGAACAGGCGTATATAAGCAGGGCATAAGAAGAATGATTAACAATAAACGTCGCACACTGTATCCTTATAATCTGATCACAGAACAATTGGCTGATATCCGGACAAATGTCCTGTTATTATACAATTTTAAGTACAAAAACATGGAAAATCATAAAATGCAATTATAATGCCTTTTCAATATTTTCCCTGCATTTTTTCAATCCCATAAAATCAACCACCCCGGGCAGTTCAGGACCATGACACTGTCCTGTCAGCGCCACACGGACAGGCATCCAGAGTTGCTTCCCCTTTACCCCGGTTTTTGACTGTATCTGCTTCATCACGGCCAGAAATGCGTCACCTGACCAGGATGTCATGGCCCCCGTTTCATCCAGAAAAGCACGAAAGACAGCTTTCGATGCCTCTTCCGCCAGTACCGCTCTGGCTTCATCATTTTCCGGTACCGGCTCTCTGAAAAAAATACCGGCTTTCTCGGCCATCTCCGCCAGCGTGTCAGCCTTTTCATGCAGCAGGGAAATGATGGTCTGCAGTGCCTCTTCCGGAAGATCCGGATATCCTTTGTGTGCCATAAAAGGGCGCATCCGTTCCGAAAGCACAGCGAGATCCAGGTTGCGTATATACACACCGTTCATCCAGTTCAGTTTCTCAACATCAAATATTGAGGAGGCCCTTCCCACACGGGCAAAATCAAATTCCTTAATCAGCTGTTCACTGCTTAATATTTCCTCGCCGCTTTCCGAGGACCAGGAAAGAAGCGAAAGAAAATTCAAGAGGGCTTCGGGCAAATACCCGTTTTCACGATACTGCGTAACAGATGTAGCGCCGTGCCGCTTGGAGAGCCTCTGTCTGTCATCCCCCAGTATCATGGGGATGTGGGCAAAGGCCGGCAAATCCCACCCCAGTGCTCTGTACAGAACAACCTGTCTGGGTGTATTGGAAACATGGTCATCGCCGCGTATCACATGACTGATTTCCATACTATGATCATCAACCACACAGGCAAAATTGTACATGGGCATTCCATCAGGTCTTGCCAGTATAAAATCACCCAACACATCTGTTTCGAATTGAATGGGGCCTTTGATTAAATCATCAAAGGATGCATCGTCCTTCTCAACGCGGAACCGGAAACTGGGAATTTTCCCTTCATTTTCGAATTGTTTCTGATCCGACACACTGAGTTCACGGCATGCACCGCTGTAACCGGGTGGCAGGCCGTCTTTCAGCCGGCTTTTCCGATGGGCTTCCAGCTCTTCCGGTGTGCAGTAGCATGGATAGGCCCTGCCTTTGCGTATTAATTCAGCCAGTACGTTCTGATATAACTGAATGCGTTCCGATTGATAATAAGGACCAAAATCACCGGACCGATCCGGACCTTCGTCCCAGTCAAGCCCCAGCCAGCGAAGATCTTCCAGAATAGCCTTTTCAGAAGCCTCCGTGGACCGCTCGCGATCTGTGTCCTCAATCCTCAGAATAAATTGACCCTGGGCATGTCTGGCAAATATCCAGTTCATAATAGCTGTTCGTGCATTGCCAATATGCAAATGCCCCGTGGGACTTGGGGCAAATCGGGTTCGAACCTGTTTACTCATAGCAACTGATTTCCTAAGGTTAGAAATGATGAAAACCCATAAGCAATGCTTCCCCTTACCGGTATTCTATAGAGACCACGGCATAGGCTGATATCACTTCACCACGGCCAGGAGGACCGAAGCCCTCATTTGTTGTAGCCTTTACACAAACATCATTCACAGTGATTTCAAGCGCTTTGGAAACGGATGCAACCATTGCCTCTTTGTGGGTATTCAGCTTCGGTTTTTCAGCCACCACGGTCGCATCCACATTCACTATCCGGAAACCGGCTCCATTGACTTTATCCCGGACCTGCGCCAGCAGTTTGATACTGGACGCGTCCTTATACGCCGGATCCGTATCCGGAAAATGCTCGCCGATATCTCCCAGCGCGGCTGCGCCAAGCAAAGCGTCTGCAATCGCGTGACAAAGCACATCCGCATCTGAATGCCCCTGTAATCCCCTTTCGTACGGAATGTCTATGCCGCCGAGTATCAGGGCACGCCCCTTCACAAGAGGATGAAGGTCATAGCCAAATCCCACTCTCATGATGCCTCCAAAGCAAGATACGCTTCAGCCACAGCGAGATCCTCCGGAGAGGTAATTTTTATATTTCGGTAATCACCTTCCACTATATGAACCGTATGGCCGAGCCTTTCCACAAGCGCCGAGTCATCCGTCATATAGCATTTGTCTGCATAAGCCTGTTCATAGGCCTGTTTCAGCAAGTCAAAACGGAACCCCTGCGGCGTCTGTACCTGCCATAATAAATCACGGTTTAAAGTCACCTCAACCCGGCCGTTATCAACCCGCTTGATAGTATTTTTTGCCGGAACAGCCACAATGGCTGCCCCGTGTTTCCTCACCATTTGAATGACCGCTTTCACCTGCTTTTCCGTTGCAAATGGACGGACACCATCATGAACCAGCACAACTGATACCTGGGTCAGGTTTTGCAGCCCGTTCATCACAGAATCCTGTCTTTCGCGGCCACCGGCTATGACCTGGGTGACTTTGCGGACACCAAATTCCTCAATGTGTTCTCTTGCCCTTTCAAGATGATCCGGCGCCATAACAAGCACCACTTCATCCACCATTCGACAGCGGTCAAGCACTTCAAGGGTATAAATAAAAATGGGCTTGCCCTGTATGGATAAAAACTGTTTGGGAACATCCTTGCCCATTCTTTTCCCGGTTCCCGCAGCCGGTACAATTGCAGCTGTTTTCCCGATAAGCTCCACGACAGCCCCGATAATTATAATATCAGCATGGCATCGCCATAGGAGAAAAACCGGTACTTCTCACGGATGGCTCGCCGATAGGCCTTGAAGACAAAATCCCTTCCTCCAAAGGCGCAAACCAGCATTAAAAGGGTGGATGCAGGCATATGAAAATTGGTCAGCATCGCCTTGACCACTTTAAAGTCATAGGGCGGATAGATAAACTTATCGGTCCATCCCCTGTCTTCTTTTACAAAACCATCGGTTGTAACCACGGTCTCCAGCACGCGTACAACAGTGGTTCCAACGGCTATGATGCGGCCACCCTTCTTTATGGTCTCATTGATGGCCGAGGCTGATTTTGCAGATACCTCAAAATATTCTGAGTCCATCTTGTGCCGTGTCAAATCTTCAACCACGATAGGGCGGAATGTGCCCAAACCGATGTGCAGAAGAATCGGCACAATTTTAACACCCTTGTCCTCAATTTTCTTCACGACCTTTTTATCAAAATGCAGACCGGCTGTCGGTGCGGCAACTGCACCCCGGACAGAGGCAAAAATGGACTGATACCTGTCTTTGTCCATGTTCTCCGATTCACGCTTGATATAGGGCGGAAGAGGGACTTTTCCGATTTTATCGATAATATCATTAAAATCGCCTTTATAGGAAAAACGGACCACCCGTCCACCCGAGACGGTGTTATCAACCACTTCGCACATAATCTGTTTGCCGACATTGAGTTTGTTGCCTACCCTGACTTTTCTCGCCGGCCGGACCAGAACCTCCCACATGTCTTTTTCCAGCTCCCGGAGGAGAAAGATTTCAACTTCTGCATTGGTTTTATCTTTAATTCCTGTCAGCCGGGCGGAAAACACTTTGGTCTCATTGACCACAAGACAATCGTCTTCATTTAAATATCCCAATAAATCCTTAAAACGCACATCTTCTATTTTTTGTTCATCTCTTTGAAGAACCATCATGCGGGAATCTCCCCGCTTCTTGGTTGGATACTGGGCTATTAGTTTTTCCGGCACACTATACTTGAAATCGGAAAGTTTCATTAGACTCTCCCTTGTCATTTTGGTAATGAATGTATTAGAAAAGTGATTTTTGTTTGCTTCCTTTTTTGGATATTCCCAGTGTTTCATAAGCCACAGCAGTGGCCTCGCGGCCCCGTGGCGTCCTTTTTAAAAAACCCTCTTTAATCAGAAAGGGCTCATATATTTCTTCTATGGTTCCTGTGTCTTCTCCAACAGCAACAGCCAGCGTGCTGATCCCGACAGGACCTCCTTTGAATTTTTCAATAATGACGCTTAAAATACGTTTATCCATCTCATCCAGACCATACTGATCCACATCCAGGCATTCAAGGGACTCCATGGCCATCTTGAGTGTAACACAGCCGTCTCCCTTCACCTGGGCAAAATCCCTGACACGCCGCAGCAGCCTGTTGGCAATTCTCGGGGTGCCGCGAGACCGTTTGGCTATTTCTTCCAGGCCGTTATCCTGGAAATCCAGTTCCATCAGCTGTGCTGAACGGTGAAGAATCTGACTGAGTTCATCGGGCATATAATAATCGAGTCTGCTGACAACACCGAAGCGGGCACGCATGGGTGATGTAAGAAGCCCGGCACGCGTGGTTGCGCCGACCAGGGTAAAAGGCGGCAGATTCAGACAGATGCTTCTTGCATGCGGACCGCGGTCAATCACAATATCAAGGCGGTAATCCTCCATACCCGGATAGAGATATTCCTCAACAATGGGGCTGAGCCGGTGTATCTCATCAATAAAAAGCACATCCCTTTCCTGGAGGTTGGTCAGAATACCGGCCAGGTCCCCTGGTCTTTCGAGCGCAGGCCCCGTTGTGGTTTTAATCTGTGTCCCCAGTTCATTCGCAAGAACATGCGCCAGCGTGGTCTTGCCCAGGCCCGGTGGCCCATAAAACAAAACATGATCAAGTGCCTCTCCGCGTTCCTTGGCTGCCTGAATAAACACTCTCAGATTGGCTACCATTTTCTCCTGTCCGACAAATTCTTTCAAATATTGCGGCCGGAGGGTTTGATCGATCTTTTGTTCACCTTCCAGTATTTCCGGTGTTGTAATTCTATCGTCCATATCCGCTTGCATAATAAAATTGATCCGCCTGTCAGCTGCGTCTCAGTGCCAGACGCAGAATATCCTCCACCCCGAGCGAAGCATCCTTCTGCAGCTCAAATTTAACCATTTCTTCGGCTTTGGACTGCTTATAACCCAGAGTCACCAGTGCAGAAATGGCCTCCCGGGCATGTGTGTTCATAACCGGCGCTGCAGGACCGGTTTCTTTGCCGGATTCTCCGATCTTGTCTTTGAGTTCAAGAACAAGTCGTTCGGCCGTTTTTTTTCCAACCCCGGGGGCCGAGGTCAGAGTCTGCATGTCCTGATGAATGATGGCCTGCCTGAAATCCTTTACAGCACAGCCCGATAAAATGCCCTGCGCGGAACGTGGGCCTATACCGCTCACAGAAATCAGCATTTTGAACAGTTCACGCTCCTCTTCTGTGGCGAATCCAAACAGCTGAAGATTGTCCTCCCTCACATGCAGATACGTTAAAATATGTACACCTTCGCCTTCATCTCCGATCCGGTTGTAGCTGGAGAGTGGTATGTATATCTGAAGACCGAATCCGCCGTTCTCAACAATGACATAAGTCGGCGTTTTCTGAATCAGGGTTCCCTTAACGAATGAAATCACGATCTTTTTATTCCTCTCATTACACCACTGCTGCGAAAAGCATGACAAAGCGCCACAGCCAGTCCGTCTGAAGCATCCTCGTTCAGTTTTTCATCGCCAAGCTGAAGCAGATTGCGTATCATCCACTGCACCTGATCCTTGGATGCATTGCCGTTTCCAAGAACAGCCTGTTTAATTTCTCTGGGCGCATATTCAGCCAGGGGGATATCCTGCTCTGCAACGGCAAGCACAATGACACCCCTCGCATGACCCAAACGCAATGTGGTTTTGGCATTCTGACTGACATAGACATTTTCAATGGCTACTTCATCGGGCCGGGTTGATTCCAGAAGACCGGAAATACGATCATGGATCAGTTTGAGTCTTTGCGGAAAAGGCAGTTTTTGATTAATTCGGAAAAAGCCGTGGTCAATGGCTTTTCCCTTCCCCCCGTGCATGCGAATTAAACCATAGCCGATTTGTATTGTGCCAGGATCTATCCCCAACACCAGCGATCCCACGCGACTATCCTATCTCTTGATCATCAATATTGAAATTGGAATTAACCTGCTGTACATCATCCATATCTTCCAAAGCTTCCATCAGCTTGATAACCTGTTCAGCCTCTTTTCCAGCCACGTCCACTGTGTTCTTGGGTATCATGGTGATTTCAGCGGATACGGTTTGAATATTATTTTTGACCAGTGCCTCTTTAACGGCATGAAATGTTTCGGGTGTGGTAACCACCTCGAAAACATCCTCTTCACTGGTCATATCATCCGCGCCTGCCTCAAGAACAATATCCATCAGTTTTTCTTCATCACAATCTTTCTGATTAATCGCAATCAGTCCCTTCTTTTCAAACATCCAGGCTACGCAGCCCGATTCACCCAGATGGCCGTTATGTTTACTTAATAGATGACGGACCTCAGCTGTTGTTCGGTTGCTGTTGTCTGTCAGTGTATCAATTAATATGGCCACACCGCCGGGCCCATATCCTTCATATGTTTTTTCTTCATAAACAACACCCGGCAGTTCACCGGTGCCTTTTTTAACCGCTTTTTCTATATTGGCCTGCGGCATATTGGCACTTTTTGCCGCCAATATGGCAGAGCGGAGCCTTGGATTGGAATTTTCATCTCCGCCGCCCTGACGGGCAGCGGTTGTGATTTCACGAATGAGTTTGGTGAAAACTTTACCGCGCGCGGCATCCGCTTTTTCCTTTTTACGCTTGATGGTACTCCATTTGGAGTGTCCGGACATTCATGCCTCCTGAAAACCATAGATTCTTTTAAATTTAATCATTTTTTCCTGGTTTTCCAAATCAATTCCTTGAGCCTGTAAAGACACAAAAAACGGTATTCCAACCCAGAACAGGAATACCGTTTCACAGTTTTTAATATCAATTTATCTCACTCAATATAGGGCTGATCCGTCTTTCTGTGCACCTTGGAAGGCACCACAAAAGGATTGTTATCGTAAAATCCGACCTGTTTGGCTTTCTCGACAAGATCCTCTGCGTCCCTCCGGGTCAGACAATCGCCCACCCGCAGCCGCCAGTAAGGTGAGTCAAAATCCAGGTATACATCCTCTTCAAACCTGAAAACGGCTTTTCTTCTTTCTTCTCTGGCCCTGGCTTCATCCTGAATGGCAAAAAGCTGAACCCTGAAACCGTCTACCATTTCATCAGCCGAAACATCTTCCGAGGATTGCTGATCGTTATCGGCAACGACAGCCGGCGTTTCATCCTGACTATCGTTTTCAATGGGCGGCACATCAATTTCCGGCTCATCCAGTGTCAGCGGATCAAAGTCCTCAATATAGCCTGTTTCTTTTCTGTCTTTTTCCGCACCTTCTTCCCCCTTCCAGCCCAGTTTTGACGCGGAACAGGACATGAGAAGCAGTATACATACAAATCCAAGAAAATAGCGCACTGAAAACCCCTTTTCAATGATAAAATTCACTGTTAAATATACAAAATCCGGGACTGGTGTTCAAGGCCTTTTTCGTCAGGAAGGATTGGAACGTTATTTAACCGGAAATTTTAAAAGTTTAAAAAATCATTGACAATTGCTTTTTTTCTTGTATATTGATGAAGAATAGCCATTTATTGACTTAAAAATACATAATGAAAGGGAGGTGATGAATAGAAACCTTTCTCAGTAATCTGGGATGGGAAACGCGGTGTTTTCCCGCAAACATTAACCAAACATTAGGGAGAGAGTTATGAAGAGAGCGTTAATACTCGTTGCTTTGCTTGCTTTTGCGCAATTTGCTCTGGCCGGTGGTATTCTGACCAACACCAATCAGAGTGCGCAGTTTGTACGAACCCTTTCTCGAAATGCGTCCACCGATCTGGATGCCACTTATTTTAATCCGGCAGGTTTGACACAAGTAGAAGACGGTTTTCATATTTCAATATCCAACCAGTACATTACACAGGAAAAAAAGATCGAAAACGACTTCGCCATGCTGAACAACAGTGAGTTCATCGGTGATGTCAAGGCCCCCCTGTTCCCCGATTTCTATGCGGTTTACAAGAAAGATAAAATGGCCTTTTCATTCGGTTTCGGTCCCAATGCGGGCGGCGGCTCTGCAGAATACAAAAATGGTCTGCCCGGCTTTGAAATGCTCGCTTCGATGATTGTTCCGACCCTTCAGGTAAGCCTTGCTATGATCGATTTGGGCATCGAGGCCGCTACGGGTCAAAATCCCGGCTTCAGCAATGTAACCGGATATGATATGGACATGTATTTGAACGGATCTTCCGTATATTACGGCTTTCAGGCAAATGCAGCCTATCAGCTCAATGACATGATTTCTGTGGCTGTGGGTGGCCGATATATCTCGGCTGTCAACACCTACGAAGGACACCTTAAGGATGTCACCATTACTGCACCCGCAGCTTATGGCGGGGCCCAAGCACCCGGTGACTATCTCAGACTTATTGCATCGCAGGTTGAAGCAATGGATCCGGCAACAGCCATGTTGCTCAGCGGTACCGCTGCTGTTCTTGATGAAGAAACCGGTGACAAGGAACTTGATGCAAAACAAACCGCTTCAGGCATTACTCCTATTTTCTGCGTTAATCTGGCTCTGACCGAAGCGCTGAATATCGGCATTAAATATGAAATGGAAACCCCCCTCGAACTGGTGAATGAAACCACAAAAGATGTCATGGAAATGTTCCCTGATGGTGAAAAGTATCAGGCAAATATACCTGCCATTCTCAGTACCGGTATTTCCTACGACCTCACAGAGGCTTTCAACGCGGCTTTTTCCTTTACCTATTACTTCGACAAGGAAACCGATAATGAGGGATGGAAAGATGAGGAAACCGGGGAAAGTCTTATTGAAAGCAATACCTATGAAATCGGTGTGGGTCTGCAATATGCTATCAGTGAACAACTGGCTGTCAGCGCCGGCTATCAGTTGACTGCAATCAGTGTTGCTGACGAGTATCAGTCGGAGATGGAGCATGAACTGAGCGCCAATACTGTCGGGGGTGGTATCCGCTATAAACTGAACGAATCAATCGATCTGGATCTGGGCGCGCTGTATGCCATGTACAGCGAGGCCAGCGTTGAAATACCCCAAATGTACACAGAAACCTATAACCGTTCCAGCTTAGCCATTGTGGCTGGTCTGGGATACCATTTCTAAAATATTCTGATATAACCAGAAAAGCCGCTCCGGAAATCCGGTGCGGCTTTTTATATTTTTACATACGGATGCCATCGCTTAAAGGTCTTCAATCAGTAAAACTATAATTAATTGATCCGCCTTTGGCGGGGATGGCATCCGTAAAATTGATCACCGGGTGTCGTACAAAACAATCAAAACCCGGCGCCCTCCGGACAACCGGGGAATGCATTTTATACAGAATATATTTCCCGAAACAGGTCCGCTGCAAAAAGCCTCAACAATTTTTGTCACCCTGAATTTATTTCAAGGTCTCAGACTGAAACACCTTGATCATGAAATTAATATACCGTCCCTGACGGGACTTAAGTCGCTTTTATTACCAGGCTATAAATATCCTGTCCCTAACGGGACAATAATTTTCCCGGTGCATATTAGTGAAAGCCCCTTTAGGGGCGCAATATATATAGTTAAACCCTATACGGACAAAAAGTCCCGTAGGGACGTTATATTCTTTAACAGCAAAAAATCATTTTTAAACGAGATCCTGAAACAATACTGAAATGAATTCAGCACAGGCTTCAGGATGACAGAAAGTAAGAATATAAAGAAAAAAAGGGAGGCCTTAGAGCAATCAGCGCATCAAAATCACTTTCCGCGTCTTATGATAATCCCCTGCCTTGAAAATCACATAATATATCCCCGATCCGGTAAGCTGACCTGCTTCATTATCACCGTGCCAGACAGTCAGATAACGCCCCGGACTTCGGATCCCGCTGCAGAGCCGTTTTACCAGCTGACCCTTTCCATTAAGAATATTCAGACTGACATCTGCTGTGACAGGCACATCATATTGAAGTACCGTCCCGGGATTAAACGGATTGGGATAATTGGGGTATAAATAGAAGGATTCCGGGAATGATACCGCATCCACATTACCCTGCCCGGAAACCCGGAAACGGAAAGTCTGATCACACAGCACTTCAAAACCATCCTGGTCCGATGCCTGCACGGCCCAGTAATACAGTTTATTCTCAAGAGACTGCGAGAATAGCAGACTGGTCTCTGTAATCCCGGACACAAGAATGGTCTCGGAGGACCGGAAAAGAGAATCGGGACCGAGATAGAAACGATACTGTATTATATCACCCTCATCCACATTTTCTGCCGCCTGCCAGGAAAAACCATGAAATGAATTAAAATCCGTAATCAGTGTGTCGTACGGCGGTGAGCTCAGATGAAATGACCCCGGCGGATCCGCTACAGCATGAGTGGCAATCAGGGCCATATCCATGTACGATTCATCAAACGGATCAATGACCCGAAGGGTTATAAAACCTGCGCCGGACCAGTTTGCCGGCGGAATAATCTTTAACCAGTTCTCGTCCGGATCTACTATATACTGATACGGCGGATCCAGGGTAAACTGTATATCAAGTTCATCTGCGGAATTGTTGACATCCTGTATGACCTGGTTCCAGTAAATTGTCAGGGTATCATCTTCATAAATGGAAAACTGATCGAATTCCACAATAACCGGAGGAAAATTCAGGACAATGGTCACCCTGTTTTCTGCCAGAGAGTCCACCGGCACCTCACCATGACGGTTAAAAAAACGGAAATCTGAAAACTGCATAAAGGTGGTATCGGTCGTGTCCGCAATGACATCAAACATGACATTTGCAAGCACGGCCCGATTTGTGTCTCCAGGAGACAGGTAGGTATCGGCTGTAAAACCGGCCATGTGCAGGATATTTCCTTCCTGATTAAATACCGGATCCCCCCAGGAATCCGTCATCCCGGCATGTTTCGCCTCTGTAAAATGGATTAATGTGCTGTCAAATTCAAGGTCGAACTGATAGGCAAGGACTGAATCTTCAGGTGTAATTCCGGTAATCAGGACAGACATCGGATAAGGTGTCCCGCAACATACGGTTGTATCCGGTGACCATACCGTCATACCGGCCATGCCGGCGGCAGGCAGCATGGCGGAAGCCATCAGTAAAAAAACAGATATTTGAAACGGCACGCAATTTTTCATCGAATAAACAACATCTTGTTCTGCAAACGGGATGAATTGAACTGAATGCGGTAAAAATAAGGACCTGAAGGACAATCCATTCCGGAATCATCCTTTCCATACCAGGTGACTGAATGTCTGCCGGCTTCCATCTGATTGCTGATGAGCCGCCTGACCACCCGTCCCCTGATGTCGCAAATACTGACCTCCACATACCCCTGTTTTGGAATGCCGAAATGGATCAGAGTCTGCCCGTTAAACGGATTGGGATAGTTCTGGGCCAGTTCAAAGCATATAGGCAAAGCATCTTCGGCAACCGCGCTGGCTGCTGAAATGGACCAGATATCAGACATTTGAGTATACCCATCCTTGTCTTTCGCGTTGACTCCCCAGTAGACCGTACCGGCAATCTGGTTCTTATGCAGGATGACCGAAGTGTCTGTCCCGATCGCAATGTGCTGAGTGGCCGGACTGGCAAGAAGCGAATCGAAGCCAAAATAAAATTCATACGAAATCTGATCCCCTTCGTCCACATTCGCTGACCGGCGCCAGCTGAATGTGATAAACTGATCAGACTCTGACAGTATGGTTTGATCTTCCGGTGTCAGCAGATCAAACGGTCCGGGCGGATCTGGTACCGGCATAACGGTTACCAAAAATGTATCGGTATCCGATAAAGCCCATGAGTCCATGGCCTGCAGGACAAGTGTTTCCGATCCGCTCCAGTTGCCGGCTGGAATCAAACGAATCAGCTGGTTGACATGGTCCTGTTCCAGGCTGAAGCGATCACTGTTAAGCAGAGAAAAATCCAGGCTGTCCAGCGGATCATTAAGATCATATACATATTGGGCTAAATGGTCATAGGTAAATATCAGAACAATGTCTTCGTATAAACTTGTATCCGGGAAACTGGCCATTTGCGGCGGAAATACGGACGATGTGCTGAAATTGGCTGTGATATCCTTTGGAGAATCCATTTCAACGGAAACCGGATTGGTGGCGCCGGATAAATCACCGGACCATCCCTCAAACGTAAAGTTGGTGTCCCTTTCCACGGCTTCCAGCACAACCCGGGTATTCTGATCGAACCAGGGATCAGAGGGATTCCTGTTGACTGAACCCCCGTATGGTGGAGAGCTTGTAACACTCAAATGGTACTGCGGCATCCATTGTGCCGTTTCAACCACAGGCCCTTGAACCACGATGGACGCATGACAGGTCGTCTTGTTTATTGAACCGTTTCCGGTTCCGCTCCATCCGTTAAACCGCTGTCTGAGTTCTGATGAAACCTGAACCAGACTGTCGATCTGAATAAAAGCCGTATCACCCGCACTGTACCAGTCTTCACCCTGAACGGTTTGAAGACCATAAGCCGATTGAATATCCAGATAATACTCGGTATTGAAAAGCGCGGTATAGACCACCGGTTCAGCCGGAATAATCACCTGACGCTGATTTCCGTTATAATCCTGCCATTTATCAAACAGATGACGGACCTGGGACGCACTGTTTTGCGAGGCAATCAGTGAAAGCTGATGCGATTCACCCTGCTGCCAGAAAAAGGTGCGCGGCGCAGTAAATGTGTCCCCGTCCGCAATAAAGTGCAAACCGGAAGGACTGGTCTGAACAATCACATCCCCTTTTTCAAAATGGGCCACCAGATCCATGGGGCGTTTTACTATAAAAATGAGCGGATTCGCAAATGACGTGGTATCGCCTGTCCAGCCTGTAAATCCGTAGCCTTCGTCACCGTTGCCAATGGCCTCCAGATTGAACAGGCTGTTGTGTATGCACCAGCCGCCGTTTGTCAGTTCCGGATTGACCGTACCCCCTTCGGACGGATCCAGATCGACCTCCATCCAGTGTTCCATGCTCCACACCGCTGTCTGGGTTACAGGACCTGTCATGACAAAGCTTGGGCTGGGATTGTCTCCCGTATATCCCTGACCCTGCCATCCCTGAAAATGATAACGGGACTCAACGGATATGGCCTCAACGGTGTCAATGGTCACAGCCGCGGTGCTGTTCGCGTCATACCACATTTCCCCGGTCGGTGATCCGCGTTCGGATACAATATCAAGATAATATTGTGTTTTCCATGATGCGGTTTCGGTAATCGGGTTATTCATCATCAGAGTAAAAGAGGCATTACTGCCATTGTAGGCGCCATCACCCTCACCCGTCCATGACGTTAGAACATATTGTATCCCCTGTTCCCCGCTTTCCGGTGTGGTCAGGCTCACCTGAGCCTGGGATCCTTCTGAATACCAGCCTTCGCCCTGAGGTGAACCATGGTCAGAATCAATAGCAAGGTAATACTCCGTATCCCAGTTGACTGTCTGAACCACCGGACCGTTCATCGTAACGACAATGCCTGTATTGTTCCCCGACACCGATCCGTCCCCCTCACCGGTCCATGACAAAAACTGGCGCCGCTCTCCTGTACCTACCGTCAACTCGGATGGAACCGCAAGTGAAATCACATCGCCTTCATCATACCAGCCGCTCTGTTCGTCCAGATCTGTTCCGGTATTGACCTCCAGCCAGAATTCCTTTTGCCAGACAATGGTTTCTGTAATATCCTCATTCATCTGAACACTGGCTGTCGCCGATGTGCCCGAATAGGAACCGTCCCCTGTACCTTCCCAGCGAACAAATGTAAATCGGGAAGTGCATGCCTGATCCTCAACAACCGGATCGACAGAGATGGTGACTTCGGTTCCCGGGAAATAGGCGCCGCCGCCGACAGTCGGCACACCTGCCCCGCCGTCATCAATCGTCAGCCTGAAACGCAGGTTGTAAATACCGATATCCGCCCGTGTGCCATCCGGATCAAGCGGACCGTCCGGATGTCCGGCGTCAATACAGGGTGAGTTCTGTGAAAGCGTAAAATCACCATTATTGGGATCTACAAGCAGAGGATCGGATTCCACCACGCCTTCACAATAGCCGTCATATGGTATCTGAATACAGTCATATAATTTTCTGGAACCGCCGTTTCTCGGCGCGTATGGATAGTCGTATATATTGCGCCACGGATGTCCCCAGACAATGGAATTAATAATAACAGGCTTGTCACTGACAGAGCGGTCAATAACAATTTCCAGACCTTTGTGCTTGATCTGATCGCCCGGCAGGGGAATATGGGTGTTGTTGTATACCACGTTGTGGCTGAAAAGACATTCATCATTACGGATCTGTACACCTGCGCCGCAAACAGCGTGGTTGTTATATATATAATTTCTATCCACAATGGTCGCGTATCCGGCCACATAAAGGGGATACACGGGTGCGCGGTTGTAGCAGCCGATGCCGCCGCCGCCCTTGGCATGGTTCTCATAAACCCGGTTGTTGCGGATGACGGCAAACCAGCTTCCGGTGCGTATGCCGCCGCCGGCAATGTCCTGCGACAATTTACCGCCCCATTCGGATGAGGTGCTCCGTTTGTATCCGGATCCGGTCACCTCAAAACCGTCAAGCAGGGTCTTGTGCTCCATAAAAACCGCGCGCAAACCACCACCACCGCTTCCAACAAATCCCTGTACAATGGTCGGATGCTGCTCAGGATCCCGTTCAGCCAGATGCTGTTCCGTGCCGGCAAATCCACCGAACACCATGGCGCCTGAATAGAGATAGATACGGCCGGACTTTTGCTGGGTGATCCAGGTGGTTCCAGTATCATAGAGGCCCTCAGCTACCCAGACCCAGCCTTCCGACTGGGCGGCCGCGTTAATAGCAGGCTGAATGGATGTATAGGCATTGGCCCAGGAGGTGCCGTTCCCGCTTCCCGTGGCATTCTGATCCACATAATAAATAGGATAGCCTGGTTCTTCGGCATACAAAACCGCGATAATACTATCTTTATAAAACAGTCTTTCCACGGATGAAACCCCGACCATGTCCCTGGCCCACTGATCCACCCGATCCCATTTGGATTCCCATGCCTGTAATTGTGTGTGAGCGTTATTGATAAAAAAAGGAAGAACAAGTACAAGAAATGCAATAATAAACCGTATTCGTTTCAATCTGACCCCTTGCGCCTAACGCAGTTTTTCTATTTTTCGAACCATGATTCGCCGGCCGGATCTATATTCGACCAGATACACACCGCTGGGCATAATGTTACCTTTGCTGCCCCGCCCGTCCCATCTGACTTCATAATAACCGGGAACACAATCCCGGTCCAAAAGACAGGTCACTTTTTTCCCCAGCACATTATACAGGGTCATACGCACCCTGGACACCCGATCCACTGAAAACGGAATCACAGTTTCTCCGTTAAAAGGATTCGGATAGTTCTGGCTGAGATGAAATGTAAAGGGTGTATCGGCTGCTCTATTGTTCACAGCGGTCCATGCACCCAAATAATTGCCGTTTATAAACATATGGTCAATTGCAACATCCGAACCGTCCCAGGAATCATCGGCTGCGAATATAAACCAGACAAGGTCGTCACCGCCCTGAACCGGTTCGATACTGAACATGCCCACACGTGTATATTGACCGCGGATATCATTGGTTTGGATTTGAAAAGAACGGCCCGCGTCTGTCTTTTTTATATGCAAAAGCCGTGCCCTTTGCCTGTCGAAGTGAAGTTCAAAATCACACGCGATAAAGGACTCCACGCCGTCCAGACGCAAGGGTAAAACAACGGTATCCGCAAACACTGCACGGTTTCGATCATGATTATACGATGCCGGGACCTGAAGGGTTTCCGGATTCTGGCCGGTTTCCGACCAGCCGCCGTGTACATCGCCTGTCAGAATGGCTTCAAATTGGAGCTGCTGTAAATCAGAATTCAGGGAATCCCAGGTCATGAATGAAGGGTTAAACTTCCATGTTCCGGCTACAGACTGGGTATCGGACAGTCCCACTGCGTACCGGGCTATCAGCAGGGCATCACCCATTGTGACAACCGTGTCTCCATCCACATCCGCTGCCAGCTTCTGGGAGTCAGACAGTGAATCCAGGCCGACCACATGTCGGGCGACCAACGCTGCATCCCAGGACAGCACCGGTGATTGTGTCCAGTTGGCCTGTCCCTCCTTTTCCGGCACCAGCGTTATGCCCTCGTGACGGGGCAGATAGCCGATTTCAAAAGAACCGTTTGTACCGGTCAGGGCAACCGCGCTGTCCGCTTCCACCCAGAAAATCGCCACATCATCAACCGGGACCGGACCACTGAAGTATTGTACGATTCCATCAGCCTGAACATAGGGGCGTATAAACACTTTGAAGGTTACGAGGGAATCAATTAAACCGCCCGCATGCGCAACAACCGTTGAGGAATCGGAAAATCCGGTTTTAACCCTCACGGATGCAATACCGGATGTATCGGTTATCACCACAGAAGAAGAAAGCAGCTGCGCGTCCCCGTCCACAACACTGAAATCAACCTCGGTTGGAGATGCGATGTTGCCGTAATCATCAGTGACCAGAACCGAGAGCGTGGTGTCCAGCTCGGTATTCGGCAGAGCATTTTGTCTGTCCCCGGACAGGGCAATCAGCCGCATGGGAAGGGTGCGAAAGGCCTCCCTGAACACATCCGCCATGTGTCGGTAGCCCACATAATTGGGGTGTGTGCCGTCATCAGAGAGCATGGTGCCCGTGTTAAAGGTTGTATATTGATCGACCACATGGACTATACCCGGAGGCACAGGTGTGACCAGCCCGTTGTTCATATCCTCAACCATTTGCTGAATTTCTTCATTTAGAGCCTTGATTCCATTGGCATGACGCCAGGCTTTGGGGATTATCATACATAAAAAAATGGTTTCAAGTTCGGTCCCCCGGGTTCCATCGTGCCAGTCCACCAGATAATCAATAAGCCGGCCCAGTCTGCCGGAGATGTTTTTTGTAAAGGTATAACCGCCGTCCTCTGTATAGGGCGCTGCCTGGAGCCCCAGCCAGAAATCATTGGATCCGAGATGGATAACTGCAATATCCGGTTTCTTGGCATCCATGGCCGGTCCCACATCAAAGGATCCGTCTCCACCGCTTCCCGGGAAAAAATTCTTGGTATAGGCACCACCCTGAAAATGGCCCATCAATGGCTCGGCACCGGTATCACCCACGAAACGGAACGGATAGCCGATGGCCTTGAGCCTGTAATACAACTCATCTCTGAAGCCGAGACCATCCGAACTGCCTGTCCCTTTTGTAATTGAATTGCCAATCAGAATGATTCGGTGTTCATCGGCTTTGGCAGCAATACAGGGCAGTATCACCAGAAAAAAGAATGTCGCTATTCGGCGTTTTATCATCTCAGATTAAGTCCATTCCTGGTTATTCAGGAAGTATAATCTACCAACCAAAACGATAAAAATCAAGCCAAACCGATAAGCAAAAGGGCAGTCCCGGATTCGGATCTGCCCTCCTGCTTTGTTGGAAATGGAAAGAGAGAATGGATTATTTCATTTTTACCATACGTTTGGTCATAACCTGACTATCGGTTTTGAGCCGGTAAATATATACACCGGTTGAAACCTGTTTGCCGGTATAATCAAGACCATCCCACTCGTAAATGTAGTATCCGGCATCATGTTCCTGATCGGTCAGGGTAACCACCCGCTGGCCCATCAAATTGTAGATGGTCAGGATCGTATGTTCCTTTGCCGGCAGTTCAAACTGAATCTTTGTAACCGGATTAAACGGATTCGGATAATTCTGATGCAGTTTGTAGACTCTCGGTCTGGGTGCTTCCACCATAACCGGACCATGCTCTGTCTCATAACCGTTAATGTCCACATCCACGAGTTTGTAGTAATAACGCTGTCCGACCTTTACATCCCGGTCAACAAACCGGTACTCGGATTGATCCTGTTTTGGAATTATATCTTCGTTCAGCCATGTGTATTCACCGTCTTCAGAAAGACTTCGGCTCACATAGAATCCGGCATTACTGGTTTGACGTGATGTGGACCAGACAATTTGAATCTGATGCTTTTTCTGGTCAAACATGCCGGTAAATTCTGAAAGCTCAACACTGGTTTCAATAACCAGGCCCCATTCATGTGAAACCACAATGCTGCCGTCACTGACATAAACCGTAACATTTCTCAGCACCACGCTGGTCGGGAAACGCGGCACATCATAGTAGAAAACCGGCAGATTGTTGTCGGCAACCGCTTCGCCATTCACCTCCCAGGTATACTGCAGATCATCCTCATCAAGATCGCTGGCATTGACCCAGAAAATCATGGTTTGACCGGCCGATACGGTGGTGTCCAGAGCCTGGGGAATGGTTTCTACAATCACAGGCGGACGGTTCACATTCTTCACTTCAATAAAAATAGAGTCTGAATCAAATCCGCCCTTTCCGTCAAGGATACGGACTTCCACCCAGTATTGTCCGGCCTGATCATAGTCCGGTGTCCATTCAAGCAGCGCGGTACTGGCTGACTGGCTTTCCACGGTCATGCCGTCAGGCGGGAACGGATCGGCAATATCAAATGACAGCGCGTCTCCGTCCATATCGGATCCTGTCAGCACAACAGGGGTCATCCGTTCGCTCTCAAATACATCCACTGTGGAGGGAATGAGCGACTTGTCAAGCGCCGGAAAATTGGAGTTAATCACGGATTCAATATTGAACGAGACTTCTTTCCCGACACCCAGCACCGCTTTCACAACAGAGAATCCGGGTGTGTTGCCGGCTTTGAAATAGGCTTCTGCTATACCGCGGTCATCGCTGAATGCCGGCTGTGCGCTTTCCACACTGCCTTCTCCGGACGCTTTAAAGAAGTTAACGGAAACGCCCGGAACCGGATTGTTATAGGCGTCAAAAACCTGAACCCGCAGCGGATCCGCCAGAAGCTGACCGAGTGTGCCCTTTTGATCCGGCGTTATTTTCTGTATACTGGTCGCCTGAATCGTGGTTGCATGGGCAGTGAATGTAACAGGGGACCCCTCCAAATACTGACTGGTTGCTTCCACCTTGACAGTCCCTGTTGTATTGCCAAGGGTAAGGATCACGGATGCCAGACCATTTGATCCGCTGGACACAGTAGCAGTCTGTGCCCCCCCTATGGTGGCGTCCCCCGAGATGATATCGAACTCAACGGAAACCCCTTCGCTGGGATTTCCATGGGCATCGGTGATCTGAACCGTCAATGGATTTGTGAGGGGACCCCCTATATAACCGGACTGATTATCCCCTGAATAAGCTGCAATTTTTCTTGCGGTACCCGCACTGCTGGTGACCTCAAACAACTTGGGGGATCCGGAAAGGCTGTTGTTGGTCGCCAGAATCAGATTTTTTATACCGACATTTACGTCGGCGGTGAAATAGCCGCGTGCATAGCCGTACATATCCGTGGTTACTACCTGGGTTGCCGGCAGGGCATTTCCCTGTTGAACCGTAAAGGTAATGCTTGCACCGTAAACAGGCGCACCCGTGATATCGGTCACCACAACAACAAAGGGCTGCGGCAGAGATTCACCCGCCGAAGCGGATTGCTGCTGCGGGAAACCCGGCGCGTAATCCATAATAGCGGCTGTACCTGTTTTTCCGTCTGCCGAGAAGTATAGCGGACTGTTTTCAAGCGGTTCACTATCTTTTTCAGCCGATACTTTGACCACATAGCTCTTGACACTGGGTCCCAGGACCAGATGCGATGAGGCAAAACCGTCTTCACCGCTGACCACAGGCTGGGGTTCCAGAATGGAGCCGCCCTCGGTAATACATTCAAATGTAACCGGATAAATGACCGGATTGTTGTTGATATCAGTGACCTTCACGATCATTGAATTCGGCACCACGGTCCCCACATTGGCGGTTTGCTCATCGCCGGAAGAAACCTTGATCTTGGCCGCGCTGTTGGCTGTAAACTGAACCATGGCGGTCTGTTTCAGTGTTATGCCGTCATCAATCACCTTTGCGGTAACTGTTTTATTGCCTGCCGACTGCGAAAGCATAAATCCCCTGGCTATTCCATCTGCGTCCGTGGGCAATGTCGGATCGAAGACATAATTGATACCGCTGCCGCTAACAGACAAATCAATCCGTTTGCCCGATACGGTGTTGGTATGCTGGTCCATCAGTGTGACAGTCACCCAGCTGGTATCCTGTCCATCGGCCTTGACCGGACTGGTCGCTGTAATCACGGAAACCGTGTCACTGACCACATCCGGAACAGCAGAAGCATAGAAATTCACTGGTGATCCGTTTAAACTGATTAGTCCGTTTGACGCTTCGGCTTTCAGTCTGTTATTCATGCTGCCCGCCACCGGACCCATTTCCCAGTTCACAGAAGCGATACCGCCCGCATTGTCAATGGCAATGGTTTTGGATGTGCTGGACGTCCCGTTCAGTGTCCCGCCCCCGCTCATGATGGTATATGTCACCGAGGCGCCCTGATCAACCGGATTACCGAACTGGTCCGTGACCTGAACCTGCACCGGATTGGTCAGCGTCTTGCCGGCTGTACCGGTAAAGACCGTATCGCCAACCTGATAAGCAGTCATGGCATACGCGTCTGACGATTTGGCTGATAGACGGAACACAACCGGTTCCGTCAGGCGTGTTTTATAATTGGTTAAAGGCGACACACCGTTTGTGGCATGCACCTCGATAATATTGTTGTAAGCGCCTGCATAGGGACCCATGATAAAATTCACCTGGGCATACCCTTCCCCTGCTGTATACTGGCGTATGGTATCGGATGTGGTGCCCTGGAACTGGCCCCCGCCGGATTTGATAACAAAATCCACCGGCTGTCCGAATACCCCGACTTCACTGTTGTCCAACATCTGCACCTTGATCGGTACGTTTAATAGTTCATTCACCACGCCCTCAAGGCTGTCTCCCTGAATCTTTTTGAGGAAGGCGGCTGAGGACTTGGCATGAATGGTCCAGTGTATGGAATCCGGAATGAATTTAAACCCATCCGTGGACCATGCGGAAACCACATTCTGATAGGGCCCGTGAACCGCAGGCAGCATCACATTGGTGTTGGCAATACCGCTGCTGTTCGTGAGGACTTCCCTGGTGCTTCCGCCGCCCGGGAAGTAAAATCCTTCCGCATTGGTCATAAAATTGACCGGATGACCCTCTACCGGCACGTTGGACGCGTTCAGCACACGGACCTTCAACCTGTACTGAAGGGTGTCCAGAATAGTGCCCTGCTGCGGACCGCCCCAGTACTGCAGTCTGGCACCGTGATAGAAAACCGAATCCACCAGAATGGTGTCCACCAGGGAACCGACTGTGGCTGTGATTTTAACAATGCCGGCTTCGCTGTTATAAAAGACCGTATCCTGTACAAAACCGCCGGCATCGGTCATTTTCGGCTGCTGTCCGACCGACCCGTACTGTGCACCCGCTCCGATTCCGAAATAGACGGGTACATCGTCGACAGGATCATCCTGATCGTCCAGTATCCTGACCTTGAGCAGATTGGGATAGGTCATGTCGGTAAAATGTCTCTGCCCGGCGCCCGTCCCGGAATGAATCTGTATTTTTTCCACCAGGCCCGATGTGGCGGTTCCTGAAAATATCTTGTCAATGCCCGCATATCCGGTAAAGGTGGCTTTGACCTGCGTGACCGCATCCGCGATACCCAGAATCATCTGTGTGGATGCCTCACCGTTGGCATCGGTGGTATCCTCGGCCACGGTTACACCGCCGTTGTTACCCACAACCTCCCAGTATACCGGGATGCCGGGTGTGGGATTGGCATATGGGTCTTCCAGGCGAACCACCAGCGGCGTGGCTATCGTATCTCTTGCTGCGCCGGTTCCGCCGTCCCCGGCCAGTTTGTAAATGGCATTGGGATAGGCCGCCTTGCCTGTGGCCGTGTAGGTTAATTTGGCATTGTTACCGAATGTCCAGGCTTTCACAATGTTTTGACCTGCGGTTTGGCCCAGCGTCCATTCGGTCTCTGCTTCAGCATTGGCATCTGTAAACAGGGTGGCCACTGTATCCATGCCGGACGGCTGATACGCGCCGTTCCGGGTGACAATGATCTTGTCCAGCTTCACATTGTTGTGGCCCTTGTATATGCGAAGGGTGTGTTCCGTGGCAGTCAGTTCGCGCTTCCATGCTGTGGTTTGTCCGAATTCAACCACACGGCTCCACTTCCAGTCATAATCCGTGGAGGAGTAATTGTTACGGTTCACCTCCCACGCAAATCCCTCGTCCGGCACACCGTCCAGCTCGAACCAGACAATGGACTGATACTGGTTCCTGGCCACACCGCGGCCCCAGAAATAGTATTCGCCCTGTTCCGGCACGGAAAATTTAAATTCCACCCAGCTGGTGTGATGTGATCCGCCCGGCGACACAATATAATAGCCGCGCGAGGCCGTGGGATGGCTGATTTTCTCCATGGATCCGCCGGATTCGGTTTTAATCTGTCCCCATTCCGCTTCAATACGAATGGGATCATGCACCACTTCAGGCGCGGTGACCGAACCGCCGGTCTGATCCTGTGTGACATCAAAGTACACGGGCCAGTTGGGCAGCGGATTGCTGTTTGTGTCTGTTACGTACATTTTTATTGTTTCAGGCAGGGTTTCATCCACGGTGCCTTCAAACACAGCACTGCCCATAACCTGCGGAACCGGGTAGGCTGATAATGGGCCGGCAGTATAAAAATCGGAAATATTGTTGTTCCGTCCGCTGACTGTATATAGTCTGTTCAGATACACACCGGAATACATGGTGCCGGATCCGCTAATGCGTTTGGTTTCGTCATACAGGGCACGTTCACCCGCCGGTTCATTGTTAATATACACTTCAAATTTATTATAAGCCGGATTGGACCAGTCCATCACAATAATCATAGTGTCTTCTTTTGCTGGAATGATATAGTCCCCGGTACCGTCCTTAATAGTAAACGGCACCGCGTCTGCGACTCCATCTGTATTAGCATAACCATTTTCAAGGTGCCATAAATAGAGTATGGGTGTTGAATTGGGAATGTTGGGTGAATGACGTAACCAAATAAAGTATCCACTTGCATCATAGTCATCATCATTCAGCATTACAGCCGGTCCGCCGAGAATGGCCTGATTATCATACACCGATTCGCCCCAGACCAGTTTGACTGTGGTGGGATTGGTGCGGGCCGTGTACACAGCCACGCTGTTGGCCCAACCTAAAGATCCCTGCAAATCGGTAAATTCACCCGGAAAACGGGGATCAAAACCATATTCAACAGGATCAAAGACCCAGTTGCTTAAATCGCCTTCAAAGTCTTCATGCGATTCACCGCCCCGTTCTGTGACCGCGTCCGCCAGGTTGGAGGCCGCACCTGTATTGCCCCAGTTATCCACCGCGCGAATGCGGAAGTAATAATGCACACCGCTTAAAAGACCGGTAATCTTGAAGGTTTCCGGTGTCCCGGTGTTCAGAGGCGTGGAAATTCCGGTCACAATTTCCGCGTTTTCGAAATTGCTGGTGGAAATGGGACTGGTGGACATGCGCAGGTCATAGCTGGAGGCCTGTCCGATTTCGCCGTCATTACCCGTGGCTGTCCAGGTCAGGGTGACTGAATCATGACTGCGAGCGAATACATCCAGATCGTCTATGGTTCCCGGCGCCACAATATCGGGCAGCTGGGTTTCCACTTTGATAAAATCCACCATAGCGGATGGATTGTTGGGCGGCACGCCCGACTGGCCGCGGAATATAAATCCGGAATAGAAATGACCCCAGAACCGCTCTTTGCCCCAGGTAGAGGTATTGTGACGCACCGTAATAGAGGGTCCGTCATTCACCTGAATATCGAACCAGTTGGACGTTTCCGCTTCACGGTACTGCACGCGCAGACTGTCCCCCGGCCCGTACTGTTCCATGCCGTAATTGGTGACATCCAGATAATCCGCGCCGAACAGCGCGTTCACGCCGGACTGTCCGTTCTCAATGGTATAAATTCGGAGTTTGCTCCCCGATATCCAGACCATGTACCCGTTCGCCGTGGTGGCGTCCGTGTCATTCAGGGCGATGGCCATGGCTACAGAGGCATAATTGCCCACAAACGCTTCATTTGAAATTCCCATGGTTACGGCATTGGCGTCCTCGCTCTTGGCCCAGATACCCAGATGTTCCCAGTTGTCCGTGACATTTTCATTACAGTACACATGGTCATTGGTATACAATCGCAAAGTCGGGTCCGCGTGCCACCGGTTGTACCCGTCCAGCGCGCCCGAACCGATTAAATCGTCACGGAACGAGGGTACCAGAATCTGTGATATATAATGGTAGAAAATTTCAGCCATAGCCGCGTACCCCGTTAAATTGGGGTGCGTATGGTCAATGTCAAAATTATAATAGGTATATTCATTCGCCAGGAAGGGTGAAAACATATCAATAACCGTAATACGTTCCTGCTTGGAAGCGGGCAGATTGTCCACCATGGTCACCAGTGCGGAGTTGTAATCCTGCACCCGCTGATTTCTTGACGGAAAATCCAGATACGGGGAATAGGGGATGATTTTACAAAGCAGCAGATTTTCAACGCGGTGGCCGCTCACGGAAAAATCGAGCAGGATGTTCACCAGCTCATATAACTGATTGGCCACGGTTCCGGGGGTGGTATAATCCCCGATCGGCACTTCCGTGTACATATTGTTGGTACCAATATGCAGAATGACTGTCTGGGGAATGGAGTCAATGGACATCTGCAGCATCATGCTGTTGACATCATACACACTGTCGGGCAGGAACTGTCCGATGGTGGCCGCATCCCGGAAATAACCCTCATAGGGCCCGTCATCATACGCGCCGTTGTAATAGCCATTCCCCGGCTGCGGTCCCACAAAATTAATTGAATTTCCCACCAGCCGGTTGAACAGTTCATCCCTGTATCCGTGCGTCCCCGCAGGCGGCGCCGCACGATCCACCTTGCCCCATGTGATGGAGTTACCCATCGGCATGATGGTATTATCGGTCTGTGCCGAGGCAATTAAAGGTGTGAGTAAAAGTACAAAAACAAAACCGGTACAAATGGTGGATACAATGACATCTTTTCTAAATATCATTACTACCCCTCCTAAGGCGTAAATGTTTTCAAAAAAATAGACTTCAGCATTGCTTATATCAATGCTTTTCCTACTCAAGCAAAAAGAATGCCATAATCAGGAAATATTGGCTATTTTCTAATATACTGTTTTTATTTGATTTATAATTTTCATACTCTCTCGAAACCCGAAAAATCGGCCAATTCACCCGTCGAAAACGGGTCACATGGTTTATTTTTAACCAGTGCCCCGACCAGTGCCGGGCACTTTCAAACGATATCAGTCCCTGGCACTTTAAAAGAGTCGGCACATGGATTCTTACCAAATTCTGTGCTGAACTTAGTACTTAACCTGATTTAATATTGGTTCAGGGTCTCCCTATCAAACTACTGAGATCCTGAAATAAATATATCATCCCTAAAGGGATTTCAACTATTTATATTCCTCGTCTATAAATATCTTGTCCCTAGCGGGACAATCATTTTAAAAATAACTTTCATATAAGCCCCTTTAGGGGCGCAATATTTATAGCAATAATTAACAACAAAAAACAAGTCCCGTAGGGACGATATAATTCTTAACTGTATAAGATCATATTTAAACGAGATCCTGAAATAAATTCAGGATGACAGATTGTCTAATATTATATTCATTTCAACTTCACCATCCGTTTTACTTTAATCTGGCTGTCACCTGATCGTCCGGGGGTTCCACCCCGGATGCTATTCCCTTTGAGGGCTCTGCCCTCCCCTGTTCCTTTTTATATTGAATCCCTATTTCAGCTTCACCATCCTTTTTACCTGAACCCGGCTGTCACTGCGCAGCCGATAAATATAAATACCGGATGACACTTCCGATCCGTTCCCGTCCTTCCCGTCCCAGCGCACCCTGTGGAATCCCCGTTTCTTCTCCCCGCTGACCAGGGTGCGAACTTTCCGTCCCTGCACATTGTAAATACTGAGGTTAATGGTTTCATTCTCCGGCACAGAAAAACGGATATCTGTATCCGGATTAAACGGATTCGGATAGTTCTGATATAACGCAAAAGCAACGGGCAAGGTTTCTTCTTTATTCGTGCCTGTCTCGATCCAGTGGTCCACAATACCACTGAAAAGAACCTCTCCGAGCAGGCTGTCCTGAACCGATGCACGCACCACATGACTGGTATCCGCACCCAGTATCAGAAAGACGGAAGCCCGGCCGTCTGAATTCGTAAATGTTGTATCCTCCTCCATGATCCCGTCTCCCGATATCACATTCCAGGACACCGGGATACCGGGTGTCGCATTACCGAATGTATCCTCCAGCACCACGGTAAACGGCAGGGCCAGCGTATCCCCGGCTGTGCCGGTTTGTTCAAAGGGTTCTTCCCCATACAAGGTGTCCGGATCGGCCGGGTGTCCATATGCCCTGAACAAAATACCATATTCAGACCCATACGCAATGGCTTCC
>Ga0272441_10002943_pt1 | contig 33543 bp, 20 predicted proteins | sample SSMProp6N_FD_193582 | JGI IMG/M metagenome (GOLD analysis project Ga0272441, IMG submission 193582) | Marine sediment archaeal communities from Little Sippewissett salt marsh, Falmouth, MA, United States - SSM-Prop-6N | ecosystem: Environmental > Aquatic > Marine > Wetlands > Sediment ... | reverse complement strand
TCACGGGTCTAAGCACAACGGAAACCATCACCCAGCACTACACAAGCGGGATGTCGATAAACGACAGGGGTATGTTCACCACAAACGCCTCTGTTACAAGACGATACGAGATTCATTTCCCGATGATTGGTGGTATGCCATACGTGCATTTTCAGTACGCAGTCGTGGCAAGCTGGGTTGAACCCATCCATACCCCACCTGTGTCACTTCCGGGTGATTTCCCGATATCCGCAAACATGCAGGAAAGTTTCCACTGTGATATTTCAACTGTGGGAAGCACTCTGTACTGGAATAACATGTACGACAATGGCGGTGACCTCTTCCTAACCCTGGAGATTTTTGACTGGCAGGGGATGAACAATCCGATGGGGATTGCCGGTGAAATTAAACAGATAATTCTCGACAGCCCGGATGAATTTATCAACGGTGGAAGCAAGATGGTATTCGGTCCGGGCGACTGGACTGAACTCGAAGGTTCCTGCGCAAACTCGGTCAAACTTGCTATCGATGCCGGTGAAGTGCAGCCGGGTGGACCATGTCCGTTTGACAACGATGTTCTTGTCACAATAGTTACATTTGAGGAAGGTAATTACGACAGCGGCCTTCATTCGGCATATCCAACATCAGCAGTTCTCTCTGGATACGCCCGTTTGTTCTATGACATGGGCAATGTCTGTAATGATCCCCCGATTCTCTGGTTTGATAACTGCCCGGTTCACACACTACCTGTTGCCAACCGCACGTTCAGATGGGACGCAGAAGACGACGTCACGCCAAATAACCAGCTTCAGTATCGTTACAGGTATGATTCCGAGCCCTGGACAGACTGGGAGACGAATCTTAAGCAGGTAAACTTCGAGGACATGACCGAAGAAACCCACACATTGAGGGTTGAGTGCATGGACTACGATGGCCAGGTCTCACAGGCAATTTGCACATTCACGGTTGATCTCCCACCTGAACCGCAGCCACCCACAATCGAATTCACAAACTGCGCCACATACGTTCGGGAAACACCACATCTATTCCAGTGGGCAATTTCCGACGACAACACATCAGTAAGCAACATGATTGTCAGGTACAATTACGATGGTGGTGGCTGGACCCCGCTTTCTGACGGTTCCACAAGCGTTTCAATTGGAGGATTAACCTCGGGTGGCCCTCACCAGCTTATTGTGGAGGTTGAAGATCACGATGGCATGATCGGGCAGGACATGTGTGAATTCGATGTGAATTTCGCGCCTACCGTTACTATCGACAACTGTCCGGGACAGGATATTAACGTCATTGACTACACGTTTAACTGGACAGGTGTCGATACAGAGATGGACCCCCTGCAGTACCAGACCAAGGTGGATACTAACCCCTGGTCAGCCTGGGGAACCACCAACTCGCTGGACCTGCTTGGACTTGCGTCCGGGAATCACACTCTTCTTGTGCGTGTTCAGGATTCTGTAGGCGGTACAAACCAGACACAGTGCAATTTTGCAGTGAACCTTGCCCCGACAATAACAATAACGAACAAGCCCACGCAGGATGTCAATGCGACTTCATATAATTTCTTATGGAATTCCTCTGACGATCTTGACAGCCCGTTGACACTGGAATATAACGTTGAGCTCGATGGTGTCTGGCAGGGATGGGTAGCAGGTCTTACTGGATACGACTGGAATCCCCTCTCAAGTGGTCCCCACACAATCAGGGTACGAGTGAGAGATTCGGGAAATCCGGCACTTACCGACGAAGATATCTGCAACTTCACGGTCAACTTCCCGCCATCGGTTTCGATAGATAACTGCCCTCCGGGCCTGTGGGGCAGTACTGATATTACATTCGACTGGACTGGTACCGATGACAATACACCCGAAGGTGGGATGGAATACCAGTACCAGCTGGATACAGATCCATGGTCACCATGGTCTCTTGGACAGCTCTCTGTAAACCTTGTCGGACTGTCTGAAGGCGATCACACTATCAGTGTTCGTGTCCGTGATATGGGTAATCCACAGCTTACATGTGTCGGACCACCCGACACATGCGATTCCTGTACTTTCACCATCGATACAAGCTGTTCGGTGCCGCCGGCAGATGTCCAGAATTTCTCTGCAACCGATGGTCTAGCAACGCTGAATAATCGTGAGGTTGAATTAACATGGACCGAGATCGCAGGCTGTGTTAACTACTACGACATCGAAAAGTACGAGTATGACGAGATCAGTGAGACATGGAGCTGGAACCTTGTTCAGACACTTGGTGCACCAGCCAGTTCATGGCTGGATACCGATGCCCGTTACTGTGGACCTGTCAATCCAATCAGTTACAGGATCAAGGCTCGAAATGCTGCCGGCTCATCAACTAATTGGGGTACTGACACGGGTTACCCGAAACTCAGGCAGGTTAAAATGACCCTCTGGTGCGTAAGAGATGACTCGGGTGGTAATCCTGCAACGACATGGCCGAGGGGATTCGCCGATTATACAGACTGCAACACTTTCTGGAACCAGTATGGAGTGAATTTCGAAGCCCAGAATCCTGTTGGTGATTTCCTCTACATAGACAGCACGGCTTTCCTTGATCTGACGGGATCTGAGGACCAGATAATGCATACGGCAAATGGGCAGATTCAGTTTCCTGATGCGATAAATGTATATTACGTTAGATCATCGGAAGGCAACTACTCACGAGGTTACTGCAGCGTACGATGCCCGGAGACCGACCATAATACGTATCGTATATTTATAGTTCTCTGCAGAGACACACGAGGTGTACCACCATCAGAAAACCCAATCGTACTTGCTCACGAATGCGGACATGGAATGTCCAGATACTGGGACCAGTACCTTCTCGACCTTAACCACAACCTGATTCTTGATGATGGTGCAACATGTGCTGCGAACAATACGTGGTGTCCCGCATTGCCACTTTACTGCAATGACAATGCATCCTATCCGGAAAACCCCGGAGCATCCACGAAAGTACCCAAACAGCTGATGTGGTACTCGTTTGTTGGGGCACCAATATCAGATTATGACATTCATGAATCCCAGTGGTACTGGACTGATTACTGGCTCACTAACTACGATGCAAATTACCCGTATCCGTAAGTTTAAGGGTGAATTTTCTGACATTCTGAATTAACATGATAAAAAAGAAAGACAAGCATAAAGGTGAAATCATGCGGTTTAAAGTAATTCTTCCTGCCATTATCGCTTTCCTTATCATCCCGACATTGGCCCTCGCAATCAGCCAGGAACTCGTCGACAGGTTCGAGTTTCTCCTGGAGCAGCCCGAATGGGACATGTGGGACGACGGGACATTCGATGATGCCGACCTGATCGAAGGCTTCGACATCATCTACGCCAATGCTGTCGCTGAGGAAGACGACATCATGGTCAGGCGCGTAATGTGGGCCATGGGGGTAACCGGGCTTACAGAATTCGTCGACACTCTTACCGACGAGATGGAAAACGAACCCATTGTGGTCTGTTACGCGCTGGGCAAGATTCCGTCCGACGACGGAGTGTACGCCCTGATAGAGGAGCTTGACAACGATGATGAGCAGGTTCGTGACGCGGCCGCGTGGGGACTTGGAAGCATTCCCTACACGGATGAGATGGATGAATCGCTTGCCGATGCTATTGAAGCTCTTTACCTGAGAGTCGGTGAAGAAGAGGAGGACTGGGTACTCGATACAGTCGAGGCCGCGATAACTCTCCTTGAAACAGGAATAATCACCGATGAAGGTTTCATAGAAGAACCCGAGTGACGATTAATTAACCGGAACTTTCAGGCCCGTCTTGAATGGCGGGCTTTTTCTGTATCACGGGGACTGCGGAAGCACTTCGACTTCCTCCGGCACAACTGACTCCTGTACTGATATGTCTTCCGGATCGCCGGTAACATCTGCACCAAGGACCTCCCCGATATTAACCCGTTCGGCGATGTTGGCATCAAACTGCCCGAGATAGGTAAGCGTCTCGGTTTGACTGTCCCAGGCAAATCCCACGCCCGGCCTGTTCCATCTCGACACAATATCACTCCACCATTCCTCAATATCATCGGGGTCCATTACCACAATCTGCGTCTCGCATCCCTTAATGCCATAATTGAAGTCGACGTAACCTTCGTATCGAATAGGTGCGCAGTTCGCACCCTTATAGAGGAACGGGTAGTTAACGGTGAATATTGTCGTCTCGTCCGGTAATCCCGACGTCCATGTGTCCATCGCGGCATTAATACGTTCCGACAACCTGCCGGCCTCTATCCATACCACATTGTGAGAATTCAGAACCGTCAGCGTTATTGCGAGAATTATCGCCATTGAAAAACCGATCACACGTTTCCAGTTGATTCCGAAGTCGCCTGCGGCATCAAGTGAAAATCCGAGCCAGAAAGCGTAGCCGGCCAGCGGGATATATAGAAATCTTGCGAAATCCAGGCTTGGCCTGACTCCCCCAACCGCAACCGATGGCATCAGAAGAAGAATCAGCCATGCTGCACCGAGTATCGATCCTGAAAATCTCCATGTGCCCGCCCTGCGATCCTTCCTCCATACATAGACAAGGACCGCCAACAGGAACAGAGGCACGACAAGCGATAACACACTGAGTACCAGAATCCACAGGTTATTGTATCCCGAGAGGATTTCCCTGTTCGCAGGGGTGACAAGCATCCACAGGTCTGAACCAAGCCTTTTGAGAAGCACAACCGGGTCCATCGACATATAGGCTGAGTCATGGCCGTAAAAGTAACTTCCCGCACCATGAAACAGCCACATTCTCAATCCGAGAAAGGAGAACATGACTGCGGCAAAGACTATATACCACTTCCAGAACCACCCGATACCCACACCCCACTGCTCCCTCGTCCTTGAATTCAATACCCAGTCGATAATCGGAAGAAGTGCTATGGCTGCAAATGCGGTTTCCTTGGTCATCAGTGCGAACAGGTACATAACGACAGACGGGATCATCCATCTTACGTCGTTAAGAAGCCTGGCCCTGCACCAGAAGAGGAATGCCAGCAGTATGCATGTGCATGCCAGCAGATCGAATCTCCCGCTTATCCAGGTGACTGCTTCGGGATTCGCGGGAAACAGCCCGAAAAACAGTGCAGCGAATGCAGCTCCAAATTTTCTCAGGCCGATTGTTTTCGCAAGGTAGAAAACAAGCAGTGCGTTAATGCTGTGAAGAACGATATTGGTGAAGTGGAATCCGACAGCGTCCGAACCCCATACCATGTAATCCGTCTGGAACAGAAATAACGCCAGTGGCCTCACGAATGGATACTGCACATCGCCGGTGTACATCATTGCCATATTGCGGATATGGTCAGCGAAAGACCATTTGAAAGCTGCATGGTAAAAGTAGTCCTCGGAAACAAATCCCGCATGAAGTACCGGCCAGTAAACGAACAGGGGAATAAGGAACACAAGTGCTGCCAGCCAGTACCTGTAAACGATCCCGACAATATCAGGCATTATCCTGTCTGTAAGCTCCGGTTCCGGCAGCTCGGGCTGTCTGAACACCGGACGCTTTCTTTTTTCATACCAGGAATGCATATCGTTATTGCGGCATACGGCACAGTCTCCGCCTGCAGGTGGAGTTATTGATTATATCGGCTATTCAGTGCCGATATCCACATTGAATTAATTGATCAGAGGGGGATAATTACATCGTCTATGCTGACGGAATAACGGGTGTTATCATCTGAATGCACTGTCAGTGAACCTGTATCATCTATCAATCCTGCGGTTCCGTATATTTCCCTGAAATTTCCCTCTTCAGAATCCCTGTCAGATGCTCCACCTGCAATCACTTTCACTTTTTTGCCATTGTAAAAACTGATCCTTCCAAATTTCTCCCTTAATTCATTTATGTTCTCAGCCGATGCCAGCGACCAGTTTCGTTCGAACTGAATCAGCCAGCCCGCAAGTAGTTCCTCTCTGACAACCTTGTATCCCGCCTCTTTCATAACGCTTGTGTAAGGCCTTTTTTCACCGAAATCAAATTCGGAAGCATCGGAATTTACATTTATTCCAATACCGCAAATTACCGCGTTCGGGCGATCGAGGTAGCGTGAGAGAATTCCTGAAACCTTTCCATTACCCGTGACAACATCATTCGGCCATCTTGCCTGTGCGGCGATCCCGTACCGATCTCCAAGAACCGTTGTCAGTGTCATTCCTGCGCATAGTGATATTTTCGGAATATCGACAGGTTTTACCGGGGCAGGGAACAGGACCGAGGCCGTAATGTCCATGCCCGGAACCGATCTCCATTCCCTCTTCAGGCGTCCATGTCCGCTACTCTGCTCCTCAGCCCATAATACAAAATATTCCGCATCATCACGCGGTCCATATCGATCGGACAGCTCATCGTTCGTGGAACCAGTGGAATCCACTATCTCAACCTGCCAGTTGTTTACAGACCCGGTAAGTTTTTCAAGTAATAAGTCCCTGTTTACCATCAGTGGAGTTAATCCTCGGAAACATCTATCCACGCTGTTATATCGTATACATAAAACCCGTTCTCTTCGTCAAGCCCGTCCTGGTTTACCTCGTACCAGTTGATTCTACCGTCCAGGGTACCGGGAATCTGCTCGTTACGGTCAGTATATTCGGTGCGAAGGAAAGCCATGATGGCTTCCCTGAAAGCCTCTTCACGGGCTTCCTCGCGGGCATCGGGATAATCTTCAAGCTCCGAGGTGCCATTTCCCTGGTACCCTTCACCCGAACGACCTTCCGCGTATGAAGCCGATGGTATCCATGCCTCGAACTGAAATTCATAATATCCGGCATTGTCCAGGTAATAACTCACAAGCTCCATGTCGTCTGCAACCTCGTCCACCTGCTCGTTGATCGAGAGCCGGTCACGGTTTTTTTCGTAATGCCACGGAATGCCCACGATGTAACCGGATGCGACCGCGTATGCATCGAGCAACACCGTATCCGGCGGATTTTCATCGTCCCACGTCTCCAGTGCGAGGTCCATCGAATCGTACACCAGCTTGAATTCGATACGCTGACTGGATTCAATCCCGCTATCATCCTGTGCCAAAGCAGTCCCGACCAGTAAAATTGTGAGTGCCATGATGCACATAAATATTTTTGCGAGTGACCGCATGTTAGTTACACCTTCCGTGTTGATAAACAATCTTTTCATATAATTATACTTCAGGGAAACGGAACCGGCTGCCTATCTCATACAGGATTTTTGAGATTCGCCACAAGCCTTCTGCTCAGCCTCTCGGCAGTCCTTAACCGTGTGTAGATATCATCGCCCCATACCGGGCCTTCCGGATATGACAGGGTCGCCGCTGTTCCCGGTAAACTGATGTACGGTTTGGAAATCCCGGATACGCTGCAATCGAATTCTTCCACCGACCAACCCATCCGAGTCTTCAGATTCAGCCGGATTCTTGATTCAAGGGTTTTCAGTCGCGACTGCTCACCGGGTATAGTGTACCGTCCCTCAACCGGTGCGCCGAAGGTCACAAGCCGACCTTCCTCACCGTCATGATGCATACTGATAAAGTTATCGTTTATCGGAGCCCTGTTATCGTCGGACCTGATAAGCCCCACACACTGAACCTCATCGTGAAGTTCCGGCACGCTTCCGGTCCAGTTGATCCATGAGATCGACCTGTAATCACTTTCACTTCCGGGATGCCTGAATCGGCCACCTTCCGGTATCACAAGAATGTTTCCCGATACAGATGATCCATCGCTGCATCGCACCATGTTCGGGAACTGAACATCCGACTCGATACCAACGACAGACATAACATCAAGCCAACTTGCTCCGGATTCCTTAAGCCTGCTTTCGAGGATTGCTTTCCAGCCACCTTTATCCATCCCTGATCTCATTACCGGAACATGCCAGCCCGAAACAAATCCAGCCAACAGTACGGGAAGATCGGAAATGTCAAGCTGCACAATTCCCCGGCCAATCACGAGAATTGACATGATGTCAAACATGCCCATAAAAGGACCTGCATCTGTGAGGTTGAGAGCCTGGATCGAATCAGCAACACTGGTTTCGGGTGATTTCAGGTTACTCATCCTTGATCCCGGTTCAGAACTTTCGAGTTCCCCGGCCTTCGCAATATGTTCCTGGAGCCAACCAGTCCACCTGCTGTTGTCGTACCTGAACTGGTCGTTTAATCTTAGAAGGAAACCACCCATCCCGTCATCCGCGTTAAGTACCATGTCGCGGTTTCCCGCATGAATTCGAATCTTAGGTATCCGGTTCCATGCAGGTTCCGAAAAGCCCGTATCCGTAAGCAGCAGGTTGACATCGTGAGGAAAGAAGCTTCCCTGTGCAGGAAACATTTGAGGACCGGAATTCTTTTCTTCCAAACCTTCACGTGTTTCCATGATGATGCCGACACGTGCTCCCGCGCGCAGGGTGAGGTAAGCCGTGTAAAGGCCCGCAAGGTCGGGGTTAATAAATACAGCGTGGTATTTCTCCGTTATTCCTGCCAATGCGACTCCCTTTTATGTAATCTAAAATTTACCGCACATCGCGCCGATCCGCAAACGAAATACTTGACTATATCTGTCGCATAAAATACTATAGGTGTGGGTTTTTCCGTTTATCAGCCGGAGATTTATTCTCATCTAACTTGTATGGGGGATCTCCCCATGGAGGTGCGGCATGTCCAGACCGCTCACTTTTATCTTTATTATCGGTATCATTGCTTCTATCTCAATCGGATGCTCATCGGCGGCAGACCCTACACAGCCGGCAGCTCCGACGCAGCAGAGGCCCGTCGCAGATGTATCGACCTCGAATGTATCCCTCTGGGGATTCTGGGATGTCTCCTTTAACCCCGACTCACTGGAGTTCGACATTACTCCGCTGAGGAATGCAATGTTCCAGGCTAACGTGACGCGGTTCCTGCAGCCCCCATCATCACCGATTAACCTGCTCACGATACAGTTCCTGGCCGGAAGCGACCTTTCAAACGGCCTTGTTGTCTGCAATGTTTCCATACAGCATCCGTTCATGGGATATCCCAAATGGCGTGGATTTGATGTAATGGGTATAGTCATGGGTAATGCCAGTACGGAAGGGATCGGAACAGGCGAGATATATCCGGCTCCCGATGAACTTCGCATACTGAATCCCGACGGTTACACACGCTGGTGGAATCCGACCGAGTTCACAACATACGAGACAATATTCGGTTACACGGAAGGCGCCAAGTCCATTCCCGGATTCTATGCCGACAGCACTATCAATGGTTACAAGTACTTCAGTGACTCACTTGATTCGGAAGCTGGCCTGGACGAACTTGATCTTGATTCACGTGGCACTTTCGGTACCGACCCCGGAATAAATACAAGGCGCTACGAAATACAGTTCCCCCTTAATCCTTCGACTGGTAACCCGGACTTCCGATTCAACTACGCCATTACCGCAAGTTACGCAGGTCCGATCAGCGAGGATGATCCGGACTATCCCATAGAGGTATTCCCCGAGGAAGCCAATCTGGCCGAACCATTTATGCTCATGGTTGAGGATAACGGATCAACAGCGTACTACGAGAATGAAACAACTTATGGCGGCGATATAAGGCTGAATATAGAGGTTTTCGACTGGCAGTTCGCCACGGCATCAACCGTGGGTGAGGAAGTCCCGGCAATACAGGTTAAGTCCGATATTTTCCCCGCGTCCGGAACTTACGACATACCATGGAACGACGCAATTCCCGGCAGCACTGCGTATTCGTATATTTTTCCGGTAAACATAGAAGATGTAATTCCATCAGGTGTTAACGGGCAGGAAATATTTATCCGGGCTATGTCATTCGAACCGAATACTTACGCTCCTGATATCCCCGGACTTACAGGCTTCGATTATCCGGACTACGCGGAACTCTGCGCGTTCACTATTTTCGAAGCGCCCATAGCCTCACTTGGTCCACAGGACGACAATCCTCCTGAAGTCGGCGAGATTATCGGGCCCGATCTCCTTTTTGTCGATGAAACAGCCGTGTATGAACTCACGTATGCCACAGATCCCGAGGACGGAACTAATCTGACGATTCTCTGGGACAACGATGGCGATCTGGACTTCGACGATGACATCGATGGTGACGACACTAACCTGTTTGCCGATCTCAACTTCCCGGTCGAGGGATGGACTCAGGTAGTAGCGCGGGCTGTAGATTCAGGAGGCCTTCATACGGACTCCGCGCCGTTCGACGTGTATGTAGATGACTGCCCGGACGAGATTCACTCGGTCCAGACCCTCCATCACATGAACGACGCACCATCCGCAAACTACACCAAACTTGACAGTGCTTTCATGACAGTCGGGGAATATGCAGGATTCGCTCTTATTCAGACGAACCATGACGAAATTCGTCTCTACGATGTAACCCAGTCCGGAAGCTGGGATGGAATCCCGTTCATAACCATAGAAAAAACATATTCGGATGACCGGGTGTTTACGATCGATGTCGATGATTTCTCGGGACGGGTCGTGATCTCGTTAATGAATAATGCAGAGATCCTCGATCCGAGCCTGTTCCAGGTTTACAGTGTAAACGGAGCATACCTTGCAGAATTTTCTGTCGGAGAAAACAGGGAAGTCTGCGCAATCGATACCGATGACAATGGAGATATCTGGATCGCGACATGGGAGAATGGCACAAATGCAAGCAGGTTCCAGCACTACGTCTACCAAGAGGATGCGCCATTCTACGTTGAAGACGAGGCTGACTCCTGCCTTATCAGCGATGAGTTTCCCGAGAATAACCAGATGTTCGATCTTACGATCTCCTATACTCTCGATAGAATCTACGCGATGCGCGGGAATTACGGTGATACCAGCTATGCCCCGTATGGGGAGATATACTGCTGGGATATGGAGCCGGACGGGATTCTGACTCTTAACGAGGAAATCCAGGATCTTGAGGTATTTCCCGAGATGATCAGCGGAGCTTACACTCTCTATCACGGAAGACTTGTCGACTGCGATATTGACATCGACCATTCGTACGAGACATCGGAATTCTGCAGACTTGTACTGATGGCCAACCGTCATGGAGCCCCGGGACATTATCTGGCGGTTCTCGACTCGGACCTTAATTTCATCGATTACACCATAACGCCGAATGCAAGACGATATTCATTTTCATTGAGGCAGTACGAGGAATCGCAGGACAGGTTCCTTTTGACCACCGGGTACAGCTCAGGTGATGTATACCTGTTTGATCCGCCTTCGGGCTGGTAAAAACGTTAACAGGACAACTCAAATGCCCACGGGTATTTATTGACTTTACTAAGTAAAAAAACACATTGCGAGGAAAGCAAAATGCATCGTAGTTTTCTTGTACCAATTACAGTTTTGACTCTCATCCTCCTGATGGTCGGATGCAGCGGCAATACATCATCACCCGCCAGCCCGGATCTGACCAGCGACTCACGCCAGGCTGTCACTTCATCCAGCCAGCAGTTGTGGGGATTCTGGAACATCACACTCGATAAGGAAACCGGTGAGTTCACAACCGTTCCACTCAGGCAGGCAATGTTCCAGGCAAACGTCACGCAGTTCCTTCAGCCCCCCATCGCACCGGTTCATCTTCTCCAGATAGCGATTGTTCCCGGAGAAACGGACATGGCCAACGGTTACGTGGTGTGCGAGGTAAACGTACGACACCCGTTCCCGGGCCTAGCGGTGTACAGGGGATTCGACGTCAAGGGCATCCTTATTTCGGATGGATCGATTATCGGCGCGGATGACACAACCGAGCTCTGGCCCGGCCCTGATAAGTCAATGCTTCTGAACGCCGATGGTTACACAAGATGGTGGAATCCATCCGAGTTCACCACCTACGAGACAATCCTCGGATTCACGAAGGGCAAACTTGCCCCGATGTACCTTGGCAGCGCAACAATTAACGGTTACAAGTACTTCTCGGACGCTCTCGACCCCGAAGATACACTTGATCCGCTGACCTACACTAACCGTGGAACGTTCAGCACGGTACCCGGCGAAAACTCAAGAAGATATGAAATTCAGTTCGAAATGGTGGACGAGGAGCCGTTTTTCGGATTCAACTATGCGGTCACTGCAAGTTACCTGGATCCCGTGTCCCATGAGGACCCGGGATATCCTCTCGATGCCTTCCCGGCATCCGCGAACTCTCCCGAACCGTTCAGAATCGCGGTGTCCGACAATGGCTCAACCGCCTACTATGAAAACGATTCTTCATTCGGCGGAAACCTTAACCTCAACATTGAAGTTTACGACTGGGGATTCAACTTCACTTCCACGGTGACCGACGAAATCGCAGCGATCTCTATTGAGTCACCGACTCTGTTCGCAGGCTCGGTACCGGTTGACCTTGGAAGTGTTGATCCCGGAACGACCCCACTCTCATGGATAATACCGGTCACCGTTCCCGATGTTACACCGACAGGAGTCGACAACCAGGAGATTCTGATCCGAGTCGAATCAACCCATGAAATCGGCTATGCGCCCGATATACCCGGCATCACCGGATTTGATTATCCCGAGGATGTTCCCCTTGCAGCTTACGATCGCTGGGAAGTTCCGATCGGAAATCTCACTCCCGAGAATACACCTCCGACAATTGGCGTGATTGACGGTCCATCGGTAGTAATGGAAGGCGACACGGAAGTCTACACGCTAAGTTTCGCAAACGATCCCGAGGACGGAACCAACCTTACGATTCTCTGGGAGAACGACGGCGATGATGATTTCGACGACGACCTGGACGGCGATGACACCGACCTTTCAGCCGACCTGAATTTCCCGACGCAGGGCAATTACACACTCTACGCACGTGCGGTAGACTCCGGTGGCCTTTATACCGATTCGGAACCATTCGAAGTCGAAGTACCTTACTGCCCCGACGCAATCCACGACTCATTCTCAAACTGTTACCTTACAGGTGTTTCCGGCAGCAACTTCTGGAGAATGGATTCCGGACGTCAGACAACCGGTACATACGAGGATGATCTCATTCTGCAGATAGATTACACGCGCCTTGGGCATCTCGATACATCCTCGGGAAGCTCATGGCCCGTACAGGATTACATCAGCCTCCAGAACAGTGGTTCGGGCACGATCGTATTCTCAATCGATGTCTGCGATTATTCCGGGCGCGTCATCGTAGCCGGAAGATTCACATCCGGTAACGCTTCAACATTCTACGTGTATGACAAGGACGGCACATACCTCTCGTCATTCGATGTAGGTGGCGGAAGACGTATCGGCGCGATAGACACATTTGAAAACGGTGACATCTGGGTAGCCACCTGTCAGTACAACGGCTATTCAGCACCTGACAACACTTACCTTCAGCATTACGAGTACCAGGACGCATCTCCCTATTACATCGAAGATACTTCGGATATGTTCGATACAACCAGCCAGGTTAATAACCACTCAAACATCTGGGATATCGCGATATCCTTCGCGCAGGACCGTCTCTACCTGTTCCATGGCAACTACGGGAACTCCGCGGCACCATATGGGGAGATTTACTCCTACGACATAGCATCCGACGGCACATTAACCAACAACACATCCGTTCAGAATCTGTCGGTATTCCCATACCAGGTTACCGGGGCATACATGGACGGGCAGAGCAACTGCACGTACGGCAAGATCGATATCGATCATGGCTCCGAGGCATCCGATAACTGCAGGATAATCGCAATGGCCAGGTCTTATCCAGCGGGAGGTACTATCTTAGGGCTTCTCGACCAGGACCTTGACCTGGTAGATTATTCGGTTATTCATGGTACACCCTACTCGTTCTCGATCGGTCTGAATGATGTTCCAGCAGATCGACAGATTGTCGCCACCGCATACAACTCCGGCTATGTTTACAAGTCAGAAGCACCAGCCGGCTGGTAAAACAACCTTAAAAAAGTAAACATGAAAAACCCCGGCATCTCGCCGGGGTTAAACATAAGGTAAGGAAGGTAAATGCTGGTTTATGCCCCTGGTTCAGGCGGGGCAGGGATGATACCATTTTCGAAGAGTACCGAGTACTGTTCTCTGGCCCTTCTTATGGCAGTTTCGGCAACTTTCAACGCCTCTTCGGGACTCATTTTAATTCTTGCGACACCCTGCTCGATTGCTTTCTGGCCGACTGCAACCGCTTCCCTCGGGAATACATCCCATTCATCCATCGTCGGGATAAGGTAGTCCTCGTGCATTCCCTTGTCCTCTGCGCATTTCGCCAGTTCGTAACTTGCGGCGATGCACATCTCATCGGTGATTGTCGTGGCCATTACATCGAGTGTACCCCTGAATATTCCGGGGAATCCGAGTGAATTATTAACCTGGTTCGGGAAATCGCTTCGACCGGTCGCAACGATTCGTGCGCCCGCTTCCTTGGCCTCCCACGGCCAGATTTCCGGTACAGGATTGGCGCAGACAAAGACGATAGCGTCATTACCCATCGACGCAATAAGTTCGGGAGCAATTACTCCCGGTCCGGACTTGGAGAGCGAGATAAGAACATCCGCACCCTTGATCGCGTCTGCCGCTGTTCCGACGATATTTTCACCGTTCGTTGTCTGGCAGTAGTGCCACTTCTGGATGAACCTGTCCTTCAGGTCATCCCGTCCGGTGTGCAGGGTTCCCTTTGAGTCGAGAAGAATCATTTTTTTCGGGTCGGCACCGGCAGCGATTATCAGGCGAGTGATAGCAATGTTACTAGCGCCGGAACCATGCATAACGAGCTTAACTTCGTTTATTTTCTTACCGACAATTTTAAGGGCATTGATCAGACCAGCAACCGTTACGGCAGCGGTTCCCTGCTGGTCGTCATGCCAGACCGGTATACGTGCCTTCTCGCGAAGCGTATCCAGCACGCGGAAACACTTCGGCTGGGAGATATCCTCAAGGTTAATTCCACCGAAAGTCGGCTGAAGCTTTAATACAAAATCTATAAGTTCATCGGGGTCTTTAGTGTCGACACAAATCGGGAAAGCATCCACTCCACCAAGATACTTGAAGAGGATTGCCTTTCCTTCCATTACCGGCATTCCCGCTTCCGGGCCTATATCGCCAAGGCCGAGTACACGGGTTCCGTCGCTGACGACCGCCACAAAATTCGCCTTGTTCGTGTGCTCGTATACGTTCTCCGGATTATCTCTTATGTCAAGACAGGGTTTCGCTACACCCGGTGTGTACCAGATTGCGAAATCGTTGAAATCCCGTACGCAGCATTTTGGTGCTATCTCCACCTTACCTCTGTAAAAAGGATGCAGCTGCATAGCATCCTTGCCAGGTTGTTCTGCTTTCTTAATCAGTTCTTCTTCGTTCAGTTTCGTAGTCATTGTTCACCCCAGGTAGTCCGTGGATTATTCACCGGGCTACATGTCCAATTGAGTTATGGGCACACATTGTACAACAGTATTTGTGGATTGTGAATTATTTCACGAACTTTTATGGTATTTTCATTCTCTTCTTCTTCATTATGCAATTTTCCCACGGACATTATCAGCTTTTTTCATCCGTGTTATCAAGCCTTTTTCCGTAACTAATTACTTCATCATCTTTATACCCGATGGCTTCATAGAATCCAATCGCTTCACGATTTGAAAACCTTATCTGCAGGTTGATCTTGGGACACCCTATAGATCTGAAACACCGTTCAATCTCTTCCATAAGGAGCCTCGCGATTCCAAACCTCCTGAATTTTCTGCTGACTCCAAGGTAATTAACCCATCCGCGATGTCCCTCGTATCCGGCCATAGCAGTACCGATCACATTTCCTTCCAGTTCGGCAACAAGGAAATATTCCCGCTGGACCTTCAGTTTCGCCTCGATATCCTTTACGGGATCGTTCCAGGGGACGATCAGCCCGCATTCGTGCCAGAGTTCTATTACCGCGTCACGGTCCGACTCCTCGTACGGCCTGATTTTTAGACCATCAAGCATTCTTATCAGACTTCATAAACATTTGTTAGTATATATGGTTCCCTGCGAAGGTGTTTCCAGAAGAGTTTACGCATCTTTTCACGCGCTTTTTCCTTCAGGTTCGGATAATCGATGAAATCATCCTCCTTAACAGCCCTTAGGCTGTCACGAAGGACAGTCTCCGATTTGTCGAGAAGCTCGTGATGAAGATCGAAGTACAGTACCCCCTTTGATTCAAGCTCGACGCGTTCCACCTTCTTATTCTTTGCGTTCAGAAGGACGGTAATAACCAGGATTCCACTCGACGCGAGCTGACGCCTTTCGCCAAGGATGCGCCCGTCCACGTCGCCGACCCCAAGGCCGTCCACCATCGTTACACCCGTTGATACCGATCCCGATACATGGTACCTGTTCTTCTGGAGCCTTATCCTTTCACCAATGTTCGCGAGAACAACCTTGTCCTGGTCGTGTCCCATTTTGCCCATAAGCGTTTCGAACTCGCGCATGTGACGTATCTCGCCATGGAACGGGAACACGAACGTCGGTTTTACAAGGTTGTACAGAATTTTTATCTCCTCGCGGCTCCCGTGACCCGATACATGCACTCCTCTCTCCGGCCCGAAATAAACATCCGCGCCACGTTCGGTCAGGCTGTTGATAACTCTCAGAATATGGGCCTCGTTTCCCGGAATCGGACTGGCCGACATCACGACCGAATCACCCCGCCTGATCGCAACCGGATGATTTCCATCACTCATTAAAGATAAAGCGCTTCCCGGTTCACCCTGTGTGCCGGTTGCCAGTATCAGGAGGTCATCGTCGTCATACTCATTAACGTTTTCAGCGTTGACAATAATGCCTTCCGGAATATTCATGTAACCGTAGTTTCGAGCGATTTCGATGTACTCGATCATTCGCCTTCCGGTGGGTACAACCATGCGATCCAGTTCAGCGGCGACGTCCATCACCTGCTGGATCCTGTGGAGATGACTCGCGAATGTTGCCACGAAGATCCGGCCCTTCAGTTCCTTAAACAGTTCCATAAGGGCAACGCCGACACGTCGCTCGCTTCCGGTATATCCCGGGTTAAACACGTTCGTGACGTCGGTTATCAGGGCGAGCACTCCCTCGTCACCGTACTGGGCAAACGTACCCAGCGCCATTTTACGGTTGTCGACGGGAGTCTGGTCGAACTTGAAGTCGCCCGAATGCACAATCACGCCATCGGGTGTGCGAATCGCGAGACCGCACGCGTCCGGGATCGAATGGCACACGGGTATGAACTCAACTTCAAAATTATTCCCGATCTCATAAATCGCATGATCCTCGACCTCCCTGAGGTCGCTGTCCATTAGTAACTGGTGTTCCTTCAGTTTCGTTTCAAGAAACGAAAGCGATAACCTTGTCCCGTACACGGGGAACTGGGCCTTACGGAGGAGATACGGCATTGCACCGATATGGTCCTCGTGGCCATGGGTCAGAACGATTCCCGCGACCCTGTGTTTGTTCTCAATTACGTAGTCAAATCGCGGGATTACTACATCCACTCCCGGCAGATCATAGGAAGGGAAACTCATCCCACAGTCGATAATAAGGATTTCACCCTCGTACTCGATCAGGCTCATGTTTTTGCCGATCTCGTAAAATCCGCCAAGTGGAATTATCGATAAACCACCCGGGTATTTACCGGGGTACTTATGCTTCGGTGCGTTCATATTGTTAAAGAATACCTTTAAGAAATGCCCTTGAAAATATAGCCCGTCAATTCTATCCCATACATCCACAGGATTCCACCAAATGACGCTTACACGTACGGCTCGTTTCAAAACGGCACCGGAATTTCCATGGCCCCTTAATGTCCATGTGCATGTGGATTTTATGGGTTATACTTGATTAGTTATGACACCCGGAAACACCTTTTTCAGATACTTCCTTGCATCGGTGGCATTATTACTTGCCCTTTCCTTGCTATATGCACCAGTCGTGCTCTCCGAAGAAAATGATGCCCCGGAAGAAGATTACATCCTCGAAATAGAAAGCGAGTTTGGACTCGTAACCGATCCCGGGATGGTAAACAGGGTCACAACAATCGCTGACAACATTCTCGACGTTATTCCCGAAGCGCAGACCGACGAACGTGAGATAACAGTTAAAGTCCTGGACGAGGACTCAATCAACGCCTTCGCTCTTCCCGACGGGCATGTCTACTTTTTCAGGGGACTTGTAGAGGCATGCGAGACCGACGACATGCTGGCAGGTGTAATGGCGCACGAGTTCACGCATGTTTTCCATCGCCATCATTCGAGAATGAGTGACCGCCAGATGAGGGGAATGCTCATCGGTATCGGGGCGATGCTGGCTACGGGCGAGGAGGAAGGGCTTATACTCGCACAGATTCTGTCGGCATCGATGGTGGAAACCTACGGGCGGTCCGCCGAGAATGACGCCGACGCTACCGGCGTCACGTGGGCAGTCGCGGCAGGTTACGATCCGGTCGGTTTCATCGAACTCATGCAGATTCTTGAGCAGCAGTCCATCCACCGTCCGGAACCCGGGGGGAACTACTTCACAGTGCATCCACATCCCGATGAGCGCCTCGCTAATATTCGCGACACGCTCTCTGCTCTCGGTATCGAGCTGCCGGATATAATTTACAGGGTCCATATGCCGATAATCTTTTACGAACCCCTGAGCGAACAGGAAGCTCAAAGGCTGGATGCCTGGGAATCGGGACTTGTACGACGTGCGGAGAGTGGTGGAGAGAATGCAGGTGACCACACTGCGGATGGTTACGATCCCGACCTGTTAGAAGTGGAAGAACCGGCAAGCGCTGAAGATCTGCCTGTATCGCTTGTTACCGAATACACTCTGCGCAGAGAACTTTTTTCCGATATCACCGTTCCGGATGATGTCGCGGCTGGTGTAATCGCTGTGAACGACAGTCCCGTGTTCTACATTACAGCGGATGACGATGACGCTCTTTCAGCACTGGCACAGGACATTATTTCACGTCTCGGGGATAAATTTTTCAACGGACTGAGAAGCTATGAAGTGCAGGGGAGGACGATCGATGAAACTCCAGCCCTGCTTGCAGACAGGCGTGTAATCCTCTATGCCACACAATCGGACGCGGACCTTCTCGGTACATCTCGGGATGAGCTGAACAATTCCAGAATCGCAATTCTGAAGGACCTTCTCTACCGCTATTACGTAAATCGCAGGATTTAACTTAACAGACTCAGTACCCGGTCGGAAACTCAGGCTTCTCACGCTTCATGAAAGCGTCTATGCCTGTCTTTCTGTGCGATGAAGCCCATGCGAGAGCGAAAAGCTCGGCCTCGTACTCCTCGCCGTACTTAAGTGGAAGCTCCGCAGCCATCCTTACGGCTTTCTTGCACATCGCAAGCGCAACCCTCGACTTGGTCGTGAACTTCTCCGACCATTTCTTCGCAGCCTCGACAACATCCTCGCCCCGTGGCACGACTTCCTGCACAAGGCCGATTTCAAGTGCCTCGCTCGCCTTGATCATCTCACCGGTCAGTATCATCTCGAGCGCACGTGCGTAACCGACATGCTTAAGAAGTTTCTGTGTTCCTCCCCATCCGGGAATAATTCCCAGGTTGCTTTCCGGAAGACCGAATCCCGCACGTTCGGATGCGACACGGAAATCGCACGCGAGTGCGAGTTCCAGTCCTCCCCCGAGCGCGGTTCCGTTCACGGCCGCGACAACGGGAATATCGAGCGATTCGAGACGGCTGAACATCGCCTTTCCAAGCCTTGAGAAATACCTTGACTCAAGCGGGTCCATTTCTTTCACGGTTTCGTGAAGTACGTCCACACCGGTCGAGAAAACGCGGTCGTTACCCGTTAATATCAGAACGCGAATCTCCGGGTCATGCTCTATCTGGTAGAGCGATTTGTCCATCGCCTCAAGCATGCCGGGGACGATCGTGTTGTACTTGTTACCATCCCTGTCGATCCTCATGACCGCCCACGGATAGCAGTTTTCAACCCTTATTGCTACGGATTCAGTCAGTGTATTTTCCTCCATCATCTGGTCTGGCAATGGTAAAGGATAGAAATACAGCGTGCAAGCTGATATTTACGAATTCGGGACCGACTTCTAACTGAATTTAAGGCTGTTTCTAACTAAAGGTTATCCCGGAAGCCTGAGAATAAATTCCGCGCCACCTTCCGGATGGTTCTTCGCGAGAAGCTCACCGCCATGATTTTTCGCGATCGAATAACTTACCGACAATCCCAGTCCAGTGCCCTCACCGGGTGGTTTTGTCGTGAAGAAGGGATCGAAGATACGCCGTAAATCTGCTTCGGGAATACCTGTACCGGTGTCCCTTATGGATATCTCGATCCATCTCCTGCTCTCCTTGGTCGACTCAATCAGCTTTGAAGAAATTACCAATTCCCCTCCCTCATCCTTCATAGCCTGCGCCGCATTCATTGCAAGGTTATGGATTATCTGCTGAATCTGCCTGGGATCAACGACGACTTCCGGCAGATCCTCATCAAGATCCCATTCAACCGAAACCCGTCTGAATATCGGATGGAATTTAAAAAATTCAAGGACCTGGATCACGAGGTTGTTAAGATCAGACTTTTGCGCCTGAATCGCCGAGGGATTGGCAAATTCAAGAAGGCGCCTGATTATGTCCTTCACCCTGTCAATATTTGCGAGAATTCTCTGGTACGGTTCCTCGTTGCCTCCTTCACGCCTGACCCTCTTAGCAAGGGTCTCTATTACTGTATGTATACCTGCTAGCGGGTTATTGATCTCATGCGCGATGCCTGCAGCAAGAAAACCGGTACTTGCAAGTTTATCCGCCTGGAACAGCTGCTCCTCCACCCGTACAAGCTCCGTACGATTTTCAAGCAGGACAAGAATCGCCTCAACGTTGTCGTAGGGGTCACGAAGCGGGACAGCAACCAGGCTGACAGTCAGGTCTCCCGCTCCGCCACTTCCCAGCGACTTGTTGATAACCGATGTCTCAAGCCCCAGCATGCTGTTTTCAATCGACATAACAAGTTCGGGGTTGATATCCTTACCAAGAGGTTTGAATGACTCCTCAAGTAACAGGTTAGGGTTCTTAACCCCAACCATGTCGGCGAACGCTTTATTGACCGCTGTGAATTTCCAGTCCATGTCGAGTGTAAAAATCCCGACAGGCGCGGTACGGATAATCGAGCTGGCAAGCTCTGTGTTTTTCCTGATTCCCTCCTCAAGTTTCTTTCGCTCCGAAATATCCTGCGCGATGAACAGCACCCTTTCAACATTTCCATTTTTATCGAGTATCGGGCTCGCGGACACGTACGCAGGGAAGACAACTTCCTTTGATCTCAGAAGTAGCAGTTCACCATGCCAGTGTTCGTTCCCAAGTACCTGCTGAAACAAACCCTCGGCCAGGAACCTTGAAAATTCCTCCACAACATCGAGAAGGTCGTTTCCGATGAGATCCGACTGTTTCAGCCCGAATCCGGAGGCTGCGGCGTCATTGGTCCAGGTTACCGCTCGGTCGGTATCGCAGGCAAGGACTATGTCCCTGGCTTCCGCGAGGTACCTGGATATGAGTTTTGGTTTATCCATATCTGTAAAAGGGCCTGTCTCTTAACACAAATTAATATCACTGAAAGTGCCTCCCGGATTTCTGGTTTAATAAAAATGGCAGGTATTATCCTGCCATGATGATCGCTTATCGGCTGAAATCTCAGTTTTTCTTTTTCTTTGTCTCGCGTTTCTGGGTGAACGGACGCTTCAGTCCGTGACGAACCTTGCTTGCCGATTCCGCCACGGTACCCGTGATACTCTTCGCCCTGGAGATCGCCATCTCAAGATTTGTCTTAGCCTGCTCGTCATTGGGATCGTATTCCAGTGCTTTTCTGAATTCCTTCACAGCCTGCGTGTACAGTGCTTCCCTGTAAAAATATGAACCCAGCGCCTTGTGAGTATCGGCCGATTCCGGCGCGGTTGCGACGGCAAGTTCGTATTCCTCTCTCGCGCGATCCTTGTTCCCGCGTTCGTACAGGATATCGCCCATCCGGACGTGCCCGTCCGCAAATCCAGGGAACAGGACAATTGCCTTACGACAGTGTCGCAGCGCCAGTTCAAGCTGCCCCTTCTCCCTGTATGCCTGCGCAAGCTGAAAATTGATTGAGAAGTTGTCCGGCTTTATCTCAAGTCCCTTTTCAAATTCCGATATCGCCTTGTCCAGCATACCTTCCTTCAGGTACGCCGCACCCTTTGTCGAGTAATGATGAATCACCGGCGCGGCAGGGAAATAGCCCGGTTGAGATTTTATCGGTTCCGTAACCTCACCAAACTGCACTACTATTACGGCCATTCCCTCCTTGAATGCTGCACCCGTACCCTTATACCTCGAACTTGCAAGAGATATTATCCTCTCGCATGCCTCCTGGGTGTCTATTGTGCTAGTGACACAGTTTCTGATTTCGACGTCGGACAGAACACGTCCGAGGTGCGATGTCCCGAGGATCAGAATATCTCCGGGACGCAGGTGACGCTCTGCGGTCTCTACCTGTACCGAAAGGTCCTTTCCAAGCATGCGCTTTTCGGTTGGCCTTCTGAGAAACGCCCTGATTGTCGCATTCCTGAGAAGGTATGCGAATCCGCCGCCAACCCTTGCAAGCGAAAGCCTGTTCGCGCTTACGCTGGCGATGAGAAGTTCCGCCCCGATTGTGCCAATCTTGTTGAGCCTGAATGCTTCCTGGTTGACGGCACCATTGGCCCGCTGAATGGCATTTACCGAAAGTTCGCTGGTAGCTGACAGAATATCCAGTCGACTAAGCGATGAGTATGAGAAAACTTTCTCCGCCTCCCGCAGCGCAAGATCGGCACACCTGAACGCTTCATCCGTCTGTGATGAGATCCCGGATGCAATTCCGAATGCACCACGAATGCCAATATTGGAGGGTGGATATCGCATTGTGAATGTCATCCGCACTTCTTCATTGATCTCAATGTTATCCTCGGTCGCGGACAGTGCAAGATAACTTGCGTCTCCCGGTATGAACGATAAAGTCTGCTCTTCGATTTCCCCGGCCGCGATATTATCCACATAGTCGTCGAGGTCCTCCATCAACTCCTGCCAGCTTAAATACCGTGACATGAAGTCCTTCTTAAGAGTTTTTTCCAATATTCTCTTAAGATCAGGACTTATATTGGACTGGTCTATTTTTTCCATCGGATCGCTGTATACATGCAGCCCCGCTATCTCGTGAGCTTCTCCCTCAAACAGGTCTTTACCCGTAACAAGGTAATAAACAAGCAGTCCCCACGAATAAACATCCGATGCAAGAGTAACTTCTCCGAGTCCTGTTAACTGTTCGGGGCTAAGGTATTCAGCCCTGTTTAGCCTGGTTGCCGTGTCGTAAAATACGTCTCTTTCGAATCCGGAGAGCTTCGCCCTGATCTGGGGTTTTGTCATAAGAAAAACGCTCTCGGGCGATACCCTTCCGAAATAATCGAATCCCGATGCCCTGAGATACTGCAACCCTTCGGCGACCTGACGCATCGCTTCAACAGCTTTTCCCTCGCTTAGAACACCGTATTCGTTTATGTAGTCCGCGCATGTGTGGGTACGCAGCTCACTTACGAAAAAGTACGCGCCCTTGTCACGCCCGTGGTCCAGTACCCTTATCAAGGACTGATGATCGAACTCGGCAGCTTCCTCCATACGCTTGTTCCATGCGTCTTCCAGTTGCGGGTTCTTGGGAATACGATAGAACCACATCATTACCGGCGTTTCGGTCCCGAGGTGTATTCCCGAATAAATCACCAGGTCCTTTTCCGGTGATGGTCCGTGCTTTCCGCCAATCGGGTCAAGCCTGTCCTCAAGCTGGTACTTACCCTTAATCGTGGTTCCCTGTCCGATCAGGTGAATATTAATGCCACTGTCGGTCGTTCCGACAAGGTTATCAATGTCTTCAGCAAGCTTGTCATATGTCTGGTAACGCTCAAGCGGGTCCTTCTCGAGCATCTTTATCAGGATGTCATGAAAAACGAGTGGAATATCGTAATTTTCCTGGATGATCGGAAGGGCTTCCTTTTGCAGATGATGCTCCATAACTTCCTGCGGCGTTCCATCGAATATATCCATACCGGTAACAAACTTGTACAGAATGCAGCCCAGCGAGTAGATATCGGACCTTTCATCTATCGGATGGTCCGCGTCATCCAGCCATGCTTCGGGAGACATATACGGGTACGACGACGGGGGAACTCCATAAGTGGCCAGGATAAATCTTTCAGTCTCGGGAAGCCTGAAATCCTTGAGGAAAATATCCTCGCCCTTGGGATTGATAAGGATATGCTCCGGTCTCAGTGCACCATGTGCCTTGATCAGTTCCTTGGTCTTGAGGTACTGAAGTGTTGCAATAGCTTTCCTGATAACCTTCAGTGCCTGTTCCGGGGCAAGCTTTCCGCGTTCCTTCAGAACAGACGCGATTGTCGATGGCACGAAGGATTCGACTATGTAGTACTGGTTCCCATGCCATCCCTGGGCAATCAGATCGACGACATGCGGGTGCTTGAGCTGCGCCCGATGATAGAGGTCCTTGTTGATCGCCCTGATAAAGCCCTCTTCCTGTGACAGCTTCTCATCGTAAAATTTAATTGAGACGAACTTGTCGCGGCCCTTCTCAAGCGCCTTGTAATTTACCGAGAACTGCCCGGCCCCCAGATCGTCTACAATTTCGTATTTGTTATCAACCGTCTGCCCGACAAGGCTTCCCTCAGGACGAGACTTCTTGAAACTTACCGCTGCAAGCGCGTACGCTACTGCTTCCTTGAACTCGTCCAGCGTCTGGTATCGCTTCGACGGGTCCTTCTGAAGAGCCGCGATTAATATCTCCTTTACCGCTGTCGGAATCTGCTTGTAATACTCGATAAGAGGTCGTGCGTCGATGTATACCTGCTGGTACCTGACCTTCTCCTTGTCCGATTCATGGAATATCGGCGATCCGGTGAGCATGTAGTACAGGACCATACCAAGTGAGTAGATGTCGGTCGAGATCGTAAGCTCTCCGAGGCGATGAATCTGCTCGGGAGCAATAAACCTGGGATCCTCCCATTTTTTTCGATCCTCAACCTCAACCATCTCCATTGCCCCACCCACATACCAGTCGGCTAGCTTGACAGTGGTCAGGTCCTCGTTAACAAGGATGTTAGTAGGTTTTATCGCAATGTGGGGGCCAAGTCCCACGTTGTAGCCGGTTTCAAGAGCTTCGATTATCTTCAGCGTTACCGATAACGCACTTGTAAGATCGAGCACCTCATTTTCCTTGACGTAATCGCGAAGGCTCATCGGAATGTACTCGGTCGATACCTTCATTCGCTCCGAATGCTTTCCCACTTCCCACACGGTAACAAGGTTGGGATGTTTCGCGGTCCTGATGTGGTTCGCGATGTTTTCCGCTTCATCCATGAAACCCGGATGGACGCCGTAAGGCTCCTTGAAAATCTTCACGCAGGCTTCGCGTGGGTCCTTCGGGTCCTTTCCCTTGTATATAAGCGCGCTTTCACTCGCCCGAATACGTTCGACTGGTTCAAATGTAGCCATGCTTCGCTCCTGCATTGGAGGATCATTAAGGTAATTACGATTATACCATTTGGACGAATCAGAACATGCATTTGTTCACTCGTTGAACCATATAATGTTAATTGCATTCTCCTTAAATGCTATACTTCCCGTTAATTCATGGCCGATAAACCATCGATACTTTTCCTGGCCCTCATTCCGGAGGACTATTCCCCGTACCTGGCGAAATCGTACGGTATGGACCGGTCCTTCGATATGCTCCCTCACAAGTATTCCATTCTCGCACTCACCGCATGGCTGAGGAAGCACGGCTGCGAAGGTAATTACAGGTGGATCAACCGTATTGATGACGAGCAAATAGGAAAAATATCTCACGCGATCAGTGAACTGAAACCGGATGCGATCGGCCTGAGCCTCGTCACGGAGGAGATGGTCTCCCATTACGAACTGGTCAGGAAACTGAAGGAATCTCATCCCGACCTGCCTGTGATAGCGGGTGGATGCCATGTAACCGCGCTCCCGGAACATACACTCACCAATTTCCCGCTTATCGACTACATTGTGATCGGTGAGGGAGAGAAAACACTTACAGAGCTGCTTAAATTCATCTCAGGGAAGACAGGGTATAACTCGGCGGACGAGATTAACGGACTCGGATTTGGTAACGAGGACGGTTCAATTACACTTACTGGCCCGCGTGAGAAATTTGACGATATAAACGTCCTTCCCGATCCTGCATACGATCTAATCTACGATCCTGAAAATCCACCGGATGAAAAAACCGCATTCCCACTTGTGTGTTCTTACGGCTGTTACTTTTTCTGCACGTTCTGTTCGGTCGAGCATGGTAACTACCGGTGCATTTCCTCAGGAAAACTTGTCGATCGGATTGAACGCGCTGTCAGGAATTTCGGGACCGAGTATTTTGCGATCAGGGACAGCTTCTGGCCACCGACGCGTAAGTGGCTTGACGAGTTCTGCACGGAGATAGAGAATCGCAGGCTTAAGATCAAGTTCCATTTCCAGACACGTGCCGGAACACTCGAAGTCGAACACCTTGAAAGGCTGAAAAAAATCGGGGCTGTTGCGATTGCTGTCGGGGTTGAAGCCGGTGATCCCGGGATTCTGAAGAGCATTAAAAAGTCAATTACGACAAACATGGCGCGACGCGCGATCGCAGCGCTTAACAAAGTGGGGATATTTTCGATCGCGTTCTTCATCTTTGGTAACAGGGGAGAGACGAGACAGACTATCCAGGCTTCGATCGACCTGGCAAATGAGCTTAATCCGTCGATTGCATTTTTTCATGTACTCTACCCGTTACCGGGAGCGGAGGCGTTTGAATCGGTGCCTGACGATCAGAAGGACTGGTGGATGGGAAAACCCCTTCCCACCATATCCGAATTATCGGTCAGCGAGCTTGATTCCCTTGCAAAAACTGCTTTCATTAACTACCCGTTGCGCCTGGCCTATTTCACGCAGCATGTAATTGGCGGAAAACTACCCCCCGAGTTCAAGGCAATCGCCAGGCGGGTTTTCTTCATTCATCTAAGGAAAAATTTCCTTGGAACTGCCGAGAGATCGAGATTTCTCAGATCGATTATACGGGGCGTCAAGTCTCTAATCGGGCGTAAATAATGATATAATCCCCGCAATGAAAACGGTATGAGGTGTTTTTTTGGAAGCCGAACTTAACGTTACGTACTGGACCGCATTTCTAATGGGTATGATAAGTTTCATCACCCCCTGTGTGTTGCCGCTTGTCCCGGTCTACCTGAGTATCCTGTCAGGTTCATCTTTCGACCAACTGACCGGCAGGGGCAGGGACCTTACAAAGGAAGAACAAAGGGAGATTCACACTAAGGTCATTTCAAATGCACTTATGTTTATTCTTGGTTTTTCCATGATCTTCATTATTTCCGGAGTCGTAGCGGGACAGATCGGTGACTTTCTGCAGGCATTCCAGCAGAATTTCGGTGCGGTACTGATTAACTGGCTGCTTGTCATCTTCGGTGGATTGCTTTTACTGCTCGGTATGAACATGGCCGGGGTCTGGAAACCTATGTTCCTCAACACCGAGAAACGGTTTCAGCTTCAGAAGGGCAAGTTCGGGCTGATCTCATCCGCGCTCGTGGGAGCCGCATTCGCCTTCGGCTGGACACCATGCATCGGGCCGTTCCTCGCGGTAATTTTAGGTATGGCGGCTGAATCCGGTAATCGCCTTCAGGGTGCGCTTCTTCTCGCAACCTATTCTCTCGGACTCGCAATTCCGTTCTTCCTCTCGGCATTATCAGTTAATGGGCTGATCGCGTTCAGCAACAAGATGAAGAGACATTTCGACACACTCGAATTCGTTGTTGGAACCATACTTATTGTCTTTGGCCTGTCGCTTCACCTGCTGGGAGTGTACGGTGTACGAAACAACGCAGATGCGCTTGGAAAGGTAAGGGGATGGTTCGGAGGACTTGAGGAGTTCTCATCCGGACTCGAACGTTCGGTTTCCGGTACCAATACCGAGAGCAACGGTGCCCCCGAACCAATGGAGGTCGATGAAGACACCGAGGTTACGTTTGACGATAGCGAATCGGGCGAATAAACAATTTCACCTGTCCTGAAATTAATGAAATAACGAAATCCGGGGCAAATACCCCGGATTCTGCTTTCGTTAAAGTATTATAGCGTACTTAACCGCCAACTCCGAGTTCCCAGTCCTATTCAATTTCAAGTGTTATATCAACAATCGTGTACTGGTCCACGAAAACCGGTACGGGATCCTCGGAGTGCCATGGCAGGTATCCGGGCTTATGACAATCAAGTCCATACTGCCCCGGTATTACCCATTTGAACATGTAAAAACCATGAATGCTCGTAAACTCCCACCTTACGAACGGCTCTCCGTCGGGATCATCGGGATTCGGATGTACGAGCCTGACAAGCGCGTGCGGGATCGGCTCGCCATCAACATCGGTAACCTGCCCTTTCACACCACCGACGTTAACCGGTTCGATATGGAAATTTACAAGGTTTCGTCCCGGATGTACTTCGATGATCCTGTTCTGAACGTTGAATCCCGGTGCTGTAGCAGCAAGGTGATGCGGTCCGATCGGAACAGGCATCGGGAACTTGTAAAGGCCATGCTTGTTGGTGAAAGTAACAACCGGTTCGGAATCATCGACACCGATCGGCTCCATTGTCACTTTAGCAAACGGGACTGGCTGTACATGCCCGACAGGACCCGTTAACACCCATCCACCGACTAGTCCGGCATCCAGTTTCTTCGGAAGGAACAGGTTCTTCTGAACCTCTCCACCCGGAATAACCATTACCGGTTCCTTGGCGGTTGCATGCTCAGGGGCGAAGGCAAGTACCATTCCGGGGCCACCCGGAGCGTCGACGATCTCGTAAAACCCATTCTGATCGGTGAAATCGACACCGAAATTCTCGGATGAATTAAAAACGATCACGAGAGCGTGAGGCACGGGACCAATCTGGTCGTGAACATAGCCCCAGACAGTGCCACGTTCGATTTCCGGATCGGGGTCGCCAAGGCCCTGTCCGCTTCTCTCAGCAGGGCATACGGTGGTCGTGTAAAGGACCTCTCCGTCTATCCTCGCCTCAAGCGTGTACTCGTCGTCGGGATACACGTTGTAGATGGTGAAAGAGCCATCTTCCTCGGTCCATCCGGCGAGTTCATCATCAAGGTACAGTTCAGCCCATGCCAGCGGATCACCGTTAGAGTCTGTGATTGCACCGGAATAACACTGGGCAACCTCTCGTGACTCGTCATCAGATGTTATTTCATCCGTGGTATCCGTGCTGGCTAAAACGTCATTGCTGCCCGGTACAATCGGATCTCCGCTGCCGGAACATCCGGCCGCACCGAGAATCATAATTATTCCGAGTAACAGTAAAACTAGTTTTGCGGTTCGGTTAACCATTTTTTCTGGGTACCTCTCCATTCATTTGGATTTTTTGATGGTGTTCCCTATCCGGGAACTGGTACCCACATCCTTTGTCTTGTTTCTGGTACGTCTGACGAACCTCTGGTCAAAATGTTCCCGAAAAAAAGCGCAGGTCCGAGACCTGCGCATAGATTACCTTCATTCTTTTAATAGGCTTTTAAAACTGCCCTTACAAAGTCCCGACAATTGCGTTCAGAAGCGCAACGCGCCTGAATTCAGGGTCCCCGGTGCTATACACGATCAGGGCATCGTAATTGTAACCGTCCGCGAGCGGGAACCACATGTCGCAGTCCTCGTTGAACTGCCCCGCAGGTGATGCGACCTGTACAGGAAGGAACATTGTACCGTCTTCGCGTGCGCATAACGCGGTCCATATCTCAAATTCAGTCTCCGCAACAACACCGACAACCGGATAAATATCAAACTCGTTGAACACGATGTGCGCGTCATAAAACTCCGCGTTGTTGCTCATTACAACTACCGGATCAATGAAAGGCTCCCCGATACCGTCCGCGCGTGTGTAAAGCACCTGGTATTCGACATTGCTTCCGAGTTTCTGCACTGTGAAACATATATGGATAATCCCCTCACCGTCGATATACAGGCTCGGGTTCTTTACAGCAGCATAATCCGTATCTTCGAATACAACGGTGGATGCGTCCCAGTTGATATTGTCGGGAGCGTCGGTTGTGTAAGCGAACATTATCTTACTGGACGTGGTGAAGTAAGCCAGTGCGAGGCCATCGCCCATTTTGTCCCAGCTTCTTGAATGGGATATCTCCCCATCGTCGGTGATTGGCGTCACAATCGCTCCATCCATGCCACTCGGATTACCCCCAAGACCTATTTCGTTGGCGTAGGGTGAACGCTTAACCGATATACCCGAAGGGCTTGCATCGTAATCCGAGAAGAAATACATGTGCCCCGCGGTATCCGATCCGATCTCCCCGTTCTGTTCTATATGACCGCAGTTGAATGAGTACTGATTCCATTCCGAAAGGTACATTCGATCGAAACTGGATGCCCAGAACCAGGGTTTGTTTGATAATGGCGCGTGGAAAATTGATGCGTATCCCGATCCATTTGATGTTTCAGCGGTCTTGAGTAAATCCGTGCGCGTACACCAGTATGGAGGATCCCCGAACATCAGTGTACCGAAATAGTTGGCGATTCCAACCCAGCTGTCGCCATCAGAAGATTTCACATTCGTATCGCTTGAATATTGCTCGAGTGATTCCCAGTTGTAGTACGTAACATTAATCTCGCCTTCCGTGTCCTCGCATATCGCGGGTGAGAACTCGTCCTTGGGATTGTAATCCCACGAATAATGCCAGTCGACACCGGCGTTCTCAACAAGCACCTCAGGTTCGAATTCAAACCAGACCGGCTCGGTGATACTGAAGTAATCATCCGATTCATCGAACATTCCAAGCACCGATGTGATTCTGATTTTTGCGGTCTCCGTCTTGTCTATCGGAACCGGGTCCCACGTATAGCTTCCGGTGTTGGGGACATCTCCGGCAATCAGATTTATATCGGCAGAAAAATCATCCTTTGAGTACTCAATCGTTACTGTCGAGCCGCTTCCGGACCCCGGCTCCCATAAAATATCGTATGTGAGTGTCATCGGAACGGCCTCGCCGCCATTCGGGTCAATCACTGTGAGCGGATCGGGGCCGATTATATTTACTGTTGGTGTAAACCTGAGATAACTTGACAGGGGTGTGTCTTCAACCACCGGTGGAAGCATCTCGTTCGGAGCAAACGAACCGTTAGCCTGCTCGATCGTGATAAGAATTTCCTGGTCCACCGTGCTTGTTGGTTCGCATCCGGAAATTTCAACCGTAAAAACGCTCGAACATGTCGTACTTCCGGGAGCGGCAGTGGATGAAAGATCGGTCCCACTCTTTACGACAACGCCACCGGGGATGAGTGAATTCTGGCTCTCGAGGGCAATCGCTGCGATCTCATCGACAAGTCCTCCCGGATGGAAATATCCATTCCAGTCGAACACTTCAAGGTCAAGTGACAGGGTTCCGCCACCCGTTCCGTCGTCATACCACAGATTAGAGTGATCGATAATCCTGCAGAAGAAACTCTCCTGTGCATTGGCGGACTCGGGATAGTCACCGGGGACCTCAAGCACGTCCGGGTTTCCGGAGAGTGCGGGGTCCGGTGGCACCCATGAAGCGACAACCGCGTACTGGAATGTAAGGTTCGGAGTCCCGCCGCTGACCGGGAATTTGATTTCGTAATTTCGCCTGTTCGTTACGCCCGCCGAGTAAACACCGCGACGGTCGACGTTCAGGGGATTCTGGAAATACTCGTACACATCCTGCTCTGCATCGATGCTGTCCGCGTAGTACTTGTAGGCGTTTATCGTTGACGTGAGCAGGTCAAGGTTCTGGTTTCCGAGATGGCCGGGTTCGAATCTCATGATCGTGCCATCCGGTACGAATTCAGATGGGTTCATCCACCTTGTATAACCGTCAGGATTTAAGAGGATAGGGTCTGAACCTTCCTCCGGATACCTTACGTTTGTGTCATGCAGTGATTCAAGGCTTCCGGATGAGACAAACACGCCCATGACATCGAATCCGGCGAACTGATCGAATCCGGGAAACGGGTGTGTCAGTACAAGGTCCACGGCCATTGCGCCTTCATCCGGCCATCCAGAAAGATCGGTGAATTCAAGCTTTAGATTAGCTGGGTTACCACTCGGTGGCTGCATAAAACGCACCACGTCAACGGTAAATTCAACACCGCGAAGCGGTACAATTTCATAATCAAGGGTTTCGCTGTTGATTTCAATCTGCCAGAAACCCCACATGGCTTTTATTCCGGGATACGCTGACGTAGTCCGGTCAGTTGTTATTGATAAATCGCTCTGTGAGGAGAGGTCGGGAGAAACAGGTGATCCCGATCCACTGCATCCGATCAGCACAAACAGCAGACCAATTAAAAGCCCGGCATTGATGAACCTTATCATTTATGTTTCCTCCGGAAACTGGAAGTTGTGTTCGATAATTCAGAGTGTCCTGTAAATGATATCACAATATGGCATGTATTATTCAGTTCAGCCCGGCAGGGCCAATTGCGAAATCCCTGCTGAAATGGCAGGGATTTCAAGTGTAAATAAAAGGTTGCGTCGAATAGCCTAGATTATTTCAAGTTCCGCCTGTAGCGCTCCCATCGCGTAAAGCGCCTGGAATATCGCCACGATATCCCGCGGAGTCGCCCCAAGTGCATTGAGTGCAGCCACAAGGTCAGCCGATGTGATCCTTACGAACTGCGCCGGGTCCTCACGTACCATAAGGTCTGTACTTGGAATGCCGAGTGAAAATCCACCGCTGAAGGGTGGGGGATGCGACGCGTCGAATGCTTGAGACACAGTGATTGACAGAGCTCCATGTGCAATCGCGACCGGCATTATCTGAACTCCCGCTCCCATCACGATAGTTCCCGTCCGCTCGTTAATAACGACCCTGTTGGCAATGTCGGGGGTAAGTGTGAGGTTCTCGACCTCGGAGATAAACCTGACAATATCGTTTGTGTATTCGTCAGGTACAAGGATGTTAATACTCGCGGCATCCTGTGCTTCAACGAGTCTCACCGTCGGGAAAGCCCTGACAACCGCGTCACGCATTCTTATTGCCGTAGTGAAATCGGGATTGTTTAAAACCAGTGTCAGTATATTGTTGGTTGTAAGATTGAAATCCACCTCACGTTCGACATAGGCTCCGTTTGGAATACGCCCCACCGTCAGGAAATTCGTCTGGGTTCTTGACGATGCGCCTCCCGATCCTCCACCGGCTCCAAACCCGGCAAGGCTTATCGGACCCTGTGCGACCGCGTAAATCTCCCCGTTCGCGGCCCTGAGGGGAGTCATTATCAGGACACCGCCCTGAAGGCTTTCGGCGTCTCCCATCGCGCTGACCGTGATGTCGATCATATCGCCTTCACGTGCGAACGCCGGAAGGTCGCATGTAACCATGACGGTTGCGAAATTCTCGATTTTTATCTCTTCGGGATCGGTAGGAAGCCCCGCACGCTCAAGCATGTTGGCAATCGCCTGCGCGGTGAAATCAACCGACGATG
>Ga0272441_10002941_pt1 | contig 33556 bp, 13 predicted proteins | sample SSMProp6N_FD_193582 | JGI IMG/M metagenome (GOLD analysis project Ga0272441, IMG submission 193582) | Marine sediment archaeal communities from Little Sippewissett salt marsh, Falmouth, MA, United States - SSM-Prop-6N | ecosystem: Environmental > Aquatic > Marine > Wetlands > Sediment ... | reverse complement strand
GACGACACTTCGCCTGTCTTCGCCCCGTGCTTTTTCGCGCAAGCCGACGGGGGAGATTTGATGGTCCCGGCCGAGGGGTGCCTTGGCGTCTTCCCGCGGGTGACGGACTGGGACGGCGACGGACGGAAGGACCTCCTGCTTGGCCTGGCCGATGGCCGGCTCCGAGTGTATCTGAACGTACAGACTGATGCCGAGCCGGCCTTCTCCGCCGGGCCGTACGTGCAGGTCGGCCGCCCGGGCGAGAAGGCCGAGATCGACGTCGGCTCCCGGGCCACGCCGGACGTCACGGATTGGAACGGCGACGGTTTGGCGGACCTGCTGGTCGGCGGTCTGGACGGCAGGCTGCGGGTGTATGTCAATGAAGGCACGGCCGGCGCGCCCGATTTTCGGGAAGAACGAACCGTGGTCCAGCAGGGCGCCGATCTTCTCGTGCCTGGCGGCCGGTCGAGTCCGTCCCTCGCCGACATGGACGGCGACGGGCTGAAGGACCTGGTAACCGGCAATACGGACGGGCAGCTCATCGTGTACCTCAACACGGGCAGCGACGTGGCCCCGAGCTTTGCGGCCGGTCAGTTGCTTGAGGCGGGCGGTGCTCCAATCGCCACAGGCACGACGAGGTCCAGGCCATTCATCCATGATTTCGACGGGGACGGCCTCTCCGACTGCTTGGTCGGCGGCGCCGACGGGCTCGTCCGGCTGTACCGTCGTCAGGGCAGCGCGCACACCACCTACACGACGACCAGTTCTGAGGTGGAGATCTTCACGCCGGGCTTCGTGGCGGGAGGAGAGGCCGGTTCCGAGGCGTCCGAGCTGATCGGGTTGACGGGTCTCCGGGCAGACCCCAATTACGAGGGGATAGACGGCAGCGGGCTGGCCGTTGTGGTGATTGACACGGGCCTGGACCTGGATCATCAGTCCTTCGGCCCCGACGAAGACGCCAACGGCGTCGCCGACCGCATCGTCTTCCAGTACGACTTTGCCGACGAGGACGCAGCCGCCGGCGATGCGTCGGGCCACGGCTCCCACGTGACGAGCATCCTGGCCTCGAGTGATTCGTCCCGCCCCGGTATCGCTCCGGGCGCCGACATCATCCACCTGAAGGTGTTCGGCGACGACGGGCGCGGCACCTTTGCGGACGCCGAACGGGCGCTCCAATGGGTGGTCGAAAACGCACAGGCCTACGACGTTGCGGCCGTCAACCTCTCGTTCGGCGACCGCGGCAACTGGGACGAGGCGTCCGGATGGTACGGTATCTCCGACGAACTGGCTGCCCTGGCGGCGATGGACGTGATCGTCGTCTCCTCGGCCGGCAACAACTTCGCGACCTTCGGCAGCCAGCCCGGCGTGGCCTATCCCGCGGCGGATCCCAACACCGTAGCCGTCGGCGCCGTGTGGGATGCGGATCGCGGCGGGCCCTGGAGCTTCGGGAGCAGCGGGACGGACTACACCACGGCTCCGGACCGCATCGCGGCGTTCTCCCAGCGGCATGAAGATCTGCTGGACGTCTTCGCGCCGGGTACGGTCGTGACCGGCGCAGACGCCTATGGCGGGACGACGACCATGAGCGGAACGAGCCAGGCTGCTCCCTTCGTCACCGGGGCAGCCGTCCTGGCTCAGCAGTTGGCCGTCGAGCAACTCGGGCGGTTCATTACCCCCGACGAGTTCCGTTCGCTTCTGGAGTCCACCGGGCAAATCATCTTCGACGGCGACGACGAAGACTCCAGCGTCGTGAGTACGCAGACGAGCTACGTCCGCCTTGACATCCATGCCATGGCGGAGGCCGTGGGCTCCCTCGGCCCGGACCGGCCGGATACTGACAGCGGGAACGTCCCCGGCGGGGATGAGGACGACGATGGCTCCGACACGGACGGCGGAGGCAGCACCGAGTCGCATTCCCGACCCTTCGCGAACACGGTCGTTCTGCACTCGGGTGAGTCGCAGGAGGACGTCGACTTCGGCCTCCACCAACTGAACACGCCCCCGACCGCACAGCCGGGCGGACCGTACGAGGTATCCGAGGGCGGCACGGTGGCCCTCGCCGGCTCGGGAGACGATGCGGAGCAGGATCCGGCCACGCTGGTGTACGAATGGGACTTGGATGGGGACGGGGTCTTCGGGGAGACCGGCGCTCAGGCCGAACGCGGGGACGAGGTCGGCCCGGAGCCGATCTTCGACGCCTTGGGTCTCGACGGTCCTACGTCGTATGACGTGGCGCTGCGCGTGACCGACGCCCAGGGCGCAACACAAACGGCTCTCGCCACGATCGACGTGCTCAACGCCCCGCCATTGATCGACTCGCTCAGCGTGCCCGGCTCGGGGACGCAGAACGCCCCGATCGACCTCGCCGTGGCTGCGAGTGATCCGGCGGGTGTCAACGACCCGCTGACCTATACGTGGACGGTCACCAGGCCCGACAGCACCAGCTTCCCGCTTTCCGGGACCACGGCGAGCTTCACGCCGGACCAGTCCGGAACCTACACGGTCGTGGTGGAAGTGGCCGACGACGATGGTGGAGTTGCCCTCGAGCAGGCCGAGGTCATGGTCGCTGGCGTCGTGGCGGGGCCGGAAGTCACCGCCGTGGTGGTCAATGACGGAGACGCCCAGCGGTCCAAGATCACCAGCCTCACCGTCTACTTCGATCGGGCCGTGACCTGTGATGCGGACGCGTTCGTGCTGACTTGCCGCAGCGTAGGAGACGTGGCCGTCACGGCGACGCTCGCCGCAGACCGCCGATCGGTTGTCCTCACGTGTGATGGGCTTGCCGACGGCATCTATGACCTGACCGTGCGGGCAGGCTGCATTGAGGACGATCAAGGCGGCGTCTTGGCCGCCGACCACACCAGCGCGTTCCACTGCCTCTTCGGCGATGCAGACGGCGACGGCGACGTGGACGGCGTGGACGTACTTGCCTTCCGCGGAACCTACGGCCGCAGCGCCGGCATGGCCGGATACCTGTCGTGCATGGATTACGACGGCAACGACACGGTGGATCGGAACGACTACTTGTCGCTTTTGGCCAACTACCGTAAGCGACTGACCTATTGAGCCGATTGGCCAAGACCAACATATTCGGCTATGAACACGAGTTTTGAGTTGACAAATCCCGATTCTGCCTTAGACTACGTTGAGTTCGTATTCGCCAGGGGCGAGGCTCGTTCATCGTTCTGGCTGCAGGGACGCGAAATCTGTGCTGCGGGGCAACGGAGGTCTGAGCGGACTTTGAGGACTTATCTGAAGGGAGGCATCATGGATTGCAGGCATCTCGCATTGGCAGTGGCCGGCGTGGTCTTGTTGCTCTGCCCGGCGGCCCACGGGAACTCCACCTACTCCTTCGCGACGGACCAAGCCCTTTACACGGCCTTGCCGGGCGAGACCGTGACCGTCAATGTGTACTTGATGGAGACCACGACATCCGGCGGATCTCGCCTTGTGGATGAGTGGGGGCTGTCCAGCGCCCAGGTAACAATCCAACGCTCCGTCGAGCCGCCGATCGCCCCCGCCTGGATCTCCGGTTACACGGCCAACACCGCAGAGTTCAGCGACTTGATCAGCCCGTGGGAGAACCAGTTTCTCCCATCCGTTCTGGACCTGACGCAGTTCGTGGACATCTTTGCCCCCAGCGGCCCGACAGGTGTCGGCAGTGGCGGAGTGAGAAGCGTGTGGCTGCTGGATGCTAACATCCTTGTCGGCGCGGCAGTCGGCGAGACGACTACTTTCACCGTGGAAGACAATCCCTTCTTCGATGAGACCCTCACCTTCCTCGGCCTCGACCCTTTGGACCCTGAGATAGCCTCCACGGAGTTTTCCGTCACGGCCGTTCCCGAGCCGATGACCGTCGTCGCTACGTCGATGGGTCTGATCTCGCTTGGCGTGGAACTGCTCCATCGCCGTCGGCGCTGCAATCCGTGCTGAGTTGGTGACCTCCCGAAGGCCCAATGGGCGCCCCGTCTGGGTGGCCAAGCCTTGTTCCGTTTCCCTGCTGTACAACATGCAGGAGGCTCGGATCTGCCAATACGTGCGCTCAAGGCCGCAACTATTTGTAGATCCAATACTTAATTGGGATTCAAAATCCCCTGGCCGCAAGGTCGTGTGGGTTCGAGTCCCACCTCCGGCATTCGTGGACACGCCGCGACAAGCGGCGTCACAACGCGACACGTTCGCCCGTGTCCCAACCCCCGCCGCGGCCGCGTACGTTCCGAGAGTCCCGCACAACCTTCGCCATCACGGGCCAACGTGCGTCATGTCGTGTCAGGCCGAGACAAAAAAGTGTGCGCCATTTTGTGCGCCAAAACGGCCAGCAACATGCGTGTATGTGCATGCGAGGTTTGCAGGGATCGGGCCAACGGCGCATGGAGGGATCGCCGCCGGGCTGGCAATGTCGGCAAGATGATGGGGTGCCTGACAGCGTCTCGTTCTCGAGTGGCGCGCTCCGCCGCGCCGTTCTTGTTCCGCCGGGCGTGAGCGGCTAGTTTGGTGCGATGCTATTGCTTCGCTGCACTCACAAGGTTCTGAAGCTGTTCAACCAGCGCCCGCGACAGGCGGAACTGTGCGCTCCCGACACCGGGCTGGGTGATTGGTATGTGAACTTGGCGGCTCGCCGCCGTCGGGGGTTCTTCGTCTTCGTGAACGCCAAGTCGCTCTACACGCTTCTCGTCGATGCCCGTTCGGCAACGTCCATAGGCGGTCTTGTGGATCGGATGCTCGAACGGCTGTTCCTGCACCTGGACGACGTGGTGGCAGACGAGAAAGTCCTCGCAAAGGTGGCCAACGAGTACCGGCAGGTGCTGATCGCCAAGACGGCCAGCCGCAGTGTGCTCGGATCGATGAACGATCTCATCAATCACCTGTGCTGGAACATGGACCAGCAGATGCTGGAGAACGGGAGCGTGGATATCGGCGACATCGAGGCGAGGCTGAACGCCATTCCGCAGCGACCGATCGGATGGTGTCTGGCCGTGGAGCGTTTGACGGAGTTGGTCTCGGCCCTGTAGGCTTCGGCCGCCCGGCAACCCGGACTAGGAGGCAACGATGGCAAAGCGAGAGAGCCAGCCGGCGGAGAGGCCGATCCAGGCTGTCCTTGAGGAGTTCCTGGCCGATCAGGCCAAGAGGCTCAAGCCTGCGACCATGCGCCGCTACGAGGCGATCGTGGAGTTGTTCCAGGACTCGATGAACGGGTACGCCTACCAGAGCCTCGATGAGGCCGAGACCGCGCTGTGGGAGGAACTCTTCAACGCCGAGGGCCCCGAGCACAGGGAGTTCTGCGAGATCTTCGGGCCCGAGAAGATACCCGAGAACGTCGGGGAGTTCCTCGGTTGGTTCATGCCTCGCAAAGTGATCTGCGGGCAGGATCTCCTCCGCGCGGCCGGGACGGTGACCAAGAAGCTCAGCAAGTGGTTGGCCGTGAAGGGCTACGTGGATGACGACAGCGCCGGTCTGATGGAGGACAGCGGCACGCGGGCCGCGAAGGACCTACCCGCCGCCGAGGCGTTGGCCCAGACGCTGGCCGACTATGCCGCCGCGACGACCTGTGGCTTCAGTGAGCACGTCGAGGGCCACTTCGACGTCCGCGCCGTGGGCACGTCTTCTCTGGCGCTAGCGGAGATGTTCGGCGACGTGGAGGCGACGGTTCCCGTGCCGGCCGCGGCTGCCAAGGTCTGCAAGGCCGGCTGGACGATCTCCGGCTGCCTCGGCCGGACGCGCCGCGGGTGGCGTCTGGTGGAAGTCTGGAGCGTCTACACCTGAGGGCACCGATGTGAGCGAGTACCAGTACTTCGAGTTCCAGGCGATCGACTGCCCCCTCGACGAGAAGGGGATGGCTGAACTGAGGGCCATCTCGACGCGCGCCGTCATCACGGCCACGAGCTTCACGAATACGTACCACTGGGGCGACCTCAAGGCCGACCCGTGGCAGTTGCTGGGGAAGTACTTCGACGCGTTCCTGTACGTGGCGAACTGGGGCAGCCACTGGCTGGGCTTTCGCGTTCCGACCGACGCCATCGACCTTGGCGAACTCCAGGCCTACCAGACGCCGGAGAGCCTCACGATCTCCCGCCGGGGACGGCACGCAGTACTGCGTTTCGACTCTGAACTGGAAGGGGGCGACTGGGAAGAAGGAGAGGGCTGGCTGGCAAGCCTGGTCTCCCTGCGTGCGGACATTCTCCGCGGCGACCTCCGCGCGCTGTACCTGGCATGGCTGGCGGACCTCGATTGCGGCATCGTTGAGCAGGACCACGAGCCGCCCCTGCCGCCGGGACTGGGGGACCTGTCGGCCCCGCTGAAGAGCCTGGTCGGCTTCCTCCGTCTCGACGAGGACCTCGTCCGTGCCGCGGCCGACGCCAGCGACCCGATGCCCGAGCAGACGCCCGATTCGCAGGAAGCGATGGATGCCTGGGTGCGGTCCATGGATAAGGCCGAGAAGGACGCCCTGCTCTGCCGCGTTGCCCGGGGCGACGGCCATGTGCAGTGGGAACTGCAGGCCCAGTTCCGCAAGTCACGCCGACGTCGCGATCCGCGTCTGGCGGCCGATGCCTCCAGCCGCCGGTCCGTCAACGTCCTGCTCGACGCACGAGATGAGTACGTCAAGCAGCGTCGGCAGCGCCAAGCCGCTGAGCGGGCCCGCGAGCAGCGCGCGGCGGCCGCGCTGCGACGGGCGTACTTGGAGGACCTGTCCCAAAGGCAGGATGGCGTCCGCACGGAGATCGGGGAACTGATCGAGAGCAGGCAGCAGAATGGCTACGACCGCGCCGTCGGGCTGCTGATCGACCTCCGCGACGTTGCCTCACTGTCGAGTCGCTCGGAGGCCCTGGACGAATACGTCGCCGAACTCCGCCGAAAGCACGCCCGCAAGACGAGTTTCCTCAGACGCCTGGAGCAGGCCGGGCTCTAGGCCCCGAACCCCTGGCCGTCATGCCAGCTGCCCCGGCTCGCCCATTGTCGCCCCCGTCGCGTCCGGCACGGCCGGCAGCTTGCGGATGTCGGTAGCGAGGTCAGCCATGGCCACGTGCGTGTACACGTTCATCGTCAGGTCGATCGTGCTGTGACGGGCAAGGGCCTGGGCGTTGCGGGGATGGACGCCGGCGCGGGCCAGGTTGGAGATGAACGTGTGCCGTAGCGCGTGGAAGTCGGCCACGCGGCCGTGGGCGTCCTCGTAGTCGATGTCGGCGGCGGTCAGGCCTGCCCGGCGTAGCCTCGGCGAAGCCGGGTCGATGTGGATCATCTCGGCCCCGTGCCGGCGGCTGGCCCACTCACCGTCCCACAAGCGCTTACCCGCCGGCCGACCGGCAAGCCACTCTCGGAGCATGTCTGCCACGTCCGGCCGCAAGGGCAGCACGGCCTCTTCGCCGTTCTTCGTGTAGGCGCCGAGGCAGCGGACGGTGGGCATCGGGCTGGTCAGATCGAGTGACTTCGGCGTCAGTGACGCCAACTCGCTGGCGCGCAGCCCCGTGTTGGCGGCGACGATGTAGAGCATCGCCCGGTCCGGGCCCGGCAGGCCCATGAATGGCTCGGGCGATCGCTTCGCCGCAGCCACGAGGGCGGCCATCTCGTCGTCGGGCAGGTTCCGCCGGCGTCGCTTCCTGTCGGCCGTCGTTACCTTCAGCAGCCTCAGGCCCACCAGCGGGTCTTGTCGCACCCGCCGGTTCCGAATCATCCACCGCATGAAGTTGCGCAGGGCCCGAAGGTAGTGGTTCGACGTGGACGGGCTCATTCCACCACGGCGCAGCGTTGCCAAGCAGTCCTCGACAGCGCTGGGCGTCCCGGAATGTCCGCCTGGCCGCCTTGGACCAGCAGGCGATCTGAAGCTCACAGCGGTTGCGGGCACCGGGCCTGACGTCGGCCTCGAGGATCCCCGCGATGCATCGGGGAACGGACGCGTCGACCAGTTCGTCCAACGCGTATCCGTCGGGCCGGACCTTCAGCCCGGCGATTTGCGCTGTAGCGATCCGGAACCGTCTGGGGCGTCTGGCCCGCTCCAGCGCCGCGGCCCACCAGTTGGCCGCATTGGGCGCTGGCTCGATCGGGAGTGCCTTGGGCGTCCACAGGCTGCCGCAGGGGGCGCGACCGAGCTGCATGATCTCGTCGGCCGAGCGCTGGAAGAGCTCCTTGTGGGACAGCTCCACCTTGTACAGGCCGCTCTTTGAATTGCGCTGATCGGGCAACCGCAGCAGTCGCGGCAGCGAGTAGACGCTGGCGTCCACCGTCAGGTTAGGCGCGCCGAGAGAGGCCAGGTGTGCGATCAGCTCGGCCACCACGGCCTTCATGTCGACCGTCAGCCCGGGATCGGCCTCGATGCCCAGTGCCTCGTGAGCCACCAGGATGTGCGCGCCCTTGCTGCCGGAGACGCGGACCTTCCGGTCGCCCGGGTCTGCTTCGTAGGTTCTCGGTCTCTTGCGTTTCATGGGGGCGGCTCCTGTCTACCGGCTCTGCACCACGGTCACCTGGAATTCCGCGCCGCCCTTGCACCGCACCACGACGCCGCGGTTGCCGGTCAGGACGCCGGCCTCCTCGAACGTCCTGACGCTGTCGGCCTCCGGGACGATCTCCTCGTCCTGCAGCGTCTCGTACAGCATGGTCTCCATCTCGATCTCGTTCATGGCGATCTCCTCGTTCTCGCAGGCCTGGCCCATCCAGGCCCGGGCGCTGGCCCGCCGTGGGGGGCTCGCGCTCGGGTCCGGCTACTCGGCGTGCAGTGCGATGATGGTCCGGAGCGTGTAGCCGCACCGGCGTGCCTCGGCGTTGATGGCCTTGCGGACGGCGCTGCCGGGCCGGCTGGCGAGGTAGATGCCGGCCAGACGCTTCCATCCCAGCCGCTCGATTCGGCGGACGCCGCCGCGCCCCGCGGCCAGCAGCCACCGCAGCGTTCCGGCGTCGTCCTTCGCGTTCCTCTTGGTCTTCTTCGCGTCCATCGGTTTCTCCTTCCGCATGTTCATGACCACATGGGGCCGAGAAACCGCCGAAAAGCCAAGGGAAACCCCGGGAAACATGCAGATTTCCGAATTGGATATCGGCCGACAGGGTAAAGACCTATGGCGGCTGACAAAAAACGTTCCATCGGTGTGCCTGGCCGGGGCGGCCAATCCGGCGCCCCGGCGCGCCCCCCGGCGGACAGGCCGGTCGACCCCACGGCGCTGACGGTCGAGCAGCTCGCGCGGATGCTGGCCGTCTCGGCGGAGAAGGTCCGCGATCACGTGGCGGCTGGGGCGCCGGTGGCGGCGGATGGGACGGTCAACCTGGTGCGCTACGCCGCGTGGCTGAACCGCGAGCTCGGGAGGCGTGATGGCGATTGACCCGTCCAGGCTGACACAGTCGGAGCTGCTCCAGCTCGTCAACGCCACGCCGCTTGGCGCGGTGCTGACGCGCTCGCGCCTGCGTCGGCAGATGGACGCGGGGGCCCTCCGCTTCGGCGACGGCACGCACACACACCTGGTGCGCTACGTGCGCTGGCTCGTCGGCGAGTTGGAGAAGCCCCGGCCGGCGAAGATGCACTACGCCGAGTCCCTGCGACGCCGGCCCGTGGGATGCCGAAACGTCTCTCTGAGATGAGCAACAGCCGTGGCTCTTCGCCGGGCAAAACAGTTATGCGCGGTGCGGTATTTCCGACTTAGCGATCCGTGATTAGTCCTTAACGATTCTCTGGGTGGGTTTAGAATCCTAAAGTCCACTGATCCAAGCGGGCTGGAGCAGGAGCAAGTAGCGTCTTCTGTTGCGGAAGCGAACGGTGCCCTTGCGCTCTCTTATCGCCCGGGGCTGGGAGAGCGGAGTGAGTTGGCGACGCTTCCCACGGAGTGATGAGTGCTAGGGCCTCGCGCCTGGTCCTTCTCCGTCAGCGACGGCACAGGCCGAACGGTCCTCTCCGGAGTGGGGAAGTGCCGCCACGAGCGCCAAGCGGGACCTGGGATGTCCATCGGGCCAGGGCATGTGCGTGGGCGGCTTGAGTACCAAGGAGGGCAATCCCCACGCTGCTCTCGCCCGCACTGCCATGAGCGTCGCCCGAGCCGGAACCCCTCGAAGCCGGCTGTCCGCTGCGCATACGACCCGCACGGGGGCCATCGGCGAGCACGGCGACCTTCGGCTCGCATCTCCTCGTCGTGGTGCCCTCAACAGGAACAGCGCCCCGGTGCCCGTGAGCGATCCGAGCAGCCGGAGCGGTGCGCTTGCCTCGGACATACCAACACCCCCTGCGAGGCATTACAGCCTGATCGCAGCGAGGCCCACAAGTACTCTCGACCGAGTATGGAATCCCGCCTCGACGTCTCAGGAGGTTCGCGATGTCTCTCAATTCTCATGCGGCCAAACGATTGCGTACGCTCTACAGGCTGACCCTCGGCCGGCAGTGGTCCGAGGCGACCCGCCGGCCTGTCGGCCAGGCGTCGAACGGCTTCGAGCCGCTGGAGCCCCGGCTGCTGCTGTCGGTCTCGCCCGAACTGACGGAGCCCGACGCGGTGACGTTCCTCGGCGACGCGGCCGCGGACAAGCTGTACCTGCGCGTCTCCGACGGCCTGCTGGAGTACAGCGAGACCGGCGAGGTCGGCAGCTATTCCGCCGACCTGGACCCCGTCACCGAGGGCGAGCAGAGGCTGCAGGTCGGTGCCGAGACGGCGATCGTCGCGGACCTGGGTACGGGCGACGACGCGCTGTTCGTGGACGTCTCGTTGTGCGAGGCCCTGGAGGCCGGCGGGACGGTGACGTTCCACGGCGCCGACGGGGACGACACGCTGTGGGGCCCGGCAGTGGACAGCACGTGGGAGATCGCGGCCGCCGACGCCGGCACGCTCAACGCCCAGATCGCCTTCGACGGCGTGGAGAACCTGACCGGCGGCGGCTGGATCGACGTCTTTGTCTTCGCCGACGGCGCGGGGATTACGGGCGCCCTGGAGGCCGGCGACTGGGAGGACACCCTCGACGTCCTGGACTACAGCGAGTACGACAGCGCGATCGTGGTCGACCTCGGCAGCGGGGCCGCGACGGGGACGGGCGGGGCGAGCGGCTTCGAGGAGGTCGTCGGCGGCTCCGGCAGCGACACGCTGGTCGGCCCGGCGGCGGACACGACGTGGCACGTCACGGGCGACGACGAGGGAGCGATCCACGGTGTGGTGGGCTTCCGCGGCATCGAGAACCTCGCGGGGACGGCCGACAACCGCGACGGGTTCATCATCGAGGCCGAGGGCAGCATCAGCGGCTCCATCGCCGGCGGTGCGGGGGGCGGCGATGGCCTCGTCATCGAGGATCCCGGCGAGGACGGTCCGTTCACCGTGGTCAGCCCGGACACCTCCGGCGCGGGGACGGTGAGCCTGTACGGAAGGACGATCGCCTACTCGGGCATGGAGCCGATCGTCGATGCGAGCGCGGCCGACGCGGTGGTCGTCCACGGCAGTGCCTACGACGACGACTTTGTGCTGGAGGACGCGGACGCGGGCAGCGCGGGGGCGATGCAGGTCCGCAGCACGACCGGGGACTTCTACGACGCCGCCACGGAGAGTTTCGTGGGCGCGATCGCCTTCGCCAACCCGGCGACCAGCCTGAGCTTCCGGTTCGGCGCCGGCGAGGACACGCTGATGTTGGGGGCATTCGATCCGGACTTCGCCGCCGCGGTGGACGTCGAGGGCGGGGGCGGGTTCGACACGCTGGCCGGCGGCGACGGCGACAACGACTGGCAGATCACCGCGGACAACGCCGGGACACTGAACGGGCTGGCCTTCGCGAGCATCGAGAACCTCGCGGGCGGGGCCGGGGAGGACGCCTTCCACTTCGTGGAGGGGGCGGGCGTCGACGGCGTGGTCGACGGCGGGACCGCCGGGCTCGACACGCTGGACTACTCGGCCGCGACGTCCGACGTCACCGTCCTGCTGGGCGTCGACGTGGACCGCATCGACCTGGTGCTGGGCGGCTCGGGGTCGGACACGCTGGTCGGGCTGCCCGACGACGCCACGTGGACGATCGACAGCATGGGCGGCGGGGAGGTGGTCACGAAGGACGACGAGGGGCAGGTTGTCGCGGCGGTGGAGTTCAGCGATTTTGAGAACCTCGCCGGCCGCGTCGGAGACGATAGGTTCGTGTTCGCCGACGGCATGGGCGTTGGCGGCACCATCGACGGCGGGGGGGGGACGAACAGCCTGGACTACTCCCTCTACAGCAGCGCCAACAGCGTGATGGTCAACCTGAGCAGCGGCGGCGCCACGGGCGCGTCGGGCGTCCTGAATATCCAGAGCGTCCTCGGCGGCGCGGGCGACGACGACACGCTCGTGGGCCCCGACGCCAACACCACGTGGAGCATCACCGGCGCCGGTTCGGGCGACGTGGGGGGCGTGGACTTCGAGGGCTTCGAGAACCTCACCGGCGCCGCGGACAGCGAGGACGGCTTCATCCTGTACGCCGGCGGGAGCCTCGCAGGGACTGTCGACGGAGGAGCCGGCGGGCCGGATGCACTGGCCGTCGAGGACCCCGAAAACGCCGGCAGCTTCGCGGTCATCCAGCCGGATGGTACGGGCGGGGGAACGCTCGCCGTCGTCGACGTGTTCGCCGGCGACGCGCGCACGATCGCCTACGCGGGGATGGAGCAGAGCTACTCCGTCGACACGACCGATCCGGACCACGTGGCGATCACGCGGTCCTTCCTGGCGGAGGAACTGGTCCTCGAGGCCGGCCCCGAAGCAGGGCAGCTCCAGTTGCGGCAGGACGCAGGCGCGGGCCAACCGGTCCGCCTGTGGGACGTTCAGACGGCGCAGTTTGTGAGTGCGACGCAAGTGTTCGACATCCCCCTGGGCTCTGTGACCATCGATCTGGGGGGAGGTGACGATGCCCTGGCCCTCGGTCTAGTCAGCATGGCGGCCCCGAGTTCCCCCGGCGCACCCGGGGGGGATCTGATCATCTCGATGCGCGGCAGCTTCGCGTTCACTGAGAATGTCACTACCTATGGGGGGAAGATCGAGGTCACTGCCGACAGCGTCACCGTCAACTCGGGGGTGATCCTCTCGACGCGCCAGGCTGTAGGCGACCAGGAGACCGCCCTGTCGATCGGCGATTCGGGCAATCTCACGCTCGACGCGCCGACGATCACCATCGGGAGCGGCGCCAAGCTGCTGACCTTCGACGACCGGCCCCCTGAGACTGACGCGCTTGGGATTCCGGCGGCGATCGACGAGGCGTCGTCGCCACAGGAGAAGTGGGCGAGCGGCAGGTCGTATAGCAACGTGCCGACCACCTCATCCGGCTCGGGCAGCGGGATGACGGTCGACGTCGTCACTGACGCGGACGGCTCGCCGACGGTCCGCCTCCGCACGCGCGGGACCGGCTACGCCGTGGGCGAGGTGATCACGATCGACGATCCGAACGGCGTGGGCGACCCAGTCACCGTCCGCGTGACGGATCTGCTGGCGCGCGGGGGCGACATCGCGCTGCAGGCCGTCCGGCGGGTCCACACCCGGGTGTGGGACAAGGAGGTCGCCACCGCAGGCGTTACCGTCACCTGGGCCTCGCTCAAGGGTCGCGACATCGTCATCACCGCCGAGGCGGACGGCGACGGCCTCTTCGACGGCGACGAGAGCCGCGGCGTGGCGTTCTGCGAAGGAATCCTCGATTTCCTGTCGGGCCTGAGCCCGCTGGTCGGCGTGAGCATCGCCGAGGCGACCGCTGGCGTCACGATCGGGGCGAACACGAGCATCACGGCCGACGGGAGCGTCCTGGTGGACGCCTCCGCCGTCTCCCAGGCCAACCTCCTCACGCTGGGCATCGCAGGCGGCATCGCCTACGGGCGGGCCAAGGCCGACGGCACGGTGGCGGTCGAGCAGGGCGTCTCCATCGACGCGGGGCGAGACGTTCGGCTCGGGTCCCGCACGGACAACGCCGTGGACGTGAAGGCCATGACGTCGCTCATCAGCGCGATTCCGTTCCACGTGTCCGTGGCCATCACGCAGGCCGAGTCCCACGCCAGGACCACCGTCGCCCACGGCGCGGTCATCACCGCCGACGGCGACGTCGACCTGATGTCCCACGCCCTCAAGGACCTGAGGACCACGGCTATCGGGGGCGGAACCTACGACTGGATCGGCGCCGGGATTGTAGTGGCCCTCTCGGAGGCCACGACCGAGGCGACCGTGCACGGCGACGTCACGGCCCCCAACGGGGATGTCTCCGTCGTCGCACAGACGGTCAGCACGCGGAACGTCACGAAAGCGCAGTCGATTGTCGGCGATACGTTCTTCGCGCCCGTGACGAACGCGCTGATGGGGTCCAAGGCGGGGAAGGCCCTGAGCAGCAAGGGGAAAAGTGCATGGTACAGCGTCAAGAACTTCGCCGCAGATATGTGCCGCCAGCTGTGCAAGAAGGAAAAGACGCAGGGGCGGGCGCGATCGAACGCCGTGACCTCGATGCCGCAGGCGGATTCGCAGAAATTCAGCGATTTGGGCGTCTCGGCGGCCGTGGCGATCGAAGTGCACGAGAGCACCGCGACGGTGACGATCGGCGGGACGGCCGTTGTGGACGCCGGGGGCGACGTCGCGGTCCGCGCCGTGGTCATCGACCGGCCGGACATCACCGCCGCGAGCGAGACCAGCGCCGGGACCGACATCGACCGGAAGGCGAAGGTCGACAAGCAGACCAGCGGCAGCCTGGCCGTCCTGGTGGGCGACTACACCAACGAGTCCAGCGCCGTGATCGGCCCCGGAGCGACGGTCGACGCCGGCGGGGATGTGCTGGTAAGCGCCGACACGCTGATCCCGTACGAGACCCACTGGCAGAACATCGCGGGCAACGCCGACGGCCTGGGGAAGATCGGCAGCTCCCTGGTGGCGCCGAACCTCGGCGTCTGCGGCTTCGTCACCAGTTGGGCGGTGAGCGCCGCGGAGGGCGGCAAGGCCGGCCTGGCCGGGTCGGTCAGCATCTTCATGGTCGACAACGCCGCCACCGCCCGGATCGACGAGGGCGCCTCGATCAACCAGCACGCCGGCGCGGCGAGCCCCGGCGACGTGACCGTGCAGGCCCGGACCGACGTTGAAGCCGCCCACCTCGTGGGGCTCTTCAAGCCGATTCTCAGCAGTGTCAAGGTCTGGGACACGGCGGACTGGAAGAGCGGGCGGTGGGGACTGCGCGGCGGCAAGGCGGGCATCGGCGGGTCCTTCGGAGGCATCTTCTACGACAACACCACGACGGCGGCGATCGAGTCCGGCGCGATGGTGGACGCCGCCGACCTACTCGTGGACGCCCGGACGATCACCAAGGACGTCCTCCTCGGGCTGGCCGGGGGCAAGGCGGACAAGGTCGCCATCAGCGGCGTGGCCACGGTGATGGACCTGAGCAACCACACGCTGGCCAAGATCGACAACGGCGCAACCGTCGCAGCGGGCGGGTCCGTCGACGTCACCGCCGCCGACGACATCGTGAACGTGAACGTCGTCGGCGGCATTGTCATGGGCAGGAGCCTGGGAGTAGGCCTCACCGCCGGGGTGAACCTGATCGATCGGGACACGAAGGCCCTCGTCGGCAACCAGCAGGCGGTCCTCGGCCGTGGCGAGTCGGCCCCGAACACGGGCGTCCACGACGCGGACAACACGATCGATCTGGGCTACGCCCATGGGCTGGCCACCGGCGACGCCGTCGTCTACGGCAACGGCGGGGGCGGCAGCCTCGGCGGCCTGATGGACGCGGGAACGTACTACGTCCGGGTCCTCAACCCCACCACCGTCCGCCTGGCGCGGTCGTCGCGGGAGGCCCAGGACGACCCGGCGACCCTCTTCGCCCCGACCGACGTGGACGACACGGAGGGCGTCGAGACCATCGACCTGGGCTACGTCCACGGCTTCCAGACCGGCGACGCGGTCGTCTACCGCCACGGAGGCGGCAAGAGCATCGGCGGGCTCACCGACGGGCAGACGTACCACGTGATCCGCGTCAGCGACACGGAGGTCCAGCTCGCGGCGTCCCTCGACGACGCCCAGGCCGAAACTCCCCTGCCGGTCGACCTGGACCTTGTGCAGGGCGGAAGCGGCGCGGCGCACAGCTTGCGCGTGGATCTGGATCCCCTGGTCGGCAGCGGCTCGTCCCACAGCCTCGGCGTCGGCTTCGACCCGTCCACGGCGGTGGACGCCGATGCGGGGAGCATCGACCTGGGTTACGCCCACGGCCTGGCGACCGGGCAGGAGGTCGTCTACAGCCACGGCGGCGGCGAAAGCATCGGCGGGCTGGCGAACAAGAACACGTACTACGCGATCATGGTGGACCCCACGACCGTCCGCCTGGCGGAGTCTCGCCGGGAGGCCCTGGAAGGGGTCCCCGTCGAGCTGGACGCCTCGGCGGCGACGGGGGCGGCGCATACGGTCGGCGCGAAGTTCCGCGCGATCCCGCTGGTGGACGGCCAGACCAACACGATTCGCTTCGACGGCGCCCACGGCCTGCGGGACGGGCAGGAGGTCGTCTACGAGACCGGCGGTGGAGGTCACATCGGCGGGCTGGTCGACGGCGACGCCTACTACGTCAACCGCATCGACGCCACCACGATTAAGCTGGCGCGGTCCAAGGCGGAGGCCGCGGAAGATGCGGCGACCCTCTTCGGCCCCGACGACGTGGACGATACGGCCGGGGCCGAGACGATCGACCTCGGCTACGCCCACGGCTTCCAGGTCGGCGACACGGTCGTCTACGCCAACGGCGGCGGGGAGGACATCGGCGGGCTGCGGGACGGGCAGAGCTACCACATGGTCTGGGCGAGCGGCGGCGGCGAGCAGCTCAAGCTGTCGCAGACACCCGGCGGCGACGTGATCGACCTGGACGCCTCGCAGGGCTCGGGGACCGCCCACAGCCTGCGACTGTCGCTGAATCCCTCGGTCGCCACCGGCACGGGCCACGCGCTGCGAACGCCGGACCACGTGATCGGCTCGCTGCACTCGGTCGGGAAGACCACGGTGAAGGCGACGAACACCGGCGTGATCGTCACGCCCACGCTGGCGGCCGCGATCACGAGCGACATGCCGTCGACCTCCGCCGGTGCGAACGCCAAGGAGGCGGCGGGCGGCGGGGGGAAGTACGGCATCGCCGTCTCCGGAAGCGTCTCGGCCAACACCGTCTCGGACATCACCGAGGCCTACATCGCCGACTCCGTCGTGACCGGCGCCGGCGGCCTGGAGGTGACGGCCGACGCGTCCACGCTGATCGTCGCCGTCTCCGGCGCCGGGGCGCTGTCCACGAACCTGCGGGGCTCGTTCGGCCTGGCCGGCGCCGTGACGGTCAACCTCGTCGACAACGACACGCTGGCCTACATCCACGACTCCGTCCTGGAGGACGTGGGCGATCTGACGGTCCGCGCCGAGACGAGCGGGCGGATCATCGGGATCGCCGCCGGCCTGTCCGGGTCGCTGCGGGGCGTGGGCATCGCGGGCTCGGTCGCGGTCAACCTGATCGGCCCGGTGTCGGCCGGCACGGCCGCCTACATCGACGGCTCGGACATCGGCGGCGTGGCGAATGCGAACATCACGGCCGCCAACGCCCCGTCGATCATCACCGTCGCCGGCGCCCTGGCCTACGGCGGGAAGGCCGGCGTCGGCGCCGGCGTGGCGGTCAACGTCATCGACGCCGACGCGCAGGCGTACGTGGCCGGCTCGGATCTCGCCGCGACCGGGCAGATCCTCCTCCGCGCGGAGAACTACCCGGAGATCGTCTCCGTGGCGGCGGCGATCGGCATCGCCAAGGAGACGATGGCCGCGGCGGTCTCCGTCTCGGTCAACCAGACCTTCAACGACACGCTGGCGTACATCCGGGGCAAGCGGACAACCGACGGCGTCTCGACGGGCGGCGGCATCCAGATCACGGCGACGGACCAGGACCTCGCGGAGACGAAGGGCACGAACATCACCGCGATCGCCGGTGGCGTCGCGATCGCGGCGGGGATCGGCTCCGGGGTCCAGGGCAAGGGCTTCGGCGTCACGGTCGGCGCGGCGATCGCCGTCAACAGCATCGGCAACACGATCGGGGCGTCGATCGTGAACGGCGCCGCGGTCTCCTCGGGCGGGGATATCGTCCTGTCGGCTACGTCGACGGCGACGATCTACACCCTCACGATCGCCGGCGCGGGCACCCACTCGTCGAGCCGGGCGGGCAGCCTGGCGTTCGCCGGCGCGGGCGCCGGGTCCGGCAACACCGTCCGCAACGCGGTCACCGCGACCGTCGGGAGCGGCAGCTCGGTCACGACCACGGGCAGCGGAGCCGTTCGGCTCGAGGCCAAGGACACGTCGGAGATCACCGCGGACGCCGGCGGCGTCGGGATCGCCGTCGCTCGCGGCCAGGGGGGCGGCGTGGGGCTCGCCTTCGGCATCTCGGTGGCGATCAACGAGATCGACAACGACGTCCTTGCCGTCGTCGACAACGCCACAATCCACTCGGCCGGTAGTGTGGAGCTGGCGGCCATCTCGTCGGCGACGATCGACGCCCTGACCATCGCGGGCAGCGTGGCGGCCGCCGGCGGAAAGGGAGGCGGCTTCTCGTTCTCCGGCGCGGGCACCGGCTCGGGCAACACCGTGACGAAGCTGGTGGAAGCCGCCATCCGCAGCGGCAGCTCGGTCACGACCACCGGCACGGGAGAAGTCACGAGAGACGTCACGCTGACCGCCGCCGACAGCTCCACGATCGTTGCGGACGCCGGCGGCGTGGCGATCGCCATCGCCGGCGGGCAGGGCGGCGGCGTGTCGGTCTCCGCCGGCGTCTCCGTTGCCATCAACGACATCGCCAACACGATCCGGGCCTCCATCGACGGCGCGACGGTCACGTCCGCTGGGGACGTGGTGCTGTCGGCCACCTCGACGGCGGTGATCGACGCCCTGACCATCGCCGGCGGCGGGTCGTTCGCCGGGGGCAAGGGGGGCGGGGTGGCCATCTCCGGCGCCGGCTCGGGGTCGGGCAATACCATCGACAACACGGTGGAGGCGACCATTTGCAGCGGCAGCACCGTCGAGACCCCGGGCGGCGGGGCCGTGAAGCTGACGGCCGTGGACAACTCGACCATCACCGCGGACGCCGGCGGCGTCGGGGTCGCCATCGCCGGCGGGCAGGGAGGCGGGGTCTCGGTCTCGGTGGGCGTCTCGGTCGCGGACAACGACATCGGCAACGACGTCCAGGCCGTTGTCGACGCCGCGACGATCGTCTCGGGCGGCGAGGTCGAGCTGGCCGCAACCTCCACCGCGACGATCAACGCCGTGACGTTCGGCGGCGCCGTCGCCATTGCCGGCGGGGCCGGCGGGGGCATCAGCGGCGCGGGCGCAGGCGCCCACGCCATCAACGAGATCCGCAACACGGTCAAGGCGCTCGTTCAGGACAGCAGCGATATCACCACGCACGACTCCGGGTCGCTGATCCTGAGGGCCGAGGACACTCCCACCATCACTGCGGACGCCATCGGGGGCAGCGTGGCCATCGCCGCGGGGGCGGGCGGGGCCGGCGCCATCGCGATCGGGGCGGCCGTCGCGACCAACGACATTGACAACATCGTGTCGGCCGCCATCGACGGCTCCACCGTCTCGTCGGCGGCCGGCGTCCACCTCACCGCGGTGTCCACCTCCGAGATCGACGCGGTCTCGGTGGCCGTCTCCATCTCCGCCGCGGTAGCCCCGGCGAGCTTGAGCTTCTCCGGCGCCGGTGCCAGCTCCACGAACACGACGACCGGCGAGATCCTCACGTACATCGACAACAGCACGGTGACCGCGGCGGGGTCGGTTACCGTCTCGGCCGAGGACGATTCGACGGCCGTGGCCGACGTGGGCTCCGGGGCGCTGAACGTTGGGCTGGTCGGGGCCTCGGTGGGAGTCTCTCTGAGCGACAACACGATCCACAACACGGTGAAGGCCTACCTCGATGACGCCGCGGTGACGGCGGACGGCGACATCGGCATCCGGGCCGAATCCGAAGGCGAGATCGACGCGCTGACGGTGGCCACGTCGGTCGCGCTGAGCGCCGGCGGGGCGGGCGCCGGCGGGGATGCTGACGCGAGCATCCTCACCACCGTGGAGGCCTACGCGGGCCCCGGCGTGACGTTGAGCGCCGGGGGGGACATCATGATCAAGGCTTTCTCCGACTACGACGCGGACGCCGATTCCTACGGCATCGCCGGGGGAACGGCCGCCGTGGGGGCGAGCCTGGCCTCGGCGAGCGCGAACGGCAGTGTCACGGCTCACATCGACGGCTCGGTCACCGGGGGCGACCTGGCCGTGCAAGCGGAGGCGATCCGCCTGGCGGATGCGCAGGCCTTCTCGCTTGCCGGAGGCGTCTACGCCGGCTCCGGCTCCGACGCGGACGCCACGGCGTCCCCGGCGGTGAGCGCGTACGTCGGCGACGGCGTGCATCCCGTCAGCATCGACGTCAGCGGCAACGTCGCCGTGCTCTCGCACTCGCAGGCGAAGGCGACAGCGGACGCCCAGGGGGTGCAGGTGAGCATGACGCTGGGCATGGGCGTCTCCCTGGCGGATGCGCAGGTCTGCCCGGTGGTCTCGGCGTACGTCGCGCCGGGGACCACGCTGACCGCCGGCGGCGACGTCACCGTGATGGCGCTGCATAACTTCGACGCGACCGGCGGGGCTCCCCTGGCGGCGATGGAGGCCCGGGCGGAGGCGGACTCCTCCGGGGGGAGCCTGACGCTGCAGGGCAACGGATCGGAGGCCACGGCGATCGGCTCGGCGGACCTCAACACATACGTGGCCCAGGAGCCCGATATCGTCCCCACCGCGATCACCGCCGGCGGCGACTTCCGCCTGATCTCCAAGGCCAGCAACCGGGCGCACGCATCCGGCACGGGGACGCTGGTGAGCCTCGGTCTCGCCGCGGGGGCCAGCCTGGCGGACGCGCAGGCCAAAGGCAGCACGAAGGCCCGTTTCGACGCGATCGGCGGTTCCGACAACCCCTCTCTGACGGCGCAGGACGTCGAGATCCTCGCCGAGACGCTGGACTACGCGAAGGCCCACACGGTGGCCGGCGCGGGGGCGCTTCTGGCCAGCGGCGTGGGAGCCGACTCCAGCGCGGTGGTGAGCTCCATCACCCATGCCTACGTGGGCGCCGGCGCCGAGATCCGCGCGTACCACTGCTTCCGACTGGCCGCCGCCGAGACGCCCGAGGTGATCGCGGACTCGATGGGCGTCAGCGTGGGCGGAATCGGCCTGGCGGTGGGCGTGTCGCTCTCCGACGCGCAGACCCGTCCGGAGGTGCGCTCCTACGTCGCGCCGGACAGCATCATCACCGTCGGGATCTTCGCCACGGGCGAGGCGACGTTTGCCTTCCGGAGCGAGGCGAACCTCACGCCCACAAGCGACACGCGCCTCGACTTCGTGCCGGGAACGGTCACAGAGGCGGAGATCGGTGGCACCCTCACGTATCAGATCACCGGCGCCCACATCACGCGTAGCGAGGGGAGTTGGCTGGCCGAGGGGTTTGCGCCGGGCCAGACGATCCACGTCCGGGGCGCCAGCGCCAACTGCGGCGACTACCTCGTCGAGAGCGTAACCGATTCGACGCTCGCCCTCGCCGACGGCCAGCAACTGGTCGACGAAACGGCCGCGCCGTCCGCCTCGGTCCCGATCTCGGGGAACCTGACGGACACGATCAGCCGGGACGGCGGCGACTGGCGGGCGGACGGCTTCTGGGAGGGCGACTCGGTCCGGATCGCCGGCTCGCAGCACAACGACGGCGTGTATCGCATCGGGTCGATCAGCGCGGACGGCGCGACGCTGACGCTGACGACGGACGACGCGCTGGTCGAGGAGACGGCCTTGGGCCTCGACGTGTCCGTCGCGCCGGACCTCTCCATGTCGGGCAACCCGCAGCTGGTCTTCACCACCGAGGCGTACCTGCTGGGCGGGGCGAACCTGACGTTCGACCAGAACACCATCACGCGGGATACGGGGAACTGGGCCAGCGACGGCTTCCTGCCCGGCCACCGGATCCAGGTCGTCGGCTCGGCGGAGAACGACGGGGAGTACGACGTCGAGGGCGTCGCCGGGGATACGCTCACGCTGGCACCCGGCACAACGCTTGTGCCCGAGCAGGACGCGATCCCGGTGATCCGGCAGGAGCTGCCCGACACGATCCGGCGGGACAGCGGGAACTGGGTGGATGACGGGTTCCAGCCCGGCCAGCGGATCCGGATCGCCAATTCGCTGCTGAACGACGGCACGTACCGGATCCTGTCGATCTCGGCCGACGGGGCCGTCCTGACACTGGACCCGGACGCCGACGGGGACGGCAGCGCGGACGGAACGAACCAGCTCACCAACAGCGCGGACACCGACGTCACGATCACCGCGATCGGCGAGGAACTCGGCGGCTTGGCGGGCGACCTGACGATCGTCGCGGTGCAGTCGCTGCCGGCAAGCGGCGTCTCCGCCGATGCCCAGGGCAGCGCCTCCAGCGGGGCGCTGCTCCTGTCCGGCGCGGGGACGGACAACCAGGCGATCAACAACAGCACCGTCCACGCCTACGTCGGGGCGGGAACGGCGCTTCGGTTCACCGGGACGGCCGACGTGAATGCCGGCACGTTCGCCACCCAGCGGACGACGTCCGACGCGGTCTCCGTGGGGGCGCTCGCCGGCGGGGCGAGCCTGGCCGACGCGGACTCGACGTCCAACACGCAGGCCTACCTCGGGCCGTTCGTCTCGGTCACGGGGGGCGACCTCCGCGTCATCGCCGCCGGCGCCGATGACAGCGAGGCCGACGCCGAGGTGGGCTTCGGCGGCGTCCTGGCCGGAGGCGACGCCGAGGCGTCCACCGACCTGGACAGCACCGCCAAGGCGTTTCTCCAGACGGCCCCCACGGGCGTGGTGCAGGCGTTCTCCGGCACCGGCGCGCCCAACACGACAGACACGATGACCGTGCGGACCGCGGACGTTGAGGCCGCCGGGGTGAGGATGGGGCTGCCGAGCCTGGATGGGCTGATCGGCCGGCGGCTCGAGGTCACCCAGGGACAGGGGACGGGGCGCTCCTGGACGATCACGCGCGTCACGGTTGGCGAGGGCACGACCGACCTGGAGCTTCTGAACCGGCGTGGTTCCGACGCCAGCCAGCCGCTTCCCGACAACGAGAGCGCGTTCGAGATCGACGGAGACCAACCGCTGCCGCTCAGCCTCCGAAGCCTGGAGGTCCGCGCGGATCACACGGCGCGGTTCAACAGCCTGGCCACCAGCAAGCACGGCCAACTGGCCGGGGTGTCGATGTCGGAGGCCAGCAACACCGTGGCGTCGGGCGTCGAGGCGTCCCTCGGGGACGGCTTGGTGGTTCATGCCGGCGACATCACAGTGGCGGCCGCCAGCCGAACCGAGAAACCGCTGCTGCCTGGCGGTCTGGCCAACCTCCGGGGCGCGAGCGGCGGGCTGCTGGACCTGCCCGTCTCCAACACGAGCTCCACCACGTTCACCAACGATACGCGGGTGAACGTCGGAGATGGCGTTCAGTTGATCGCCGCCTCTGGCGACCGGGAGAAGCCCGGGCGGATCTCGCTGCTTGCCTCCAACGACATGGAGGCCTGGGACTACGTGCTGCTCGACTCCGGCGGCGCGGTCGCCGTTCCCATCGCGTTCTCGCTGATCGACGGGACGGGCGACACGGTGGATGCAACGGGTAACGTAATTGAGGGGAGGGGTAACGACGCGGTCGTCGAGGTTGGCAGGCAGGCCGTCCTGCGGAGCGACGGGGACATCGATCTGTCGGCACGGACCGACGCGCAAATGAGTTCCGAGACGCAGATCAGCACCTACGGTCTGGCCGGGGCGGGCTGGGGCGGGTCCGGCGCGCTGCTGGACGTGGACAACCTCGTCACGGTTCAGGACGGCGCAACGCTCGACGCCGGCCGGTACCTCTACCTGCTGGCCGGGACCGACCACACGGGCCGCGTCAACCGCTTCGACCTCGACGCCCGGACGGACCTGTGGAACAACACGGCCTATCCGTTGGGCCCCCTCGGGGGGCTCTCTATTCCCGGCCTCGGTGCCGCGCTCATCCACCTCATCATCACGAACGCCGCGGAAGCGGCGGGAGTGGACGTCCCGGCGGAGGCCAACTTGGACCTGCTCAACCGGGTGACGGTGGCGCCGAACGTGGAGATGACCAGCGTCGCCGACGCCTACCTCTACGCCGAGACCGGCGACCTGGAGGTGACCGGGGAGGGCGTCGGCAAAGACCTCTACAGCGAGGTCCTCGGGCCCCTCACCGGCGGGGCTCTTGAGCTTCACGGCGGGCTCTCGATCACCGAGACCGAGTCCGGCGTGCAGATGGACGGCTCGCTCGAGGTGGGTATCCGGAACCAGCAGCGTCTGACGCTCGAGGAGGACCCGGACTCCCCGCCGGAGGACCCCCGGGTCATCGCGACCCAGCAGGACGAGGGCGTCACGTACACGGTCCGGCAGGAGTCCGTGACGGCGAACCTGGAGGCGGCCCTGGAACAGGCGCAGAGGCTGCGGGCGCAGTACGATGACCTCGACCCCGGCAACCTGACGCCGGAGGAGGCAGCCTTCGACACGGAGATCGCCCGGCTGGAGGCCCAGATCGCCGCGTTCGGCTTCAGCACGAGCGAGGAGGCCGACGGCGTCGCGCAGACCGTGATCGAGACGGACAACCTGATGCAGTTCATCGTCGTGGACCCCGTCTTCGCCCAGTCGGCCAACGTGAACGTGCGGGGCGGGTACCTCATCGGCGAGGGGGCGCTGAAGGCCCGGGGCGAGACGGAGATCGCGATCGTCAACGAGACGCGGCACTACCTGCGCGTCGGCGACCTGACCATCCCGGACGTGGCGGGCGGGCAGATCCGCTTCAACGAGTTCGAGATCGCCGATCTCGCTGACCTCGGCGGCCGGAACCAGGGCGTGCCCGCCGGGGCGACCGTCTCGCTGGCGATCGACCCAGGGACGGCGTCGCAGCCGATGATCCTGGTGGCGAACACCGACCCGCTGGCCGACCCCGCGCCGGACCTCCAGGTCGTCGGGGCCATCCGCAACGTCGGCGGGCGCGTGGAGCTGCGAAGCGAGGACGGCATCACCGTGCGGGGGACGATCCAGGCCGGCGAGCTGGACCTGCTGGCGAAGGGCGACTTCGTCCTGTCCTACGGGGACGAGGCCGTCAACGCGGGCGTGAGGCCCCAACGGGCCTACGCGACCGTGGTAGCGCTGTTCGAGGCCTTCCGGATCTCCAAGAGCGACTACGCCGTCAACCTCTTCGCCGGCTTCGAGGACATGGCCAGGCAGTACATGGCGGCCCAGGCGTAGGCGGGAGGACTGATCTCCGGCGGCAACGCGTTCATCAGTGCCCGCTGCTTCAACATCAACGGGAAGATCCAGAGCGGGCTGGCCGAGCAGACGCTCATCCTCCCGGCGAGCCTGGACGGCACGATCGCCGCCCTCAAGGCCGAGTATGACGGCCGGGTGAGCGCCGGAGAGAATCCCGATCCCCTCCTGCCGCTGAACGACGAGCTGGCGCCGACCTCGAGCGGGCAGTACAGCCACATCGACGCCTTCTACAACGCCGTCGAGGACCGGATCGAGCTGGCCCCGATCGCGGTGCGGGGCGGGCACATCGAGCTGGTGGGTGAGATCATCAGCACGGGCAACGGCCGGATCGAGGTCCGCAGCGGCTACGGCACGATCGACGTCACCAACGCCACGAGCTACGACTTGCTCGTGCGGGAGGTGGACGTCGGAAGCGACTCGGAGGGGCAGCTCGTCATCACCGACCTGGCGGCCAGCCGCCTGAACGCGGGGGAGAACGCCGACGGCGGCACCGCCGCGCTGCGAACGGTCTTCACGGGCGACGGGACCTCCGTGCAGGTCGAGGACAACAGCCCCGATCTGGAGCCCGGGACCATCACGGGCGAGATCGTGCAGTACGCCCCCGTCAGCGACGTGCGCTACGAATGGGTCCGGGGGCAGGCGTATACGCTTCAGAAGAAGACCACCTACCGCAGCTCGTCGTGGCTGGGGATCGATGCGCTCGCCGCCGACCCGTCGAACATCCACAAGACCGACGTCTTCTTCAAGGACCTGAACGGCGACGGGCAGCCGGACGTCACGCCGCTCCAGGTGGGCGAGTACACGCAAGTCGATCCCAGTATCACGGCCGACTACGACTACGTCTTCACGCAGGTCACAACGGACGCCGAGACCCAGGTCAGCGAGCGCAGCTGGTCGCGCCGGTCGGGGTTCCTGGGCCTCGGCAGGACGTACTACCGCGAGGTCACCTACGAAACGGGCAAGAAGGAGTTTCACCGCCACAGCCTGAAGGCGGACTACCCCATCGACATCGAGTTCATCGGCGCCGCCGAGGGGCAGATCCGGATCCGGTCCGCGGCAAGCCTGCTGCTCGACGGCCCGATCCGCAACGCCAACGGTTCGACGGACCTCGAGGCTGGCTGGGATGCCAATCCCGCGGACGGCCAGGCGCCCGACGCCGCGGCGGGGATCCGGATGATCTCCGACACCGCGAGGATCAAGGGCAAGCAGGTCAGCCTCCGCGCGCGGGCGGGGATCGGGGCCGACGCCGCGGTGGAACTGGACCTGCAGAGCGGCGGGTTGCTGTCGGCGACGAGCGACGCGGGAGACATCCGCGTGGTGGAGGTCGACGGCGAGCTGCCCGTCGCGCAGGCGACCACCCACGGCGCCGGCCGGGTCGTCCTCGACGCCGAGGGCGATCTGCGAGCCTACGACGCCGAGTCGCTCATCCGGGGCAACAAGGTGGAGTTGACCTCCCGCAGCGGCGGGATCGGCGACGAGAGCCGTTGGCTGTCGGTCGACAGCGCGATCGACATCGCCAACGCCGAGGACGCGGGCCTGGAGGTTCTGGCGATCGGCGATATCTACGTGCAGGAGGCCGCCGGCGACCTCTACGTCATCCGGGCGGAGTCGGTCGACTCGCAGGGCGACCCGACCGGGGACGTCAGCCTCTGGGCCCCCGACGGGTCGATCCGCGACTACCTGGCCGCGGAGGAGCTGGATCAGGACACGTTCGACAAGCTGCTGGCCCTGGCGGACGAGGTGGGCCTGCGGGGCTCGGCGGCGCAGGAGCGAGCCGAGGCAAACGTGGCCGCCTTCAAGGCGACGAAGGAGGCCGAGTACCACTCCTACTGGGGGCAGCGGAACCGGCAGCGGATCGTGGTCGAAGCCTCCGAGGACCTCACGTTCTCCCTCCACGCCGCGAGCAACTCCATCACGCGCTCCGCGGGGACGTGGGAGGCCGATGGCTTCACGGCCGATCACCGGACGATCTACATCACCGGGTCGAGCGGCGGCAACGACGGCGCGTACGACGTGGACCACGTGGACGGCGAGACGATCCACCTATCCGGCGCGACACCGCTGACCGCCGACGAGATCAACGCCGACGAGCCGCTGAAGGTGATCGGCGAGGTCCCGGCCTCCCTGGTGACGATCGAGCTGACCGACGCACAGGAAGCGTACCTGAGGGAGGAGCTGGGCTTCGACGACGACGCGGTCCTCGCGTACGTCACGAACCTGACCGAGCAGTATCGCTACCTCAATTCCGTCTACGGCGGCGAAGGCGACTTCGAGGACGTCGACTGGGCCTACAGCCCCACGCCGGAGGAACAGGCCGCCCTCCAGCGCGGCGCCGAGTGGGACGACGACGCGCTGACGCTCGGCATCAGCCCCGCGCTGTTCAAGACGACGACCACCGTGGTCGACGAGGAGCAGCCGAATGTCCGGGCCGTGAACGTCCACCTCCAGACCGCCGCGGGCGTCGGCGCGTACGACTCGTCCCTGGCCGTCGACCTCTCCGAGGGGTTCGCCGCGCTCTCCGACCAGGAGAAGGTCGCCCTGGCGGCGGCCGAGAGGGACGATGTCACCTACTTCGACGACGACGCCCCGCTGATGTCCGGCTCGCCGACCCTCGACTTCAGTGCCGCCGACCGCACGATCACACGCGACGGCGGCAGTTGGCGCGCCGACGGCTTCGCGGCGCGGCGGCGGATCTGGGTCGAGGGCGCCTCGCAGAACACCGGCCGGGCCTTCCTCGTCGCGTCCGTCGGCAAGACCGTCCTCGTCCTGGACGGCACCGAGACGCTCGTCGAGGAGGCCGGCGTCACCGGCGTCGCCGTTGGCCAGTTCGGCCAGGAACTCGAGAAGCTGACCTCCGCCGCGGTGTCCGACACGCCGACCCTGACCTTCGACGCCGCCGGTCGAACGATCCATCGCGACGATGGGAGCTGGGAGGCCGACGGATTTGTGGTCGGCAAGCCGATCTGGGTCGTGGGGTCTTCCTCCAACAACGGGCAGGCCTTCCTCGTGGAGGCGGTGACCGAAAGCACCCTCACCGTCAGCGCCGCCACCGCGCCCCTGCAGGATGAGGTCGTCTCCGGCGCCAAGGTCGGGCAGGTCCTGGTCTCGCGGATGACCATCGACCAGCGGGTGGACGTCGACGTCGAGGCGGCCGGGCGGATCACCATCGACGCCGACACGCGCGTCTTCCTCGGCTCGGGGGTCGACCTCAACCTCAACACCCTCCGCAGCGGCGAGCAGATCATCCTCCGGGCCGGCGAGGGCATCCTGAACGCCGCCGATGCGGGCGTCGTGAACGTCGAGACTCTCGGGCCGCGGGGAGACCTGATCGTGGAGGCGCCGGACGGCATCGGCACGCACGTGGATGCCAGCGGCAGCCCGCAGATCCGCCCGATCGTGGTCCAGCTCGACGACGAGGCGGTGCTGAGCGCCCGGACGGACGGGGACGTCCACATCAAAGAGATCGGCCACCTGCGCGTGGGCGACGTCTACGTTCCGACCGGGCTGGTGAGCTTCCAGGCGACGGGCTCCCTCTACGACGGCCTGGCGAACGACGAGGTGAACATTGAGAGCCAGAGCCTGCATCTCGAGGCGGCCGGGGGGATCGGCACGGCCGAGGACTTCCTCGACGTCGACCAGGGCGTCCTGGGCGGCGGCGGCTCCGCGGGCCGCGTCGACGCCCGGGCGGCCGGGAACGTCTACCTGCGGGATCCCGTAGGCGACCTCAACGTCGGCGAGGTCAAATCGACCGGGGGCGACGTGAGCCTTGCGGCGGGCGTCTCGCTCGTCGACGCCGACGGCGAGAACTTCCTCCCCGACGTGATCGGCAACTGCATCACGCTGCGGGCGGAGCATGGCTCGATCGGGCAGCCGTTCGCCGGAGACCTCGACCTCGACACGCAGTACTCCGGCTGGGGCGGGCTGACGGCCGGCTCCGGCCTGAGCACGTACCTCTTCGAGGTGGCCGGTGACCTGTCGCTGATGGAGGTCGTCGCCGCCTCCGGCGAGTCGTTCATCTACAGCTCGGGGGACATCACCGACGGCCTGGCGGGCCCGGAGAGCACCGCCGGAGGGGACGGGCAATTCAACGTCGACGCGGAGAACGCCGTGTTCACGGCGGGGGGAGACGTGGGCGCCCCGAACGCCCCAGTCGTGGTGCGGGCGGCTCACCTGGAAGGGACGGCGTCGGGGAACGTCCACGTCGAGAGCGCCGGGGACGTGACCGTCGGGGACGCGACGACCGCCAAGGACGGGATCCGCGCCGGCCGGTCGGTCTGGCTGACCGCCGAAGGGACGGTGACGTTCGCGGAGCCACTGATCGCCAAGGGCTATATCACCGTGACGGCCGCCGACTCGACGGAGCCCAGCGACCAGCGTGACCTCGTGGTGCAGACGGGCGCTGTGATCCAATCGACGGCAGCGGCTGGGCTGGTGACCCTACAGGCTGGCGACGACTTCTACATGGCCCCCGGCGGCCGGATCGAGGCGGGCCAAGCGGTCGTCATTCGCGGGGACTACGGCAGCCTGGACCCGGGCGTCGGCAGCACGATCGACGTCGACGGATCGATCTATGCCCCGATCGCCTGGAACCACGGTGGCGAAGACGATGACTTCATCGACCTGCGCGACGCGGACCCCGACCACACGGCGCTGCACGCTGACGGCGGGCCAGGGGAAGACGTGATCGAGGGCTCCAGCGGCAGCGACGTGCTCCGGGGGGGGGACGGCAACGATGTCGTGCACGGCAACGGCGGCATCGACCAGCTCCATGGCGATGATGGCGAGGATCGGCTCTACGGCGACGCCGGGGACGCCTCGGGCGCGACGGCCGGGCAGCGACTCTGGGGCGGAGAGGGCACGGACCACCTCTACGCGTGGGCCTCGGGCATGGCAAACGACGCGGGGGCCACCGGCGACGAGCTGCACGGCGGTCCGGGGGAGGACTGGCTCTACGGCAACCTGCGGAACGATGTGCTCTTTGGCGACGGCGGCAAGGACTTCCTCAGCGGCGACGCGCTGGTGGGCCCGGACTACGCCGAGAACGCCTCGCCGGCGTTCGGCGAGGGCAGCGACGATGTCCTGTACGGCGGCCCCGGCGCAGACCAGCTCTACGGCGGCGGCGGGGACGATGAGCTCTGGGGCGGCGGCGACAGCGACTGGCTCGAAGGCCAGAACGGCAAGGACGCCCTCTACGGCGGGTCGGGCATCGACATGCTCATCCTCGACGTCGACCCGCGGTACGCCTCGTCGGAGGACCGCTTCGATGGCCACTACGGCAACCTCGCGCAGGCCGACGTCGCCGACGACCACGCCACCGACATCCTGCTGGTCGAGGGCACTGACGCCAACGACAATATCCGCCTGAGCGAGAAGCCCGACGAGCAGCCCCGGCAGCTCAGCGTGGAGTACAACGGGCGGGATATCCTGGCCGACTGGCGGGCCGGTGACGAGACGCCGATGATCGAGGAGTTCCGCGTCAGCGGCCTGGCGGGCGACGACCTGCTGGAGTTCGCCGACGACGATGGGGCGTTGGACCTTTCGGCCCTGGCCGGGCGGGTCGGCGACTGGGTCGGCGTGCTGGACGGCGGGCCGGGCAACGACGTGCTGAAAGGCTCACCCGGGCGCGACCGCATCGACGGCGGGTTCGGCAGCGACACGCTGTACGGCCTCGGCGGCGACGACCGCCTCTGGGGAGACCAGGGCCCCGGCCACGGCTCGAGCGACGACCACGACGTTCTGTACGCCGGAGCCGGCAACGACGACCTGATCGGCGGCCAGGGAACCAACGAGATGTACGCCTGGTCTCGCGACCCCGCGCTTGGCGAGCAGTTCGGCGTCTTCGTCGACGCCGCCGGGCAGCGGTTCGACAACGGCGGCGACGGCGCCTACACGCTCGAGGACACGGGCCTCAACCGCGTGCTAGGCTCGCGCAACGCCGACGACCTCTACGGCGGCACGGTGCTCGACTTCCTCTACGGCAACGGCGGGGACGATCAGCTCTTCAACCGCGACGGGACCGCGTTCGAGGACATGGACGGCGGCGTGGCGGGAGACGAGTGGAAGACGTACGCCAAGTCCACCGGCACCGTCTGGTACGTCGGCGGCTCCGGGCTGGACGACGTGATCTCACTGGACTACGTCACCGAGCCGGGCCTGCTGGCCGAGCACCACCTCGTCACCCGCCTGACCAACAACCAGGGCGTCTACACGTTCGCCGCGCAGGTGCGGCTGGACTTCCTGGCCACCGACGCCCAGGGCAACTACATATGGAGCTCCGAGGACGTGCTGCTGGACGTCGAGAGGCTGCGCGACGGGACGGGGGAGGACGCGGGTAACCTAACCCGCGTGCGGCGCGACCTGGTGGCCGAGCTGCTGCCGCCGGAGGGCAACTTCGAGGCGATCATCATTGACGCGCTGGGGGGCAACGACCGGATCACGATCGGCCCGACCGTGCAGAAGACCGTCTGGATCGACAGCGGCCCCGGAGACGACGACGTGCGGATCGCCTCCGGCGAGGCGCTGCTGCCGGACGACACCGAGCAAGAGATCCGCAACGATGATCGGGCCGACGCCCACGCTCTGGCCGGCCCGGCCATCCTGTTGGCCTCCGGGGCGCCCGCCGTGCTGGCGATTATGGATGATGGGGAGTCCTCCTTCACGCTGGCCGTCAACGGCGGACCGGCCGTCGAAGTCACGCTGCATCATGCACAGACGGAAGACAACACCGAACTGGCCGATCTGGTTGCGGACCTGAACGTTGCCCTGGACGCCGCCGGACTTGGGGCGGTGGTCGTCGCGCGGCAGATCGACGGGCGGCTGGCCCTGGCGACCACGACGGCCGGGACGGCGGTGTCGCTGGCACTCGTGGAGGCCGACAGCGAGATCGTCGACTCACTGGGCTTCGCCGAGGGGGCCGAGGCGCGAGGCGCGCTGGAGATCTCGTGCAGCACGGCCTTCACGGGCCTGACGATCGACAGCCCGAGCGACGAGGACTGGTACGCCCTGCGACTGGCCGACGTGCCGGCAGAGGGCGCCGCGATCGCGCTCAGCAGCCTCTCGGCCGCCGACGGACTGGAGATGGCCCTGTTCGCCGAAGGCGACGATACGCCGCTGGCAACCGGCGACGCCGCGACGGCCATGAACATCGGGGCCCTGAACCCACCCCTGGAGGTCGGCACGCCGTACCTGCTCCGGGTCCGTTCTGCCAACGAGGCCCCGACACGATACAGCCTGACGCTCGATCTGGACGACGGAGCCCAGCCCGTGCCGGTTGCGATGGCCACGTCGCCGCAGGCCAACCGCCGAGATGTTCTGCTGGGCGGAGAGGGCAGCGACCGGCTGGTCGGCGGCGGCGGGGAAGACTGGATCTTCGGCGGGCCGGGTAACGACGTGCTCACCGGCGGGGCCGACCGCCTGGCTTCAGACCTGCTGGCCGGCGGGCCGGGCAACGACCGCTTCCAGATCATCCCCGACGCCCTGCCCGTCCTGGCCGGCACGAACAACACGTACGTGCCCACCGCCAGCGATCGAATCTTGGGCGGCGAGGGCACTGACGAGGTGATCTTCCTCGGCGGCGACACGGACGCCGCCGGCCGGCCGGTCAACGACCACGTCGCCATCCGTTACAACATCGTGCTGCACCGCTACGAGCTGGGCGCCCTCGTGTGGGACACGGCCAACCAGCAGTTCCTCGTCGACGAGGCGACGGGCCTGGACGAGCTGCACCTGGCGTTCTACCAGGCCCGGGAGGTCGAGAAGGCGGTCTTCGACATGCGGGCCGGCGACGACGTGGTCCGCGGCGACGCCGGCTACACCTTCCCCGGGCGCCAGAGCGAGTGGGGCATCGACCCCGGCGACGCCCAGCAGCGCGGGGCGATCTGCTCACTGGAGATTCACGGCGGGGCGGGCAACGACCAGCTTTACGGCGGGGCCTACGACGACAACCTCTACGGCGAGGCCGGCCTCGACACGCTGGTGGGCGGGGGCGGCAATGACGTCCTCGAGGGCGGCGATCTGCACGACTTCCTCGCCGGCGACGAAGCCGTCGCGCCGGATCGGTACGAGTGGGTCTGGCGCCACGGCGCCTATGCCCGTAACGACTTCCCTGATGAAACCGATGGTGCCATGCTGCCGTCGTTCACCCGAGAGACGCTGGTCGGGGGCCTAACAATGGACCTGGACGACAAGGTGGACTCGTACATTGTTCCGGCACACTCTTGTCCAAGACAATCCTGAGCGGCGGCGGGTTTGAAGGTCTCCTGGAATGGGGTAGTATGGATCTGGCAAAAGGCCCATAACCCCATCCAGGAGACGATCGT
>Ga0272441_10002940_pt1 | contig 33582 bp, 21 predicted proteins | sample SSMProp6N_FD_193582 | JGI IMG/M metagenome (GOLD analysis project Ga0272441, IMG submission 193582) | Marine sediment archaeal communities from Little Sippewissett salt marsh, Falmouth, MA, United States - SSM-Prop-6N | ecosystem: Environmental > Aquatic > Marine > Wetlands > Sediment ... | reverse complement strand
CGGTACCTCCACGATAATCGGGATGATCTCCGTCGGGATATCAACAGACGTGGCAATTCGGTAATCAACAAAACCCGGATTGACTGGCTGCCCGTCACGGAACTGCAAACTCTCGAGCAGTGCAGTGCTTATACCCTGTACTACACCGCCTTCCATCTGTGCACGCACCTGTTCGGGATTGATAGCCTTTCCGACATCAAATGCAGAAGAAATCTTGTGAATCACCACCTGTCCGGTGGTTGGATCCACCTCCAGATCAACAGCCTGGCATCCAGTGGTGTAGTGCACAACTGCACGGGTTCCCTGGCCTGTTTCATTATCCAGGTCGGTAACATAGGTCGGCATAAAATTGCCATGACCGATAATCGGTCCGCCATGCCAGCCTTCTCCGTCTGGAACTGGCAGACCATACACAACCATATCCTTGAGAGGCATTGACTGTTCTGACCGGTAAGAAATCACTTCGCCATTCCGGATATCAAGATCGTCCGGGTTCTCGTCCCAATGTTCAGCCGCCAGATCCAGTATTTGTGTACGGGCATTTTTTGCAGCTGCTGCAATTGCATTACCCATAGACCAGGTCAGACGGCTGGCTACAGTCTGCCACTCATAGGGGCTGTAGCGGGTATCCACCGGTGTGGAAATCCGGATCCATCCAAACGGGACACCCAGGGCTTCTGCTGCCATCTGAGCAGCAACTGTAAACGTGCCCTGCCCGATTTCCTGGCCTCCAAGCCCAAGTGAAACTGTTGCGTCTTCGTTCAATCTCACCCAGGCAGAAGAACCTGCATTCGGAGGCATTGCCGGCGCTTTCCACATGATCGCCAGCCCTTTGCCGCGTTTACGTCCCGGGACAGTTGGCGCAGCCTCCTTATCCCAATCGATTGCTTCTGCTGCCTTGCTGATACATTCCGAAAGGCCAATGGGATGCATGACCATGCCGGTTACATTCCGATCGCCGCCCTGCAGGCAGTTTTTCAGTCTGAATTCGACCTTGTCCATGCCCAGTTCTTCAGCGACAAGGTCCATGATTTGCTCAATACCCCAATGGATTTCAGGCATGCCAAAGCCGCGCATCGGTCCACCTACAGGATGGTTGGTGTACACACAATACGAATCAGCCCACACGTTGGGAATCCGGTATGGCCCTGTTGATGAATAGCCGCTCGCACGGGTGATATTGACACCATACTCGGCGTATGCACCAGCATCCCAGTAGTATTCTGTTTTCATCGCCAGGAGGTTTCCGGCCTTATCGGCACCAACCTTTGTCCTGGCAACCAGCCCCTGACGGACAAAGGAGCAGGTAAATTCCTCCTCGCGGGTAAGCCGAAGCTTTACAGGAAAGCCCGATACCTTGCGAGCCATGACAACCGCCATCCCCTCAACAGAAACACCTGCTTTGGAGCCAAATCCGCCGCCGACATAGGGAGCGATAACACGAATATCACTCTGCGAAACACCCAGAGCTTCTGCTATCAGGTTACGCTGGGCAAACGGTGACTGGCTGCTGCTCCACAGCGTAATCTTGCCTCCATCAGCCACTTTCGCCACGGCAATATGAGGTTCGATAGGCACGTGTTGTACATGCGGCACACGGAATGAACGCTCTACAACTGCAGAACATTTATCCCACGCCGACTCGATATCTCCCTTGCGTACCCGGAAATAATTCGCAACATTCGTACCTGGTTCAGGATCGATATAACTTGCACAGACATACTCACCCAGATCAGGATGCAATAGTGGTGAATTTTTATCAAATCCCTGTACGGGATCCAGCACAGGTTCCAAAACCTCATAATCTACATCGACCAACTCACAGGCTTTCGCAGCAATCTCTTCACTCACCGCCACCACGCCTGCCACAGGATCACCAACAAATCGTGCTCTATCCTTACAAAAGATAAAACGGTCTTTTAGATACAGCCCAATATGGTCATCACTGTCCTCCCCGGTTACCACTGCCCGCACACCGGGAAGTTCAAGTGCTTTCCTGGTATCGATATGAAGAATCCGGGCATGTGGATGTGGGCATCGCACAATCCGTCCGTGAAGTAAATTCGGACCAAACTGAAAGTCATCTGTAAAAAGTGCTTCTCCGGTCACTTTTTCCCGCCCATCCAACCTCGGCACACTGCTGCCTATAAGAGATTCTGAATTCTGTATCTTTTTCTCACTCATGCAGCCCTCCTGCTCTCCAGGGCAGCTGCTTTCTGCACAGCCCGGATAATGCGCACATATCCGGTGCAGCGGCACAGGTGACCGCGCAGCGCCTGCTTAATTTCTTCTTCCGAAGGATTGGGGTTGCGATCCAAAAGGGCACGGGCTGAAATTAACATTCCGGGTGTACAAAAACCACATTGGGTACCGGTTTCTTCGATAAAAGCTTCCTGCAGAGCGTCCATCCTGCCGTTTTCTGCAAGTCCTTCTACCGTAAGAATTCTGGCACCATCTGCTTCCGCAGCCAGCACCATGCAGGAGTTCACAGGTTCTCCATTCATTAAAACGGTGCAGGCACCACATTCGCCGCTGAAACATCCATTTTTTGTGCCGGTCAGCCCTATACGTTCACGCAGCAGTTCAAGCAAAGTGAGATTTCCCTCAACGGATGCAGTGTGTGCAACGTCATTGATTTTTAGATTGATTGTATGGAAGCTCATTTCGCCTCCTTTTTCAGGTCGGCATGGACTGCTTTGATCGCTTGAAGTGTCTGAGTACGAACCATTGCCCGGCGGTATTCCGCTGAGGCTCGTACATCGTCGATTGGATTCGAAGCCTGGGAAGCAGCCTCTGCAGCTTGCTCAGCAAGATTATTGGAAAAAACTTCTCCGCTGAGCAGCTTTTCTGCTTCATGAGCACGTATTGGTGTTGGTGCTACAGAAGCCAGTGCAATCTTCCAGGAATACTTGCCGGGCACATCATCCGGGTAAGCAAGTACAGCCACTCCGACTATCGCGAGATCGCCAGCCCGGTTTCGTCCCAGTTTCAGATAATGAGCCGCATAATCAGGTGGTGGGACGGGAAAAATGACAGCTTGCAGAAATTCCTCCGGCTTCCGTTCAGTCTCACCCGGACCATGAAAAAAGGATTCGATTGGCACAGCGCGTTCATCATCTGCAGTGACAAGTTCCAGCTTCGCGTCCAACACCAGTGAAGCCGGTGCCATATCTGCAGCTGGCGAACCATTGCACAGGTTGCCAGCCAGTGTCGCCCTGCTGCAAAGCTGATAAGATGCCATGCTGCGAGCTGCTTCAACCAGCAGTGGATACTTCTTTATTACGTGGCTGTGTGCAGCCAGACGGTTGATTGTCACTGCTCCACCAATACGTAAGCCATCCTCCTCAGAGTACGCCAGATCACGCATACCAGGCAGCTCTTTTATATCCACCACAACAGTCGGTGAGCACACACCATTTCTCATTTGCAGGAAAAGGTCTGTTCCCCCTGCAAGAAAGCGAAAATCACCTGACTCTTTCTCCACAATCTGGAATAGATCTCCTGGGGTTTTCGCCTTCTTATACTCAAACGCCGGCAAACCCGTAAAAGAGTTCATCTCCACCTCCAATGAGTCGGTCGTATACAATCCAGGCAGCATGTTTTCGAAACAGCCTGGGTGAAACCTGACAGCTTATATTTGTTTTGTTGGGCAAACACAATCACCAAAACGGGTCAGCTCAAGCGATTTCTTTTTCTCCATCAGTTTGGCATATTGTTCGTCATCCACAAATGCAACGATACGTGAAATGCAGGATTCGCCATCAACAAAACGCCAGGGGAAACAGCCAATTTCCACTCGCTCGTTCAGCAAAAGATCGATATCGCCACCCAAACACTCGGCATGGATAATACCGTGCGGAAATAGTTCAATGTGCATTAACTGATATTTATCTGCGGTGAAAACCTCAGCGATGGATTTTCCATAGACCTCCTGAAAATGCGCTTCGGCTTCCTTTGCTTCCCGCGGCATCCAGTCACGAATTATGGTATTCATCGGATGATCTGCACTGCCGCAATCCACACCGATCCAGCTTATCTTTTTGTCCAGGCACCATTGTGCAAATTCGCGATCGGGGCCTGGATGTTTCACCATGTATCGCACTTCATCCGCTTTAGGCTGATCCCAGCCATAGCGATGATAACCGGTATGGATAATCAGAATATCGCCTTCATGAACGTCCACACGCTCTTCAATCATCTCGGAAGTGTAGATATCATAATCACCCACCGCGTCCGAAAGGTCTACAACCACACCAGGCCCATGCAGGAAATCAAAATCCAGTGAGGCAATATCCTTGCCTGGCGTATAGAAATGAATTTCACCATCCAGGTGGGTGCCAAGGTGGTTTGAATGGGTCACAATCTGCCCATTCGCCCCGTTGGGTGCCAGACGCTTGAAATACTTGACCTGGAGCGGCTCATAGGTTGGCCAGGCTGGTGTTCCAATCCCCAGAGGGATAGTCAGATCAATGATCTTCATTTCGTTTCTCCTTATTGGTAATCCATACTTATTCAGACAGCTACCACGATTTCACCGAATCAAACGCTTCCCGAAAGCAGGATTCTGGTGCGCGCAGTACACCTGCACCGACCATTCCGATTCCGGGCTCTTTATGTGCAATACCCGTATTCAACTTCGGAAGAATTCCACTTTCCATTACAAGCCGAACGTCAATACCAGTTGGTGTCCCCTGAAATCCCAGAGATGGGATGGTGAAATGTTCATGTTCACCAAAACAGATTTCATACATCTCCCGGGTGGTGTTGAGGGCATCCTGGGCGCTTCCCCCGATAAAGCTGGCAATCGCCGGTGCTGCTGCCATGGCAAAACCGCCGAAACCCGCCGTCTCGGTGATGGTACTATCGCCGATATCAGGATTGGCATCCTCTTCAGAAAATCCGGGCAAGTACAGCCCCTCGACAACTCCAGCGGGTGCAGTAAACCAGTGGTCAGGATCTCCGGCCAGCCGAACACCAAAGTCAGTACCGTTCCGCGCCATCACTGAAAGGATCGTACATCCCTCGATACCTTCGATTGGTTGAAGCATTGCCTTCCCTGCGGGCATCGAAAGGTTCAGGAAGAAATGGTCGTTCCCGTCGATGAATTCCAGTACACGCGCCAGGCATTGTCCGTCAGAACAGGTACGAGCCAGGGACGGGCCCAACGCTCGCAGCAGCAGTGAAGTGCCGGCCCGATTGCGATTGTGGCACTCATCACCCATATGCAGAGCCTGGGCAATCATCGCCCTGAGATCGATCGGTCCTGAATCCTCCAGCGCTGCTGCCAGGGTCGGATAAAGTTCATCAGCCATCCAGTGCAGTCGTTGATAGACCTCTTCACCATACGCGCCGTAACGCAGGACCTTCCCAAGCCCCTCATTCAAGGTACAGTATGCCCTGTTCCCGAATTCGGCATTTTCTACAATCCAGACCGGCATCGAAGGTGAAACGATACCCGCCATAGGCCCCACGGCTTGATGATGGTGGCATGGATCGAAATCGAGGTTACCGGAAACAGCAATTTCTGCGGCTTCCTCAGGCTCCCCGGCAAGCCCTTCATAAACAAGGGCACCCATAACTGCGCCCCTTGTCGGACCGCACATGCGCTCCCATGTTACAGGAGGGCCGGCGTGCAGAATCATACGGTCAGTCATACCAGGTACTACGTTCTTTGCCAGATCAAGACCAACAATCTGGGGACGGCCAGCCATCATCCGCTGCAAAGCTTCCTTATTCGCCTGATCGATGCTGGTTCCATCCTTTGTATAAAGCAGCCGCGGGACATCCGCAGGAGACGGGCGCCAATCCAACTGGCGCACCGAAACCTCCTGTTCATTCAGGCTGTCGGCAAAACTCTCCAGGCCGATATTGACTACCGAGAGCGGCTGCTTCCAGCGTTTTTCATGCCGGGTAGAAGGTGAAGCCATAGACATCCTCTCCCGCTATATAGCGCACCGGCTCCCATGCTGCCTGGAGCTTTTGCCCCATGCTGACTTCTTCAGCCTGGACAACCCCCATTGCCTTCACGCCGTTCTCGAATTCAACAACACCAATTATGCGGCCTCTTTCATCGATGCCCCAGGGCAGCTGCTCGATAACCGTATAGGTAAGGAGCTTTGCTGCTCCTTCTGGTTCTATCTTTTCAAACTCACGATTGTTACATTTCAGACAGCGTAAATGACCCGGGTACATGACCAGACCGCACTTTTTACACCGGAAAGCAGTTACTGTTTTCATCATACCCTCCTTAAAACCAGGGAAACGACGTTGTTTCCGAAGCCGCCGAAGTTCAATGAGAAACCGTTTTTCGCTTTCTTGACCTGGCGATCTCCAGCTTCGCCGCGCAGCTGCCAGACAAGCTCCACTGCCTGGGCAACACCTGTGGCGCCAACAGGATGGCCGCGCGCTTTTAATCCACCCGATGGATTGATCGGCAAGCTTCCTCCGATCTGTGTCTTCCCTTCCACAAGCGCTTTTGCGCCCTCGCCTTTCTTGAAAAAGCCGGCATGTTCGCTCTCCGCAATTTCAAGAATGGTGAAAGCATCATGAAGCTCAGCAACATCGATATCCTTTGGCTTGATTCCAGCCAGGTCAAATGCTTTCTCAGAAGCTATTCGAACTGCTTTCAAATCGGTCGGTTCGGCACGCTCTTGCAGTGTATGGGTATCCGTGGCCTGACCAACACCTGCGACAAGCACTGGTTTGGCATCCAGCTTTTTCGCCATTTCCTCGCTTACAAGAAGCACCGCCGCCGCTCCATCGCTTACAGGGCAGCAGTCGTAGAGATGAATGGGATCAGCAACAACCGGATTGGTTACATGCGATTGCGGATGGCCGTAGATTCCAAACAACGAAATTTCCATCTGAATGTGAGCGTACGGATTGAGTGTTCCATTCTTGTGGTTCTTGACAGCTACCATGGAAAGATGTTCGCGTGTGACTCCATACTTCTCCATATACAGACGGGTGAACATACCTGCCATTGCCGGCAGCGTAACGCCGTATACATATTCCGCTTCCATGTGCGTCATACAGGCAACTACATCAGTCGCTTTCGGGCCAATAACTTCACGCATCTTCTCCCCACCAACAACCAGAACAACGTCGGCATAACCCGAAGCAACGGCCAGAAAACCGTTCTTGATCGCCGAACCACCTGAAGCCGGGCCGTTTTCCACACGGTCAGCAGCAGCCGGCATCAGGTTCAGCCGGTCCACCAGCGCACTGGCCACAGATACCTGGTGATTGAACAACCCTGAAGCCATGTTACCTACGTAAACCATATCCACCGGCTGTTCACCAAGGCCCGCATCATCGATTGCCTGAAGCCCAACATCTGCCATCATATCCACAAGGCTGACCTCATCCCTGCGCCCGAAGCGCGTCATCCCCACTCCTGCAGCATAGACCGCTTTCATTGAGTCTCCTCCTTCACACCCTCAATCTTCTCGCGGATTTTATCCGCTGCCCGTATCTTGATTTCCTTCTCAGCTTCCTCGAGTAAATCAGGCGGGACAGGCCGTTCACCGGCCACCAGCCGATCCTTGTTCTTGAGATAAATATCTTTTGTGAGTGCGAAGTAATCTGCCCCTCCCAGCTCATGCTGGCCGTCACGAGGTTCAAGGCCGTATTCGATCATCCATCGCCGGAAACCGATCGGGCTTTCAGCCGTTATCAACACTTCTTCAATATCCAAATATTCCAGCGGGTATTCCATCTTGGCAGCAAAAAGATGTGCGCCAATTCGCAGCCCTCGCTCGAGAGAAAGTGTGTGTAAGCTGATGCAGGTTTTGGTTGAAAACAATCGGCTGTTTACAATTCCAGCAAGATAGCCATCCACCTGCCCTACCAGACAGAACTCATCCCGGACTCGATGGCGATACCATCCAAGAAGTTCCGCATAAAGCCGTGCACCAACAACATCATAGTAGTCTCTGGGTATGTCCAGAGTAGGCCGGACAGCCTTCAGAAGGGTTGGGACTGCGCTGCGATCTACCTGCCGTACAATCATTTTTGCACCTGTAGCAAGTGTGATCATTTTGGGCGGGTATGGTGCCATGGGGGTTTCAGGCGGCCGCAGCATTGCTTCAAGTTCCATATCCATTTTTTTCTCTCCATCTGGCGGAATAGTGCCAACACACCTTCCCGCCCTTGTGGTTTGCCCATTCCAGGGCTGCGTAAAAACCGAACCTTAAACTGCAGCCAGATGCTGCAGGTACGCAGCGGAAAACAGTGAGGCTGCTGCGTTGCTTTCGAACACAAATGCTCCCGCATCCTCCAGCTGCTTTCGCTGGAGTGAATACTGCTGCGGATCTTCTTCTGTTCCGGTGACTGAACAAACGACAGGGAGTGCATCGTACTTTTCAGCCGCCTTACATATGCGGGCGACAACAGGTGCAAACTCCGATGCCGGATCGGGATGTGCACCATATCCGATAACCATATCCATCTGGATAAGCGCTGTTGAGGAATCCTGTGCTTCCTGCATCAGGCGATTCAGCCGCAGTTCATTATCGATCATGGGATGCGGCCGCCCTGCCGTGAATTCTTCCTCGCCCAGGTCAAGGATCGTGTGCTCCTGACAGGTGAGGGAATTGGGAAGCTTATTATCCGCATGCAGTGGGGCATTCGACCAAACAGGTCCCAGCTTTGTCTCCCATATGCGCATTGCCTCTTCGCATAATGTGCCCCCGCTAAACAGGCCACGCCCGAATTTTCCGTGGCTGTTGCCCTGGTTGCTTTCCAGCACACTCTGAGCAGCCTGCCGGGCCTTCTTTTCCAATTGAACAGCCTCTTCGCTCAGCTGTTGATTGATGCCCAAAGGATCGCGATCTGCCAGCAATTCAGAGGCTGCTAGTGCAGCCGCCTGCAGTGTCGCAGCTTTATATACACTCTTCCCCGCAGCACGCTGAACCGGCGGTGTATCAAGCTCCGGCCCCATAAAGATCACCACTGACGGTTTTGAAAGTACAGACAGTTTTTCTATGACCTTCTTTGCAACCTTGCTGGACGGCAATTTTGAAATGACTACCAGCACCCGGGTGTCCTCGTCCTTTTCCAGCAGATCCAGCGCGTGAAAAGTCATCAACCCACCCACATCATCACTCAGATCTCGCCCTCCCACACCAACTGCCTGCGACACTCCTGCATCGCTGCGGGCAAGCAGCACAGACACTTCCTGTAGGCCGGTTCCAGCTGCTGATACTATTCCTACTACCCCGTGTGGTACAACATTGGCAAACCCAAGCGCCGCACCATTCAGAATCGATGTCCCCGCGCCAGGCCCCATCAATAGAAGTCCAGCATTTACAGCTTCTTTTTTAAGTGCAATTTCATCAGTAAGGGAGACATTATCGCTGAAAAGAAGCACATCCAATCCATATGCCAGAGCCGTACGGGCTTCTGCAGCAGCATAAGCACCAGCGACAGAGACTACTGCAAGATTCGATTCCGGATACTTTCGAAGTGCATGGATTAATGTACGGGGGGCAGCGCGATAGCTCTGCTCCGGCGACTCGGCTGTACGCCTTTGGAGCAATTCTTTAGCCAGGCGCGCTGCCCCCTCCAGCTGGGCGGAACCCCCGCTGACAACAAGTATCATGTCATCTGGAGCAGCTGTATTACCCTCCGCGGTGAGCATCCCTGCATTTTTCAGCAGATGTTTGTTTGCATCTGTGCCCATCACAAGTGCAGCATCCTCGATTTTGTCGAGCTGGCGCACTTCACGGGCAGCATTCATCAAGGTAACTGAATCAGCATAACGGCTCTGCAGAACTTCACAGTAGACAGGCACGTTTGGCACCTCCCTTGTATTTAAAGACATCTACAGAACGTAAAGCTAATGACTCACTTCACTTGGACACCTGCGTGATGATTGTCAAAAATAGAACTACCTACCGGCAGAAGGGAAAAAAAGTCCCGGTTCAGAGTACGATGGGCTGCCAGGTAAACAGACATGTTCCATCAGCAGCGAAGCTACAAACCGGGTCTGGCTCCATTTAATAGGATTTAAGAAAACTTGTCAAATCCATTCCGATATGCCTCGTAGGGCAAACAATCGTTTGAAAAAAAATAAAAAGCCAATTCCTCAGGGAGGAGAATGCACTCTCGCTTTCCCTGCATTTTTCATGTAGACTTGCTCACATTAATCATCAGAAGAAACTGCCAGGAACACCAGGAGGTCCGCGTGCAATCAAAACCATTTCGCTACAGTATGTTTGGTCTGCTTTATTTCTCCCAGGGCACCGTTTTAAGTTACTTTACGGCACTTAATGCACTTTATCTTCTTTCCTTTGGGCTATCAATGCAAGATATTGGGATTTTTGCTTCTATTGCATTGATCCCATTCGTTATCAAAATTTTCCTGGGCATGCTCAGTGACAGGGTTAATCTTCTCGGCTTCGGACACCGTAAACCATACATAATCATTGGGCTGTTTGTGCAGGCCCTATGCCTGATTGCTGTTCCATTCATTAACCCTGCCGAGCAGTACTGGGTTTTCGTTGCCCTGGCGTTTATCCTGCAAATGGGTATGGCGCTTTATGATACCTGTACCGATGGGCTTGCGCTCGACACGACTCCGGCTGAAGAAGAGGGGACCATTCAGGGTTTTATGGTCGCAGGCCGTGCTCTGGGGGTAGTTCTTACAGCCTCACTTGTGGGTTATCTGGCACAGAATGCCGGATGGAAAACCGTTTTCTGGACACTGGCAGTTTTCACTCTGCTGCCGCTCCCGCTTGTGATTGGCATGAAGGAGGCGGCACGACCGGAAGAACGATCGTTCGATTGGGGTGCATTCAAAGCCTTCCGCCAGAAAACTGTAATGGCTCTTTCCGGCATTGGGTTTGTATTCTTCCTGATTATTGCCGGCGTGAATCAATTGGTTAATCCATTCCTGGAACAGCGTTTTGGAATAGATCTCGCTACAGCAGGGTATATCACAACTGTTTGGGGAAGCGGTGTTGTGTTGGGCGGCATATTCGGCGGTCGGATCATGAATAAAATCGGCAAGCATAATGCTGTCAGAATCGCTATCGCAGTTTCAATTCTTTCCTGCCTGCTTCTAGCTTTTACCCCCGGCACAACAGCAGCCTGGATTATCGTCGCGTTTTTCGGCCTGGCTTATGGCACTTACCAGACTGTTTACTTCGCCCTGGCAATGTCCTATACCGAAACTCGTATCGCCGCCTCCATGTTTGCGATTTTAATGGCGGTATCCAATATCGCCCAGGGAGCAGGTATGGCATTGAGCGGCTTCTCCGCCGACCGGTTTGGCTTTGTTGATACATTTCTGTTTTTCGCCGTTATTAATGTGCTCGCTCTGCCATTGCTGCCAGTTTTGTTCAGGAGCAAGGAAAATCATAACTCTCAAGCTCTGGCAGGATAAACCATTTTATTGGAGTCGAAATGCCTTACATCATACTGACACTGGTCATCATCATAATCCTCGCAGTCATAGTGATACGGGCTCTTCAATTCCGCGCGCCGTCAGTTCCATTTGAGCCTGCTCCTCCAATAAAGGTTAATATTGATCAGGCTGCACAGCATCTTTCTGAAGCGGTCAGCTTTCCAACGATCTCTTTCGGAGGGGACAGCCCGGCAGAACACGAAGCCTTTAATGGACTGCATCAGAGCCTTGAGAAGATGTACCCACTGCTGCATCAAAAAACAAAGAAGTTTACAATCAACAGGCACAGCCTTCTATTACTCTGGGAAGGCAGCAACCCTGATCTCGACCCTGTTATTCTGCTTGCACACCAGGATGTTGTACCAGCTGATCCCACCACATTTAACGAATGGACTCACCATCCCTTCAGTGGTGCAATAGAAAATGGGTACATCTGGGGGCGAGGAACACTGGATTGCAAAAACCAGCTCATCGGCGCACTTGAAGCGGCAGAGACACTGCTCGCAGAAGAGTTCCAGCCAGAAAGGACAATTCTCTTTGCCTTTGGCCATGATGAAGAGATTGGTGGAAATAATGGCGCTCAGAAGATCGTGACATGGCTGCAGGAAAAGGAAATCCGGGCTGAAGCTGTTCTGGACGAGGGTGGAGCCGTGTTAGAAGGAGGTTTTCCAGGTATCGACGGACTGGCTGCAGTCATAGGAACCATGGAGAAAGGCCATATCGATGTTCGACTCCATGTTACAGCCACAGCTGGACATGCTTCAACACCTCCAAAGCAGACAGCCATTGGGATCCTGGCAAGCGCTATTTCGCGCATTGAAGCTCACCCGATGCCCGCACAGTTAAACAGGGTTCTGCCCCTGTTCCAGGGTCTCGGTGAAAATTTGCCTTTCAGCTATCGATTGATAATTGCCAATCACTGGCTCTTTAAAGGAATCCTGCGAAGACTCCTTGAAGCAAATCCTCAGATGAATGCTTCGATTCGTACTTCCATTGCTGCAACAATAATGCACGGCGGGATAAAAGAAAACATACTGCCTCGCGAAGCATATGCAAACCTGAACATCCGCTTGCTTCCGGGAGATACCATTGAAAACGTTCTCAACCATTTAACACAAGTTATTGATGACGAAAGAGTAGAAGTTACTCTCTCTGGTGAATTCCAGGATGAAGCCAGCACAGTTTCTCCCTCAAGTGGCCCTGCATTTGAGGGGCTCAAAAGAGCAATCCAAAGGACTTATGGCGACATTCCAGCAGCACCTTATATCATGCTGGGAGCCAGTGATTCACGACATTATACCGCAGTATCAGATCATATATACCGCTTTTCACCAATGGTCCTTTCAAGCTCCGATCTTGATAGAATTCATGGCATCGACGAACGGGAAAGTGTGGAAGACTTTGGAAATACCGTTCGTTTCTTCATTCACTTGATTCGAAATTGGAGTATGTCTCTTGATGGAAACTGAGAGCGCGGCCGTTTGCTGGCGTATCACAGCCTTCTTTCTTATACTTGAAAAACAAGTTATTATAGAAGCGAAGTATAAATGACATTACATAAAAAGAAAAACCGGACAAATGAACAAGAAAAATATTTACCAGCCTGATATTCTGATTATTGATGACGATCCCACTATGAGCCGGATCCTAAGCTTGCTCCTGAGCAAGGCAGGATATAGTATTCGTTCAACAACCTCAGCCCGAAATGGTCTGAATGAAGCTCTGCGAAAGACACCGGACATCATCCTTCTTGATTACATGCTTCCTGATCGCAGTGGATTGGAACTTCTGGCTGATTTCCGGCTTTCAATTGACCTGGAAGAGGTACCTGTAATCATGCTTACGGCCAGCAGTGATATGTCTGTTGTCAAGAACGCGATTGTTGGTGGGGTTAATGACTATCTCCTTAAACCGGTCGAACCCGAAATCCTTCTGGATAGACTTACAAGCTTGCTCGGAGATCGAGCACCACAAGGCAGAGAGGATGTTTCAGAAAAGAACGATCCCGGCAGCGTAATGACTGAAGTTAAAGAGAAGCCTGAAAGCCCAGCGGATGCTGTCTCTTTAAAAGAGGATACTCCATCCGGTGAAACGCGATCTCAGCAGGATCCATCAGAAAACTGATTCCACCTTCGCCAGTGTTTAAAATAAACCGGATAAGACAATCAAGGCCTTCCGCTGGACGATTTCTTTTTAAGTATCTGATTATTCCTTCAAGAGCAGCTTTTTTACGACTGCCATTATCTCCTCATACTTAAACGGCTTGAGAAGAAGCTCTGCGGAATACTGAGAGATCCGATTTCGATTTTTTTCTGAGATCGGATGTCCGGTCATCATAACTATTTTCAGATCAGGGGAGAGATTCCTTGCAGCAGGAATCAATTCAATACCACTCATACCTGGAAGCTGCACATCGCAGATCAAAATATCGACATGATTTGCCGGCCCTTCCAGTAACGCCAGTGCTTCATCACCACTCGCCGAACTGTAAACCTGATAACCTGCATTCTCAAGAATATCATTGATTGTCCGTCGATTGGCCAGATCATCCTCAACCACAAGAATCTCTTCCTGATGACCCAACTGCTGCAGGGACGAATGCACTTCGGTATCCACAACAGTCTTGGTGGAAGCAGGTAAAAAAATGGAAAAAGTAGTGCCCTGCCCTACAACACTCCTTACTCGAATAAAACCGTTGTGCTGGGAGACAATACCATAAACCTGTGAAAGCCCGAGCCCGGATCCTTCACCCCGGGGTTTAGTCGTGAAAAAAGGCTCGAATATAAATGGAATCGTTTCCTCAGGGATTCCAATACCAGTATCTGAAACCTGTACCATTATCCACTCACCAGAAGACAGATCAAACTCATCCTCATTATCGGCATCAATAAAAAGCATACTTGTATGAAAGGTCAGTGTGCCACCCTTCGGCATTGCATCCCTTGCATTAAAAGCCAGATTCAGAAATACCTGCTGCAAGCGATTGGGATCCGCTTCAATTACACAGCGTTCTCCAGAATGAATCAGCTTGAATTCGATATTTGGAGGAAAGGTACGGATAAACAATTCATCGATCATATCTTGAGTGAATTTCTGGATATCTATCGGCCGCACACTCAATAAAGCCTGACGGCTGAAATCCAGTATCTGGGCAGTAAGGCGGGCAGCTCGATCAGCCTGTTTCAGGATGGTTCTCATTTGATCTTTCATACGTTCTGTAAGCGTTTCATCTTTGAGAATCATTTCCGAATACAAACCGATCGGCATCAGGGCGTTATTAAAATCGTGCGCTATACCCGCAGCCATCTGTCCAACTGCAGCCAGCCTTTGCTGAGCCTGTTCTTGCTGCCGTCTTTCCAGCTGATCCGCAAGATTCCTGATAATGATGGAATACGATCGGCGGCTATCGACAATCCATGAGGAAATGGCAGCTTCGGCAGGAAACTCCCCCGAGGGAGAAAGGACCTTGATTGGGTCAACAGCACCCAATACCAGGCCTTCCCCGGTGGCACACACACCTTCTAAAGCCTTGGATAATTGCCCTTGATAATCTTCGTCAAACAGCGAGAAGATATCGAGTTTTCTCGAATCCTGTTCAATTTGAAATACCGTTCCAGCTGACTGGTTTGTATAAGTAATATTGAATTCATCATCTGTAATTAAAATACATTCCACAGACGATTCGGCAAGATTCCGAAAACGCTGTTCGCTTTGCCGGAGCGCAGACTGGATTTCCTTTCGTGCACTTATATCCCGAATGACAAAAATCAAAATCTTTTCGTTCTGTAGAGTCTGAATCCGGACAGTCAACTCAATCGGAAAGCTTGTCCCATCTGAACGGATATTTATACTTTCTACAGGATGCTCAGGGAGTATTGGATCAGGGCCATAGATCTGGAATAAAGTTCCGCCAGGAGCTATCAGACTCCGGGCATGCTTTCCAACAAGTTCGTTATACGGGTAGCCAAACATTTGACAGGCACGGTTGTTCACATCGAGAATAGTGCCATCCTGATCCTGAATAAGAATTGCATCGTGGACTCCTTCAAAAACCGTACGATATCGCTCTTCCGAAATCCTCAGTTCATATTCCGCTCTTTCCTTTTCAGTACGAGTACGCCGCTCATCCAGAGCATTTGCTACAGCATTCCCAAGGCGAGCTAATCTGTCCTTCAGAAGGTAATCTGTAGCGCCCTGTTTTATACATTCAAGCGCAATTTCCTCATATGTGCCCGTAACAACAATAAACGGAATATCAAAGCCTGATTCCTTTAAGAGATACAGCGCTGTAAGTCCATCAAATTGAGGAAGATTTATATCAGCGAGGATAAGATCCAATTCCCGATTGAGTTTTTCCTGGAATTGTACTGCATTCTCAACCCGTTCCCAATCGACATCAAAACCAGCCTTTTTCAACTCATATACAACCAACTCAGCATCTTCGAGCCGGTCTTCGACAACTAGCACCTGCAGCTGTGGTTTCATAGTACTCCTGTCTGTCATGTCTCCAAAAGACTTCTCTTCATTCTCTGACCGGAATTGCTGCTTCATGATAAGTACCTGCAGCCAATACGATTCCTAATTCCAGATAAGCTCGTTGAACACTTTGGAAATAACAGGTTCGGGAAAATAACTTTTCACTCCAGCGTTATGGTTTGCTTCAATATCCATCGATTATTCAATGGTTACAAATACAACATCAGAAATTTTCCTGGTTTGCAGACTCTATGGCATACGCTTGGGAATCCACAAAACATCCAGGCCAGGATGTTTCAAATCCATCAAAATCAGGTTTGGATCCTTTTCATCGATCGGCTTATCCGCCTTCGTAAAACACGAATCACTCCATTTATGCACTATCACATACAACATCGTTCAGGGTACAAAGAAAGTTCTTCATAAAGGCATAATGGGAGAACTCAATATCAAATAGCTTGTTTTCGATTATAAGCTCCTTAGCCGATGGTGCCACTTTGCTTCTCTCTCTCCATTGAAAAATAAAATGTTGCACCTTTACCTTTTTCTGCTTCTGCCCAGACTTTACCTCCGTGGCGATTGATTATCCGGCTGACAATTGCCAATCCCACACCCGTTCCTTCATAGGCATCATTTGAATGCAGCCGCTGAAACACATCAAACAATTTGTCTGCATAATTCATATCAAATCCTATGCCATTGTCCTTTACATAGTACACGGAAGATTCGGAACCTACAACAGACTTGTATCCGACCTCAATGATGACGGGAGACTGATTTGACGAATACTTTAAAGCATTTTCAAGAAGATTTTGATAAACCTGTTTTAACAAAACCGGATCTGCATAACAAGCGGGCATCTCAAATTGAGAAAATTTAATATCGCCCTCATCCATATCCATTGTAAGTTCAGACCAAACCTGGCGGATAATCGCTGCTGGATCAGTAAGCGAACGGCGTATTTCAACGCGGCTTGATCGTGAGTACTCGAGCAAATCGTCAATCAGCTGGCCCATTTGTTGAGCATTTCGCCGGATTAACCCGAGATAACGGACAACATCGGGTGACAACTCAGCCATGTAATCATCAACCAGAATCCGGGAGAATCCATCCATAGCCCTGAGTGGTGCGCGCAAGTCGTGTGAAACAGAGTAGGAAAACGAAGACAACTCGCGATTAACAGCTGCCAACTCTTTTTTCTGCTGTTGAAGCAGCTGGTTGCTTTCCTCGAGGTCTTCCAGCATGTTCAACATAGCCCTGTTCAGCTCATTGGTTTCAGCCGTAATACTCTCAAGATTCCTTGTACGATCGAGAACCTTCTGCTCAAGCACTTCTGTCTGGTTTTTCATTCCCCGCATCAGAGCATTCAAAATGATAACTACACTGAGAGCACTAAACATCCACCCAAATCCAATGATAAAAACTGAAGGAAAAGGTACACGATAAGGTTGCTCTGGAAGAGCTCCAAGAATCCAGAGCACTGCAAGGACAGCATAGGCTGCACCAGAAGAACCAATCGCAATCCAGACTTTTCTTTCCTCAAGAATGGCCAAAGAGAATATCACTATCAGGAGCAATCCAAGGATAAGAATCGGATCATCAGATGGATTGCCCTCAAAGAAACCTGTCATGAAAATCCAGAGAATCATAAATCCAATAAGAAGTGCAGCTGCTTCCTTTGAAAATCCGCGTCCTATAAAAAACAACAGAAAGGCAAGGACAGGCAATGGCACAAAACTGATAACCAGATCCAATATCACAGGCGTAAAATCCGTTAACAGATAAAGCGCCCCGAATATCAGCCACAGTAATATAAAGGCTGCTATCATGAAGACCGTGATTCCTGTCAATATGCGTGTACGAAGTTCCTGTGCATCAGAAGCTTGCGGCCGAAGCAGCTGCCTAAACCCGGTGAACCAGTCCCGCACTTTGCCTTGTCCCACGCTATTACCTTTCAGAATCAATCTTATGAGTATCGGCTTTTTGGATTCTTGCGCGAAATGCTCGCAGCTCGTTCTTCAACTCAGCCATTCGGTTCTCCCGGCCTGCAGCCAGGCGGACAAACCGGCGCAGATCTTCATTCGCAGCCTCAAGTTCGACTGTGCGTACACGAACACGTTCCTCAAGCTCAAGATTGATCTTGCGGACTTCTTCCTCCGCCCTCTTTCTTTGACTGATATCCAGATTCTGACCAATAGAACGAATCGGATTGCCATGGCTGTCATAAATCATGGAAGCAACCAGTAATACATCAACAATGCGCCCGTTCTTGTGAAAGTAACGCTTTTCCATGCGGTATTGTGGAATGTCTCCTCGCCATAGTTGATCCTGGAGTTTAAGGTTGCGTTCAAGATCATCGGGATGAGTGATTTCGCAAGGTTTTCTTCCAACCAATTCTGAGGTTGAATAACCAATTAGTTCTTCAAATGCTGGATTGAGGTCCTGATAACACATGTCGAGATCAACAACAGAAATACCTATCGGTGATTCTTCAAAAACAGTACGGAAGTAAAGCTCCTGTTGTCGCAGCGCATCTTCTGCCCGCTTCCTTTCCTCAATATCCAGAAGAGCAAAAGTCAGCTCAGATTCCAGCTGGTTGGGATCAGAAAGCTTGATATACTGCTGGCAAAGCAACCTGGAACCGTCTTTGCGACGCAGATTAACCTCGAAAATACCAACTTCTTCAGACTGCAGCGCTCTTGAAAGATCTTCTCTCGTTAGTGTCAGTCCATTATCGACAGGAAAGAGCATATCTGATGGCTGATTAATAACTTCTTCCCGTTCATACCCCAGCATCGTGCAAAAATAATCATTCACCCAGATAAAATTACCACCCCTCACAATTCCAATACCAACCGGTGCGGTATCGAGTATTCGGCTCAGCAGTTCTTCCCTTTTCTTCAGTTCGGCCTGGATTTTTCTCCGTTCGGTAAAATCCAGAACTGCTCCAATAATCCCGATTGCTTCTCCCTCCGTGTCAAAATATGGCGCCTTTAAAACTTCTACATATGAAGTGTTACCATGTTTCATGGTCTCCTGGCGGCTGACGATATACTTCTCCAGATTCTGATACACCACTTCGTTTTCTTCGAGGTATTGCTTTGCACGGGATTCAGGCCAGATATCCAATATTGAATGGCCGATAACCTCCTCCCGTGAATAACCTGTTAAATCAAGGAAAGCCTGATTACACCCCAAATAAACACTTTTGCGATCCTGGTAATATATTGGAATGGGGACTGTTTCCAGAAGGCTGTCCATCAAGCGAACTTGTGCCTGAAGATCCCTGCTCGTCATTATCTCTGACGTCACATCCACTGCGACACCGAGCACATATCCAGGAAAACCATTCTTTTCCATGGAAATTTCGGAACAGCGAAACCAGTGTTTTTCTCCTGCTTCGGTCGTTACTGATAACAGCTTAAAGAGCTCCTCCTCACGACCCGGAACCATGACGGCATTTTCGGGATTGTTTTTCAATCCTCCAAATTCTTCTACGACAAATCTCTCTCTGAACTCAGCTTCCGTAGTCCCAATGATTTCTTCCTTCGTTTTTCCAATAATTTCAGCAAAGAGGGTATTCACCAGCACATATCGGCCTGAAGAATCCATTACACAAACAATATTTGGCTCAAGGTCGATGATGGGCTGAAGAAGCGCCAGCCTGTCCTTCATACTCAGGATTGCTTTTCCGACTGTGGATTGTTCAGTTATGTGGAGTAACAGTTCCCCGTTTTCCAGTGCCTTGATGCTCATAAGAAATTGTTTTTCATTGCCAAAGGAATTGTGAGCTCTGATCTGGACATGTTCACCTGGTTTTCGAGAGGGATCCAGCAGCCAATTCAAAAGCCTCCCCCCAAGGTCTTCACACAGAAATGTTCCCAAAGAGGTTTGATCTTCTGTGACCCAATCGGAATATTCACTGATGTCGATGACAAGGTTTTTTGAATGGATTATGTAATCCGGTCTGGACGGATCCAGACTGCACTGAAAAACTCCGAAAGGGGTCACGGCTAGAAGCTGCCTTGCAAGAACCTCTTCCATGCTGGTCTCCTGTTCTGTGCTGTCTTCGATTGGACTTCAACAATATACCAGGCCGAGGAATTCCAGTAATCCAAATTTCGAGATGTCCCGGAAAATAATACTTCCAGGATGAAGTCAATTACTCTTGTTTACTGACCTCATTGTAGAAAAAAATGGCCTCTCGCGCCAGATCAGAGAAAAGACTGTTACACCTGATTGGTTCCTTAACGATCCTCATAAGCCTTACTTCTTGCTTCAGCTGTATCCCTTTTTCACTAAGCAGAAATTGCCCCGCAAATGTGTGTCCGTGTTTTTTAGTACTCAATCTGTTTCAGGCATTTTTCCAGCCACAACTGCCCTTTACGGTGAAAATAATACATATAGCTGGAGTACCGGTATGTTTTCAGAGATTGTGTATAACCGTGTTCAAGGGGATCGAGATGAATGGTGCTGAAGGAGTGCCAGAAACTCTCAGCTGTCTTCAGCCACTTGCATTGGGCTGGCTGCCATACATTACGTCCATCCGTACGATCCCAAAGATTGAACTGGTGAGTGGTACTCAGATGAATTCTGGCTGAAAAACGCGGGATATCCTCACCCCTTCGGCTCTTTAATAACAAATGATAGTGATCATCAAGGATCACCCAGGCTCTGATTTTGAACTGGTACACCCCGGCATTTCTCTCGAACTGCATACGCAAGAACTGCTTCCTTCGAGAGGAATGAACTATTGGCATACTTGAAACTGTTAACGCTGTTATTTGATACCAGGCCCTATCCAGATAGGCGGGATAAGGATTACTATCGATGGCCATCTCCCCTTGCTATTTCTCATCCCCCGCTTAAAAAGGATTTTCCCCTTCTTAAAACATTCGTTAATATCTTACACTCAACATGCACCTGTTTACTAGAATAGTATCAGCTTGAAGAGGTAAAATACGGCCCCTCCTCCATGGCTACTGATTTTACTAGCCTGCTTAAGATAATACCAATCCCAGACTGATACGCTCTCGATCAAGATCGATACTCAATACTTCCACCGTGAGAATATCCCCCACCTGAAGCGAATATCCACCTGGAATTTTGCTCCGGTGCAGAAGCCCATCATGCTTTACTCCAATATCGATAAACGCTCCAAAATCCACAACGTTTCGCACTGTTCCCTGCAGCTTCATTCCCCGAGCCAGATCTTCCATCGTTAGCACGTCTTTTCTCAAGATCGGAGGAGGAGCATCCATTCTTGGATCACGGCCGGGATTCTGGAGCTGTTCAAGTATGTCAGTAATTGTTGGTTCACCTGCACTGAACCTATCAGCCAACTCAGATATCGAAAACCGTTCGCAGAGACCACGTAGAGCCGAGACGCGGACTTCCAGGGGGGTTTCTTCATCCACACCGGCTGCTGCAAGAATTTCCTTTGCTGTGGAATAACTTTCCGGATGGATAGCTGTCGCATCAAGCGGGTTCTTTCCACCATGTATACGTAGAAAACCTGCCGCCTGTTGAAAAGTCTTCTGACCAAGGCCGGGGACATCCAGCAACTGGGACCTGAACCGGAACGGCCCGTGTGTTTCCCTGTACCCGACAATCGATTCTGCCAGTTTGGGTCCAATACCGGCAATAAAGGTCAGGAGAGAGGGTGAAGCAGTATTTACATCCACTCCAACGGCGTTTACCACACTTTCAACAACAACCTGCAGTGTTCTGCTCAACTCAGCCTGATTCACATCATGCTGATACAATCCGACACCGATGGACTTTGGATCGATCTTCACAAACTCCGCCATTGGGTCCTGCACTCGTCTGGCAATAGAAACAGCACCGCGCATACTGACATCGAGGTCAGGCAGCTCGGCAGCAGCAAGCGGGCTGGCACTGTAAACACTGGCACCTGCTTCACTCGTGATAAGATACGACAGATTTTCATATGAGCCTGTAAGCTCCGAAACCAGTTCTTCCGTTTCGCGTGAAGCCGTACCATTGCCTATTGTAATAACCGACACCCCAAACCGCTGGATTCGCGCACTCAAATATTGAAGCGCTTCAGTTCTTCTACCCTGCGGTTCATGGGGATAGATCGTGCCTGTATCAAGTACTTTACCCGTTGGATCAACTACTGCAACCTTGGAGCCGGTTCGAAAACCAGGATCGATCCCCATAATCGTATGATTCAAAAGAGGGGGTTGGAGGAGCAGTGCGCGCAGGTTCCTGGCAAATACCTGGATTGCATGAACTTCGGCTTCCTCCGTTCTTGCCCGCCGAACATCCCTTTCGATTGCGGGCAGTAAAAGCCTGGATGCCGAATCCTTTTTAGCTGCTTCAAGGTGTTCTGCAAATGATGATCCAGCATCCGTAGGAAATGCCCGATCAACATACTCCTTCCAATCACGTTCAGCGATATCTACCCTGACTCTGAGAACTCCCTGCTTCTCACCTCTGTTGATCGCAAGAATCTGGTGGGGACGAAGCCGGTCAACACGCATATCGAGTGAAGTATAATCCTTGAATACTCCCCTGGAATCTTCAGCCCCCTTCGACTTCTCTGTTTGCAGCAGCCCCCACTGCTGCGCCTTGGTGCGCACTTTGCTGCGGACTTCTGGAGAATCAGAAATCGTCTCTGCAGCGATATCTCGTGCACCCGCCAGTGCGGATTCAACATCCGCTACCTGTTCAAGGAAAGGTTCTGCAAGAACAGCCGGACTTTGTTTACCCTCTGGCTGCTTGAGAATTAAATCAGCAAGACCTTGAAGCCCTTTCCTGCGTGCAATGTCAGCACGTGTATTTCGCTTTTGTTTGTATGGCTGGTAGAGATCTTCCAATTCAGTTCTGGTTTGTGCAGCCTTAATAGCTGATTCAAGGTCAGGTGTAAGTTTTCCCTGTTTGCCTATCGCCGACAGAATAGTACTGCGGCGTGTCTCGAGTGCCCTTAACTGACCCAGGAGATCGAGAAGCTTTCTCAGCTGTTCATCATCCAACCCACCCGTGCGTTCCTTTCGATAACGAGCAATAAAGGGGAGCGTATTACCATCATCAAAGAGTTCAACCGCAGCGGCTGCCTGTCCTTCTTTGATTCCAAGTTCTTTTGAGATAATCCTTATTAAATTCATAGCCACTAGTATACCCGCCTCCAAAGAGCACGGGGAGGAGAAAACAGAAAAGAAGTCTAATATTCAGTAGAGAGAGAGAATTATTCGTATCGCCCGGAGAGACTGGCGCTACCCAGTGAAGTGATCATTTTCCTCATTTCCGGCATTACAATCGGCATCCGGAAGCCATGTATCAAGGATGTCTTGAAGCTCTTTCGGGTCCAGCGGTTTTGCCAAATAGGCATTCATCCCTGCATTTATACATTTCTCGCGATCACCTTTTAATGCATGGGCTGTAAGTGCAACAATCGGAATCCGGCTGTTTTTGATTCCATCTATTCCCTGGCGGATTTGCCGGGTGGCTTCGAATCCATCCATTTCCGGCATCTGGCAGTCCATCAGAACAAGCTCATAGGATTCTCTGGATAATTCACCCAATGCCTCTTTCCCATTAACAGCTGTTTCCACTCGATATCCCAATTTTTCAAGCAAACGAACTGCCACTACCTGGTTCACACGATTGTCTTCAACCAGCAGCAGTCTGGGTTTTTGTGATTCTGCCTCATTATCTGATTCCCGGTAATGCACCTCTGGATCCTTCCGCTGCTTCTCTTCCCGCAGCATGGAGAGGCGATCAAATAATGCTTTGCGTCGGATTGGTTTGGATAGTACTCCCGAAAATGCAGCCAGCCTGGCAGTCTCGAGATCATCCTTTTCCTCCATTGGTGTCAATAAAATCATACTGGGAGCACTGGATTGGGAAGATTGCATTATTAGTTTTCCCAATTCCATACCGCTGCCATCCGGGAGCCTCGAAGCAATCAGGATGGTATCGAAAGGATCCTTGTCCTTCTCCGCTTTTTCTACAGCAGCCAATGCTTCTCGTCCTGAATTAACCACACTGCCGCTGCAGCCTGCACTGTGGAACTGCATGTTGATCATTTTTGCGGTTTTTATATGTCCTTCAACAATCAGCACCTTTTTTGTTTCACACTCCCTGTGTACTGTCACCGGCAATTCTGTCTGCTTTGTCTTGTCCAGTGTTACAGTGAACCAGAAAGTTGAACCCTTTCCCGCCGTACTGGAAAACCCTATCTCCCCTCCCATCAACTCAACAAGCTGCCTGGAAATGACCAGCCCCAGTCCTGTCCCGCCGAATCTTCGTGTAGTGGAATCATCCACCTGACTGAACGGCTTGAACAGGGTATCCTGTTGGTCCTTTAATATTCCAATTCCTGTGTCGAACACGGTCATTTTCAGGATCAGTGATTTCTCCGTCTCTGAGACCACTTCCCCTTCCAGCGAAACCTCACCCTCTGAAGTGAATTTCACAGCGTTTCCGGCGAGGTTGACAAGCACCTGGCGCAGCCTGCCGACATCGCCCCGCACACGTCTGGGAACATTATCCGAAAGATAATAACTTAACTCAATCGGTTTACCAAAGGCTCTCACAGCTATCATTTCCAGGACATCTTCAATCAACTCATACAAATCAAAATCTGCGGTTTTCAATTCCAGTTTATTCGCCTCAATCTTGGAGAAATCGAGAATATCATCAATCAGATTAAGCAAGGCTTCACCACTTGAATGAATGATCTCCGCATATTCATGCTGCTCTTCTTGCAGGGGAGTATCCAGCAGCAGATTTGTCATACCAATTACACCGTTCATCGGGGTGCGAATTTCATGGCTCATATTAGCCAGGAACGCACTTTTAGCCCTGTTCGCCTGTTCCGCCTGTTCCGCCAGATGCGTTGCCCTTCTCAAGGCTTCCTCGAGGCGGCGGTTGGTCTCCTGGATTTCCAGTTCGATCTGCTTGCGGTCTGTGATATCGATGATGGATGATAGGAGATAGGATACCCCTTCCAAACGAATCAGGTCGGCTGCAAAAAGGATATAGATATGCCTGCCCTCAGGAAGGTTTACCAATGTCTCAAAGTTCCTGACCTGGCCGGTTTCCATGATAAGGCGATGAATTTCAACCCGATCGGCATAATCAGCAAAAAGCTCAAGTTCACGTGAGCTCCTGCCGATCATCTGATCCCGTTCTCTCTTCAGAGTCCGGCAAAACTCATTGTTCACATCGATAAAAGTTCCGTCTTCAACTGTGGATAAAGACAGGGGAACACTGCCATCATGAAAAATACGCAAAAATTTTTCTTCAGAACGCTTAAGTTCAGTCAGGTCTTTGGCGACTGCGAACAGAGCGTGTTCTCCGTCCCACTTTCCAGTTGAAAATCGGATTTCCACAGGAAAACTCTCGCCATCCTTGTCGATGAAAAAAGCCATGAGGTCATTACGCTGTAATTTATAAATTTCCTGCAGCAGCGGCTCCACATCCTCAAGGATTTCTTCCGGAAAGAGATGTGTTAACTTGAGGCTCTCCTCAGCCGTGTCCCTGACAATCAGCCGGGAGGCTGCTGTCTGGTTAACTTTCTGGACCTCTCCCCCCATTGACAGAACGAACAGCATGTCACTTACTGTATCAAAAAAACCAGACAGGTTTGCTTCACTCAGTTTTAATGCATCCTGCATCCTGCGAGCCGCAGTAATGTCAGACAACGAACCTGCCATCCGGACAGCCTTACCCTCTTTGCCTCTTTGCACCCTGCCGCGTACAAGCGCCCAGATAAATTCATCCCCTTTTAGCAGGCGAATTTCAGATTGAAAATGATCTTTCCCTGTCTTCAGATAAGTATTGAGTGAATAATAGAACCTGTCAGAATCATCCGGATGTATACTTTCCTTTGCCAGCAGACCAATAGGCTCCGATTCCTCCCTTTCATAAGGCAGTATCTCTTTTAACCTTCGTGATTGAAAGACTTCTCCTGTCTCAAGATTCCAGTCCCAGATTCCATCGTTGCTGCCTTCAACTGCCAGCCTGTACTGCTCCTGAGCAGCCCTCAGTTCCGCAGTCCGCTCCTCAGCGAGAAGTTCTGCATTCGTTCGTGAGGAACGTGCACTGTAATACAACATGGCAATAAGAAAGGACAGAACAATCCCTGACCCTAAAACGTACCATTCCGCATGGGATATACTTTTTTCCAGATATGTTTCTGCCGGCTCGATAACAAGAATAAATTCCTTTCCAAAGACCTGCATGGAATTTTCGTACTGCAGTGATTTTTCACGCTCATATTCAAAGAAGTTTCCACTATTCTCCAGAATATAAGCTCCATCACCAGCACTATCTGTGTATATCAGGTTCCCATCAAAATCAAATACTTTCGTTTTGAAGTATTCTCGATCCTGCCCGTGGAAAAATGGGACTTTATTAATCAGACTGAAAAAATCTGAAATAATGAAAACATAACCGTAAGGATCTCCAGAATTCCCTGAGCTATGGGGAGAATCTTTCAGGAATACGGGATCAATCACGAGGAATATCTCGAGCGAGCCCTCCATTCCCGGTACCGAAAAAGGATGTAATACTGATGGCAATCCGGCCTTTTCCGAGCTTTCAGCAGCTTCCATGAACCCTTCAATTTCACAAAGGCTGATATCCTGGAATAGGTCGTCGTCTAACGTGGTTTCCAGATAACCGAAATTGGCACTCCCCTCCTCACACGCAGCAGGAGCCCACCCCAACCCCAGAATTGCAGTATCCCCGGCAAGGACAGGCTCTGCGAAGGTTAAGAACTCATTCTCGTCAACTGTCTCCGAGCTGTAAAACAGATGTTTAAGGTCATACATTTCCTCGGACAATCTCTCTAGCTGTTGATGGACCCCATTCTGCCGGATACGAATTAGATTAAGGAAATCCTGATACCGGTTATACGAGATATTGATTTTTAAAATACTGTTCAGAATAATTATCACAGGCAAACAAATCATGAAGGTATAGACTGAACCGATCAGTATCCAACGCTTTCGGTCGGATGCCGTTCGGTTTGGGACTTTTTCCAGAAGAAGCAATCCTGCAGCTGCTATGAGAAGAAGAATTGAGGTTTGAACAAGTACATGCTGGCGAGAAGTCTGAATGGCAGCATACCAGTAATCTGCTGGAATATGGACCCCGAGAAGAAGCTGGTAATCGCTGGAATCTGGTAAACCCACCGGCACAACAGCACTGACCCACTCCCCAAGATTATCCTTGTAAGGGCCAACCACACCCCCATTGAAATCGTTGTTTTCGATATCAGCCTGGTGCAGGCATTCAACCAGAGAATCCTCTTCAACAGTTTTATTCAAATTTTCAGAGAATGATTCAATAAGGACCTGGCAGGATTCGCCTTCGATAAGATAGACCCCTACCCAGCCGACATCCTTATGGACGATTTCAAATATTTCCAGGTAATCCCTGAAACGGAAGAGGATGTCCTCGCTGAAGAGCTGGCGAGCTTTACCCGATTCCAGCTGTATGATCTTTGCATGCTCGGCAAGATGGAACGCTTCATTCACAAGCTGCTGTTCCCAACGTCTTTTCCAGGTTCGTTCGAATTGGGTCAAACCTATCCCGCTCCCGGCGAGAATAACCCAGATAATCAGGAATGGCAGCAGAACCTTGCTCCATCTCTTCCCTGCAAAGGCAAACCTGTCTTCTTCCCAGGTGTACTGGACGTAAAGAACCCATAGAGCTACTACAGTTAAGAATGCAAGGATGGCCAGTAAAAACTCAAAATAAAATCCAGTTGTTTCGCTGAGAGATTTTGTCCTCAATGATAGCAAAGCCAATGAGGATTCACTTTCAGACAGGACCCCATCAAAAAGGATCCAGGCTGACAGCAAAGCAATACCCATATGCAGCCAGGCATGGAAATCCTGGCGCTCCTTCCGAATAACCCACAGAGAAGAAAACAAAGTTGCCGCTCCCAATGGAATCCCCACGAACTTCTCTAGCAGAGTAGAAGTCCAAAAGACAGTGCTGGTATTGGCAGGTGGCGCTGCTGCTGCAATCCATACCAAAACTGCCGCGGGAACGAGGTAGAGGAACTTCCCCCCATTGGCAAATCCCCGTATCTTCCATAGAACACGGTTAAACTCAACCAAAGCAATATAAGAAAAGAATCTGAAACCCAGCGCAGCAACAGAAATCCAGGTGACTTCAGGATACTGGAACAGGATGAGTCTTCCTGCAAATTCAATACCAGTACAGAAACCAAATACAATTATTGCGCGCCAGGGAACCCGGTATGGTTGCCCTTTACTCGCAAGCAAGTATGCGACCAGAGCGAGCAGGAAACCATTCACACCAATCACGAAATTTACATAATCCATATTACCTGCCAGAACTACAACGTTTTGCCATCAGTTGTTCGGGAGTAAACAGCTGATCAGGAAAAACGATAATTCAGGTGACCATAACCATCAAAGGATTACGACCAGCTTTAACTCTACCAATAGAAAACATAACAGCGATACCACGTCTCTCCAAGATACCACAGAGCAATTATCATTCTCTGTAAAATTTCCACAAAAATGCAGGGAGCTGTCTAAAGGAACTATCCTGTACTCTTTAATCATGCATTGGTACCCCGGTCTGCTGCTGGCAAGCTTTCATTATATTTGCTAAACTGGACAACTACGTACGGGGGCTAGAAATCAGCATTCCAATTACGTCCTGCTCAGATAACTCATAAGCCGACCAGGTGGGCAAATTAATTGCCAACCGGCAGAAATTGATTAATCCATCCAAATCTCTTTATCCGATCAATCTCCTCCAATCTGCTGGAAGGCCAGGGAGAAGCTGCTATGCGTTCAGTTCAACGTACACGCGGATTTATCACAATTTCCTTATGCCTCCTTATTACATCGGCATGCGGACCAGCTAAACCAACACCTGCACCCATCATCCCTCCAACCCCTATACCAACTCCAAAACCTCCATCGGCCATTCCTGGTGATTATGGAGATGCACCTGACGGCGGCCAGGGCATGGATACCGGCTATTACGGCGCGACCGGCGGGCCGTTTTTCTTCACCTACAGCTCCCTGGGCACGGCAGCCGACTTTCCTACACTGGGCGACAGCCAGCCCCCCGGCCCCTTCACTCTTGATGTGGATGAATTCTGGATTGGAGGTCTACTTGGCCTTTCATCTGAAGATGATGTCCCCAGCATCGAAGAAGATGCCGATGATCCGAACGATCCCGATCAGGTTCCCAACCTCAACCTGAGTGCAGGAAAGGCTGATTGCGACAAAGAAAACGGGTCACACAACCCGGCCGGTACCGGCTGTCAGCCCGTAGCACCCTATTCCATTCCAATGAACGCCCGTGTACTGGTATTTTTCGGTTATCCACCGCTCGGGGTGTTGTTTACCTCTGTTACAGCCTCTGAAACAATGTCCTACTCTGGTCCCATCTACTGGAATTTGTTGATTGACCTGAACCAGGATGGCCAGTGGGGCAGCGGGGAATGGATTTCTCAGGATGTGAGTGTTTCACTGACGCCTGGAGAAACCCGCCTCCTTGTTTCACCCGCCTTCCGCTTCCCTTCCGGAAATACACCCTGGGGACGCCTGACCTTTCCGTTCTGGGTGCGCAGTATGGTAACTTCCGAACGTGTGAAAGATGTGGTTGGCATGGAAACCTGGGATGGGCGAGGTGTGGAAAGCGGCTTCGAGACAGGCGAAGTTGAGGATTATTTTGTCGAATGGCGCCCGCTAGGCCAGCGCTTTGCTGAAAATGAGCCGCTGGAAGAGTCCGGATGCGGCCTGGACCCGGTATCAACGCTTCAAGGAGAATCACAGGTGGTAATCTCCCCTGGAGATACTTTCACTATGTATCCCGGTAATGGGGACCAAATGCAGATATTTGGCGTGCCCGATATGGTAAACGGCGGCACGGTAGTTCCCTTTGAATCCTTCGAATTTCAACCCAACCAGTTCCTCGACTTCGAGCAGGATGGCTGGCAATTCAAAATTGCAGTGGATGATGGCAGTGAAGGCTATTTCCATCTCGATGGCACCCCGGATACTGCACCAGATCCCGGTTTCATTGCCGTTCCGGATATTCCACCTGATTATTGGCATTGCCATGGTACTGGGACTGTAGGAACCTCCACAGGTATGTATATAAGTGTATTCAAGCGCGATTCTGAAGCGCCATTTGGTGTATGGGAAACTCACCCTGTTCTCATGTCAGATGATATACCTCCCGCCTGTACAGCATTTGCCATATCTCAACTCATAGAGTTAATTGAAGGGAGCGTTCATTTTATTGGAGACCGTCCCTGGGTAAATGTCAGCGGCGAACTGGAGGAGGACGGCTCGTTCTATGCTGAAGGTTCTGGAATCGTAGCAGGGCAATCCAATGTTTCTGCCACATTCGAAGGTAAAATCGAAGGCGAGACTTTGACAGGTGTATACACCATGGGTGCCGCCGGAGAACTGACTGGTGGGGTAATGTATGTTTACGATATTTCCGGTACATATCAAGGTCCTTCAGAAGAATCAGAAGTGGAAATAATTCCGGAAGTGACACCAGGAGAACAGTCTGCTGTCGATTCATTTGTTGAAGCATTCAATCAGGCATTTACAGATCAGGACAGTCGAGCGCTTTATTCCCTGCTCGACCCGGCTGTAGTTTCCCGATATGGCGAGGAAGCATGTCAGGCATATCTCCAAACAGTGGTTGAAACACCTACAACCATTACTGCGCTGGAGCTCTCCAAAACAGAGACCTGGGAATGGCAGCGGGATGGCCTGAGTGAGGCCTTAAGCCCGGTTTTCAATTTGAGTGTGGAATTTACCTCAGCCGACGGAACAACAACCCAGGACTTACATCTGCGGCTCCCTGGTAATAATGGTGTCCGCTGGTTCACGGACTGCGGTGATCCGCTTTCCGAAGAGTAGCTGCACAGAAGGTTCGTTTGGGGTCCGGGTCAGGACAAGTTGGATCACCATATATACATCAACAAGCAGTGTTATAAAGGACTATAAAAGGCTGTAGACATAATTGTGCCGGGATAAGCCCGGCACAATTATGTTAATATTGAGTGCGTTTCGTGTTTGACAATATTCAAAGAATCTTCCTTCAGATCTGCGAATACCCTCTCCATCCTCCTCAGCACCTGTCGCGAGCGAAGTAGAGGGATCTCAGTGTTTCCTTTTTCAGCGCACTCAGCGTTTCCTTTTTCAGCGTACTCAGTGTTTCCTTTTTCAGCGTACTCAGCATTTCCTTTTTCAGCGTACTCAGCGTTTCCTTTTTCAGCGTACTCAGCATTTCCTTTTTCAGCGTACTCAGCGTTTCCTTGTTCAGCGCACTCAGCGTTTTCTTGTTCAGCGTACTCAGCGTTTCCTTTTTCAGCGTACTCAGTGTTTCCTTTTTCAGCGTACTCAGCATTTCCTTTTTCAGCGTACTCAGCATTTCCTAGCTTGCCTCAGGTGTTTTCCTGTGCTTTAATATCCTTAATGCAATTTTTTGCAATAACAGAACCTCGCAGCAGGGCCGGGCCGCTTTATCCCCGAAATCAAAACCTGCTGCCTGCACAGGACAGCCATGAACGCTGCCAGACAGTGGGAAAACAGGGTTCTCGCCAGCAGAGCACAGAAAATCCAGCCGCAGGGGAAAATCTGGAGCACCATGGCGCAGTGGTACGACAGCTGGGTACGGCACAACGATTATGTATCGAAAACTCTTCCAATCCTCCTGCCATTCATTCACTCCAAATCACGAATCCTCGAAGTAGGGCCAGGAACGGGTGCATTTACCATTCCCCTCGCAAAACACTGCAGCAGCCTTCTCGCCGTGGAACCAGCAGAAGGCATGCAGAAAGCCCTGCACCGGAACCTCGACCAGCAGCATATCTCCAATGTCCACATCATACCTTTGCGTATAGAACACGCCCTCGGTACCCTTTCACAGCAAGAACCATTCGACCTGACTCTGGCATCCTTTGCTCTCTACGATGTGGAAAATATTGTCCCGGTTCTAAAGACCCTGCGGGAACGTTCAGCCAGAGTGGCAATTCTCCTGGGAACCGGGGAACAACCTGAGTGGAGCTGTTCTCTCTACAGATTCAGCAGCAATCAACATGTCTTCTCTCCTCAGCTTGACTGCCTGCAGCCGTTGCTCATTGAACTCGGTTTTATCTACAACGTGAACCTGATTCCTTGTTCCTGTAACTACGTCTTTCCCAATGAGCACAGCATGCTGGAATGGTGGACAAAAAAGTTACGAACACCCCGCAATCTCCTCCCCCAACTTAAGGCTGCACTTAAAACCCTCTCAACGAAACAAAACGGGGTTATTGGTATTTATTCACAACGCACAGCTGCGCTTGTAACGATCGAAGGGGAATACGCCTCACTCCCTTCCTTATTTATTGAAAAAAACAGGGTATCTCGGGAGAATTTATTCATAGGGAGGTAAGAATAATGAAAAAACAATCGATACCATGGATTATTCTGACGATCCTCGCGATTCTTGCCGGCAGCTGCAGCTCCCCTGCCGCCACAGTCGCGCCTGTAGAGGTCAGCGGGCAAACAGAACCGATGGAGGAAAAAGTACCTGAAGAGCCTGTGGAAACCATCACAGAACCTGAGCTGGCTGACGAAGTAATCATTGGAGTCGGTCGGGATCTTTACTATGGAAACACACAATGGCACATAATCCACGGTTCATTAATGGTTTGGGAACCGCTGGTATATCCCGATGAAAACCTCAATCCGCAGCCTTACCTCGCAGCTTCCTGGGAACCGAATGAAGACAAAACCGAGTGGACCTTCCATCTGAGGGATGGAATTACCTTCCATGACGGTACACTACTGACTGCAGATGTCGCCGTACAGAACCTGATGGGTATTCATGAGAACTATACTCCCCTGCCGACCCTGGACTCCATGGAAGTGATCGACGGTCTTACATTCTCGATACGACTCACCGAACCCACACCAGCCCTGGCAGACCTGATGGTATTCTTCCAGTCAGCTATGCTTTCTCCTGCATCATTTGAACAGGCAGAAAGCGAAACACCAGTTCCTTTCGGTACTGGCCCTTATAAATTCGGGGGGCTGCTTGCGGATGACAGCATCGTTCTGGAAAAAAACGAAGACTACTGGGGAGAACCGGCACGTACTGAGCGAATCATCTATAGCTACATCCCTGATGCAACAACGCGGCTGCAGGCACTGCAATCGGGCGAAATTGATGCCATAGCTGATGTTGGGTGCATCCAGCCCAGCCAGGCCGAAATCATCCTGGGAGATGAAACTCTCATGCTTCTCACCCAGGAAGTTCTTACCACCCATTACCTGTTCTTTAACAATGACAAACCGCCATTCGACAATCAAATGCTTCGTCAGGCAGTCAGCCTTGCACTTAACCGCGAACAAATCGTGGAGGAAACCGTGTATGGATACGGCGTGCCCGGTGCAAGCATGATCACCCAGCTTGCTGAAGCGTGGGTCTATCCGGACGCCGCTCCCCAAACAGACCTGCAGCAAGCACAGGAACTCGCAGCGAGTGCGCTGGACCATGAGCGAACCACCGTATCTCTGCTGGTAAACAGCGGGCTGGCAGGTCGTTGGCCGTACGGTGAAATTGCCCAGATTATCCAGTATGAGCTTGCAGACCTGGGGATCGATGTTGAAATAGAGATGGTCGAAGGCGGTACCTGGAACGACCGGCTGGCTGATGATGATTACAAC
>Ga0272441_10002939_pt1 | contig 33591 bp, 36 predicted proteins | sample SSMProp6N_FD_193582 | JGI IMG/M metagenome (GOLD analysis project Ga0272441, IMG submission 193582) | Marine sediment archaeal communities from Little Sippewissett salt marsh, Falmouth, MA, United States - SSM-Prop-6N | ecosystem: Environmental > Aquatic > Marine > Wetlands > Sediment ... | reverse complement strand
GAGCAGAGAGTCAATAGACCGGATGGTTCAAAATGGATCTAAAAGAGGGACCAGATAAATAATAGTACGAATCCTGTTTTTGTGAAAAAGTACTGGTACTTAAAAAGAGAGAATGCGGATTATTATTTAATCTTCATTCATCATTTGCTGCTTGCAGGCTCTACTGAATCAGCAATATCATTGAACGGATGGAGGAGATAGGGTCTTTAAAATGACGACATCTCTTTGCCCTAAAACCATAAATTGCGTGCCTGACTTTAGTTTTAATTGTTTTCTGATTTCTTCAGGGATCACGATTTGTCCCTTGCTTGACATTTTTGTTGTTGCATAATCTGACATGATTGTGCCTTTCTGCGTTGTACTCAACATACGCACGCTTTGTGTATCCCGACCGTTTAATGATCAGCCATTACATGGTTCCTATCACGTCCCAAGCTCCTGCAGTGTGCGCAGAAATGTGATGACATCTTCACGGCTTAACATACCCATAATGTGATCATCCCGCATGACAGGCAGTTGATTAACGCCATCGCGGTCCATTTGTTGGAGAGCAGCCCACAGCTCGGTGTCAGGGCTGGTGTGTTTTAACTGGTCCAACGGAAGCATAACCTGTGCAGCACGCGTTGACTCCCAATCAGCGAGCGGTACTTCCCTGATCCGGTGCAGCGTCATCATGCCGACGGCTTTGTCGCCGTGATTGATGAGGAAACAGCGCTGGGCGCTGCCGAGAATATGGTCATCCACCAACTGCTGCAGCATCATCTTATCCGGGACGGCAACGCAGTGATTGCTCATGGCCTGCGAAACAGTATGCCCCGCCAACTGGCCCTGAAACATGGTCTGATGCACTTGCGCGGCGGCGGCATGATCAAGAAACCAGCCGATAAAAGCAATCCACAATCCATTGCCGAAATTGCCGGTGAACATCTGCCAGACACCAACCATAATGAACAGGAAGCCGAAAACACGTCCGACATTGGCGGCAATAAGCGTGGCGCGACGCATGCTTTTTGTGACGGCCCAGACAATCGCTCTAAATACGCGACCCCCATCCAAGGGGTAACCGGGAATCAGATTAAAAACCAACAATGCCAGGTTAATATAGATCAAATATTTGGCCAGACCCAGCAGTGGTTCCAAGCCTGCCACCGCCGGCTGCACCAGATAAAAGAATATTGCCAGAGCCAGACTCACGAGCGGACCGGCAATCGCAATCCGAAATTCTGCGATGGCACTGGGCGGTTCAGCCCCAATGTGAGCGATCCCTCCGAAAATGAAAAGTGTGATGCTGCGTACGGGAATCTTATATCGCAGTGCGACCGCTGAGTGCCCCAGTTCATGGAGCAGTACGCTTGCAAACAGCATAATGGCCGTTACCGCTCCCATCAACCAGTACAGCGCCGTCGGCCAGTTCTTAAATTCGGCGGGATAGTAACTGCCCGCCAGCGACCATGTGATGAGGGCAAAGATTAAAAACCAGGAATAATCCAGCCCAATCGGAATTCCCATAATTTTGCCAAGCGGTATATTTTGTCGAGTCATTTTATTCCCCTTCGTATTACAGTTTGTGGAAATTGCAAAAATTTTATTTCACATCCACATTTAGCGCTTCGAAGCCGGAGATGACATCGAACAGTTCTTCGTCGATGCTGCTCTGGCGTAACCGATGGAACGTCCCGTTGAGGTGGTCCAGCAATTCGTCGATATTTTTGTCAGCGCGCTGCATCGCTGCGAGGCGGCTCGCGTTCTCGCTCGCGAGGGATTCGGCGCACGCACGGAAAAGCGAGACGAAAAGATACTCCCGGATAAGCACGCGCAAGGTCGTGGCGCCGCGGCCCATGACCTCTGGCAAACTTTTCGTCGGCCAGGGAAGTTCGGCCAGCTTGCGTCGCCAGTTTTCGTCCAGCGGCAGCAGGCGCTGACTGACGGGCGTATATATCGATCCGGATTTGGGGCGGTTGTAGAAAAGATGGAATTCGCTGATTTCATCCTGGCCTGTCCCGGGCGTCACCGAAAGACTGTGGCGGGTCTCCCTTTCCATGACAATCTGCCCGACAAGCGGAGTGATGGCCTTGACAGAGTTCGGTACAGTGAAGCGTCCCATCAGCGGCAGGCCCGCTTCCGCCAGGCGCGCATAAACACGCTCACCAACTGCCCAAACCTCCGGCTTTGCCGGCAGCGCTGCCAGTGTCTTAACCGCATAATCAGCCACCACATCATTAAACTGGCCCACCAGTCCCTGGTCTGAACCGAACACGACCGCGCCAATCGCAACAGCGCCTGTTTGTCTTTTCCGTTCCGCAATCAAGGGCGCCGGCCCGTTTTCCCGGAAGCACACACCCAAACCCAGCTCCACAATACGATAGTAGTCAGCCAGTGCACGCACCGATTGCTCGTATTGACCGATGCTCGAAGCGGCCAGGGCCTTCATTGTGCGGACCACGGATTGGAGATCCCCGGCGCTGCTTATTTTTCGACGCAGACTCGCAATGCTGTCGCTCACGAAATCTCCCCGGGTTCAGAATCAGGTGAGGATGGATCAGGGTCAGTCCGGTGACCTTTTTGATCGCGCAGCCGTCCAAGATCGCTCCTGATCAATCGGATCAACTTATCCGCAGCGCCGTCCACAGCCTGGTTCAGGGTGGCAGCCTGATGCGTAACTGCAACGGGCTGACGGACTTTGATGCGGGCTTCCATCATGCAGCGCATGTCGTCATAGCCGCTCTTCTTATTGCTGTTCTCATCGCTCAGGTGGACTTCCACGTGTGTGATGTGATCGCTGAATCGGCCCAGAGCACTCTCCACTATTCCGCCGACCTGATCGGAGAGGGCCTGGTGTCCTTCAATGTTATGGTCAGTATTAATATGTATCTGCATGGTGTTCTCCTATGGTGATTATGTTTCGAAGGGTAATGGATCCCTTATAACGACTCCTTTGGCAGTTGTTCAGTCGGGATCTTATTTGGCCTGACTGCTCGCTTGGACGTTTGCCTGGGCTTCGGTTTGTGTATCTTCTTCGGTTTTATTCGGCGCGGGCTCAGGGTTTGGCCCAGGATTCGTTATAGTTTGAAGCGGGTCTTTGGTCTTCTGTTCCTGCTCAGACTTTAAATCCGGTTCCGGTGAAAATTTTTCGAGTGCCTGACGGGCGATTTGGAGAATCGTTTCACGATCCTCATCGCTCAATTTTTCGGTGGTATCCAATCGTTCGCGCACTTCTTCCGGTATGTCATCGGCTGCAGTGCGCAGGGCATGCTCTGCGTCCGTCATCTGGTCGAGCGGCACGCCGTCAAACAGTTCTGAAGCCAATGCCAGCAACACGGCGATTTGAGCAGGAACGGACACGGGAGCGAGTTCCGGCTGTTTGAGGCAGGCACGAATTCGCCGTCCGTGCTCGACGCTCTTGCGGGTGTCTTCATCCAGACGGGCGCCGAACCGGGAAAAGGTTTCGAGTTCCTCAAACTGCGCGTAGGCGAGCTTGAGATCACCAGCCACCGCACGATAAGCCGCGCGTTGCGCTTTACCGCCAACGCGTGACACAGATTTGCCGACATCGATTGCCGGCAGCACGCCCAATTCGAACAACGACGGCGAAAGGTAGATCTGCCCATCCGTGATGGAAATCAGGTTGGTAGGAATATAGGCGGAAATGTCCTGCGCTTCCGTTTCGATAATGGGCAGCGCGGTGAGCGAACCATTGCCGAGTTCCTTGCGCACATGCGTTGCACGTTCGAGCAGCCGCGAGTGGATATAAAAAATGTCGCCGGGAAACGCTTCGCGACCGGGCGGGCGGCGCAGCAACAGAGACAGTTCGCGATAGGCGCGCGCGTGATGGGTGAGGTCGTCGTAAACGATCAGCACATCCCGGCCCGCTTCCATGAAAAATTCTGCGATGCTGGTGGCGGCATACGGCGCAATGTAAGCGAGCCCCGGTGGTTCGTTGCCCTCGGTCACGACAACGACAGTGTAATCCATCGCGCTCTTTTCCCGCAGGATTGCTACAGCCTTCGCCACCGCGGAAGCGCGTTGTCCAATCGCACAATATACACACAGTACATTATGGTCGCGCTGATTTAGGATGGTATCGAGCGCTATGGCAGTTTTGCCCGTCTGGCGGTCGCCGAGAATCAACTCGCGCTGGCCGCGCCCAACAGGTATGAGCGCATCAATGACTTTAATGCCGGTCTGAAGAGGCACGATAACGGGCGCGCGGTCCATGATGGATGGAGCGGGACGTTCGACGGGCAGACGGTTGCCGGAGGCTACCGGTCCCATGCCATCGAGCGGCCGGCCAAGCGGGTCGATCACGCGGCCCAGCAAGCCATCTCCCACGGCCACATCCATGACCCGGCCTGTTCGCTGAACTTCATCTCCGGCATTGAGATGCCAATACTCGCCGAGCAGAACGACGCCGATTTCGTCCGCATCCACGTTAAACGCGATGCCGGGCACATCGCCGGGAAAGGTCACCAATTCATCATAGCCCACGCCGGGAAGACCCGACACCTTGGCGATGCCGGTGGCGACACTGACGATCATGCCAATTTCCTGTGGCATCAGTTGTGGTGTGAATGTTTCCCGCACCTGGCCTATTCCGGCAAAAGCGCTGTCGAAAATGTTTTGGAGGCTCTTCGGTTCCACGTTCATCAACTCCTTGTCTCAGACTTGGGTTCTTGCGGCCTGGTCCCGGATTCAGGTTTGGGTTTTGCTTTGACTTTAGATTTCACTTTAGCTTCAGTCTTAGCCTTGACTTCAGTCTTGGTTTTGGCTTTGGCTGCAGACTTCAGCCTGGATTCAGGTCCAGTTTTAACGCTGGCTTCAGTCACAGGTTTGTCCTTCTCTTTCAGAAGTTCATCTACACCCTTTTCCAGTGACGTCAGATAATCTGCGATGCTCCATGCCACCTTTTGTCCATTTGTGGTGAGTTCAATGCCGCTGATCAGGTTTGGTGCGGTCTCAAACTGAAGTGGCTTCTTAATAACGAGTGTTTCCTTGACCACACGTTCAATCGCACTCTGCTGTGCCGCAGGCAGGTCGAACGCGCTGCGCACGATCACCGGGCCGGATGCCGCTTTAAGGGCCGCCTTCAGGCCATTCTTTTCTGCGTCGTTCAGTTCGCGCAATCGGCGCAGAAATACGTCCACCATACATTCTTCCAGACTCATCCCGGCGAGATCCGTCAACGCCTTTCGCGCGATGGAAAACACCTCCTGCTGAGTTCGGCGGCTGATGGCTTGATTCAGATTATGCGCGTCATTTCTCAATGTTTCCTGTCGCTTGATACTCAGGTCTGTAGCGGCCTGTCGCGCTTCGTCGAGCAGCCGCTGACGTTCGGCTTTCGCCTCGTCTGTCGCTTTGCTCAGGAGTGTGGCACGCTGCTGGTCGAACTGCTCATTCTTGTGTTGAAACTCATCGCGTTCCTTTTGGGCGGTCGCCTTTTTTTTGTAGGCGTCGGCGATTTCTGCGGCGATCCGCTTCTCCCGCGCGTCAATGGCGTGGAGGATAGGTTTGTAAAGGAAGCGCTTCATCAACCACACCAGAATGAGAAAGTTGAGTGCCTGTGCCCCGATTGTGAACCAATCGATTATCATAGGTTTACTTTCCTGTGGTTTGGGCGATGATGTGGTTCCAGAACGGATTGGCAAAGATGAGAATCATCGAGACTACGAAACAATAAATGGCTGTAGATTCAATCATCGCCAGGCCCACAAACAGCGTCCGGGTGATTGTTGAAGAGGCATCAGGCTGCTGTGCCAGTGAATTCAGTGCTGTCGCGACCGCCTTCCCCTCGCCCAGCGCCGGGGCCATGGTGCCGAAACCGGTAGTAATGCCGGCGGTAATAATTGACGCCACCGCAATAATAGTCATGCTATCCATAGGTTCTCCTTTTGTTGTCTTCGTTCATACTTCAATGTGTCGAATCAGGCTCAGCCCTGGGTTTACGGACACGCGTGGCAGCCGCAATGTAAACCGCTGCCAGAATACTGAAAATGTAAGCCTGCACCATACCGGTAAGCAGACCGAGCACCGTCATGATGATCGGGAAGATGTAGGGCGTAATCGTGAGCAGGATACCGATAATCATCGCGCCGCTCATCATGTTGCCGAACAAACGGACGGCCAGGGCCAGTGTACGTGAAATTTCGCTGATAATGTTAAACGGCAGCATGATGAACGTCGGTTTTATATAGGATTTGAGGTAGTCGCCCACGCCTTGTTCCTCAATGCCGAATAACGGCACGGCCACAAACACGCACAGCGCCAGCGCCGCCGTGGTCGAGAGCGAACCGGTCGGCGGCTCATAGCCGGGAATGACGGTGCATAGACTGGCTAAGGCGACAAACAGGAAAAGCGTGCCCAGGAAGCCGAGATATTTCTGCGGCTGACTCAGGCCGATCTCTTCAATTTGTTTTTCCATGCCCATGACCACCATTTCCAGAAGGTTCTGCCAGCGGGAACGTTTATGATCCGTGGAAAGTTTGCGCGTAATCAGCATTGCGCCCACGACCAGCACGAGCATCAGGCCCCACGTGAACATAATAGTGGCGTTAAGTCTAAGAAAACCGTATTGCCAGAAGATCAGCTCATCAGGACTAAGACGCATTGCTGGCCCCCTGTGTCGGATACGTCGATTTATCCGCCGTCCGGGTAAGCCGCGCCTGTCCTGAGCGCAGCCGAACGGTCATGATAAGTCGCGCCAATACAAATCCAAGCAGGCACAACAACAGCCGCTCCCAATGATCATGTGCGATAAAATAGAAACCTGCCAGGACAATGCTCATCCGCAGCAGCAAACTGCCGATGAACCAAAGGGCTGGCTGTTTGGATGAAACGCCCTTCCGAACCGTCCACCACAGGCCGCCGAAAAATATCGCACCGAGCAAAACGCCCGATAGCGACACCCACATCAGTGTCATTATTTCATTCATCAGGTTCCTCCTGTTCCTCTTGTATTTCCTTGTTTTCCTTACTCACCCAATGCCAGGCGTTCAAACAGCCGATGGCCAGACCGATTACCAGCAGCATCAGCGTCCAGGAATGGTTTCCCGGGTGGTGACTGTCCAGCCAGATACCCAACGCAGCGCCGAGCAGCGTTGGCACTGCCACTGACCAGCCGATAAGCCCCATCATGCCCAGGCCAAACCAAACGCCCGGCGTGGGATTATGCTGCGCTTTGAGTTTGCGTGCCGCCTTTGCACCGATCTTCCGACTTAACTCAGACCGTTTTTTCTCGTTCTTAACGTCCGATTTTTCATTCATGATGAAACTCCACTAAACGGCGGATGAAACCGCTTTCCATTTTTACCATCACCGAGCGGACGCTTTGCTCCCGTTCACTCAGGTCAAGAAACTCCCGCTCCACCGCAGCACGCAGTTCGCCGAGCTCTGTCCCGCCAATTGCGTTGCGCACGGAAACAACCACATCCAGCCCTGTCTTGACCAGCACCCCTTCATCGACGGCCACGTAAACTTCGCCCTCCCTTTCGGTTTCGTAAAGCAGAATCCCGGGTACAAGCGCCGCGACACAGTCGAGCCGGCGCGGTAAAAGCCCGAACGAACCCTCCCGGGTTTCTGCGACGATCCGGGTCACACCGGTTTTTTCGGCGAAGATTCGGAACGGCAGGAGCACCTTAAGATTCATGAGTGTCGGCTGCTGCATGTTCGCCCTCCGGTTCAGGTTTTAGCTCGGGAGTCGGATCGCCGCCGGTCTTGGTTTTGGACTCAGGTTTGGCGTTCACGCCAGGTGCGCCGGTTTTCGTTTTTCTCCTCACTTCGTCAATCGACCCAATCATGTAGAGCGCGCTTTCCGGATAGTCCTTGAATTCATCATTCAGGATGCGTTCGCAGCCATCGAGTGCGTCTTTGATACTGACAAGTTTTCCCTTGATGCCGCTAAACTGCTCCGTGGCGAAAAACGGCTGTGTGAGAAATCGTTCCAGCCGTCGGGCTCGGGCGACCACATTGCGGTCATCCGGCGACAGTTGTTCCAACCCGAGCATGGCGATAATATCTTTGAGTTCCGCGTATTGCGCAAGTGTGCGCCGGATTTCCTGCGCCAGATCATAATGCCGTTCACCGACGATGCCAGGCGTGGCCATTTTGGAATTGGATTGCAGCGGGTCGATGGCCGGGTAAAGACCTTCGCTTGCCCGCTTACGTGAGAGCACGATCGATGCGGAAAGATGTGAAAACGTATGCACCGCTGCCGGATCCGTGAAATCGTCCGCCGGCACATACACCGCCTGAATCGATGTAATGGCGCCGGTATCCGTATTGGCGATGCGCTCCTCCAACCCCGATAGCTCGGTGCCCATCGTCGGCTGATAGCCCAGACGCGATGGCATTTGCCCCATTAAACCGGATATCTCCATACCGGCCTGGATGAAACGAAAAATATTGTCAATCAGCAGCAACACGTCACGATGCTCATCGTCCCTGAAATACTCAGCCATTGTCAGCGCGGCGTGGCCCACGCGGAAACGGCTGCCCGGCGGCTCGTTCATCTGGCCGAACACCATCACCATATTCGGAAGCACGCCGGCTTCCTTCATCTCACGGTAAAGCTCCTCGCCTTCGCGACAACGTTCGCCGATACCGCAAAACAGACTGACTCCTTCGTGGTGCCCGATCATGTTGTGGATCATTTCGGTGAGCAGCACGGTTTTGCCGACGCCCGCTCCGCCAAACAGTCCGGCTTTGCCGCCGCGCTCAAGCGGCGCCAGCACATCAATGACTTTGATCCCCGTTTCGAATATCTCGGATTTGGTGGAACGCCGCGCCAATGCCGGCGGGGCGCGATGCACTGTGCGCCATTGAATATTTTTCGGCGTCCCCCGGCGGTCGATGGCGTTCCCGAACACATCGAACATTCGCGAGAGAATTTCCTTGCCGACCGGCGCCATGAGCGGCCCGCCCGTGTCTTCTACTGCGTTACCTCGGGCGAGACCCTGGGTGGGTGTCAGTGCAATTCCACGCACGTGATGCGCGTCGAGTTGTGTGAGTACCTCGATGGCAATTTTCCCACCCTTCGCGTGCAGCAACGCGTAAATCGGCGGCAAATGTCCATCAAATCGTATATCCACGACGCTGCCGCGCACTGACTCGACAATGCCGAGGTTCGGTAAAAGCGTCTTCAAATCGTTCTTCTTACTGATCTGGTTGGTATTGGATATCATAATAGGCAATCCTGCTGTCTTTGTGATCCCGCAGTGCGGGATATTTTTTGTGATGCTTATGTCTTTTTATCACAGCCGTGCATTCGCCACGCCTTTTTCAATTCACAATTGGCGCCGCCGAATCATTTGCAGTCACTCCGACGAATTTGTATCATCAGACTCCTCCGGCGCTGCCTTCGGTTGCCAACGTTCCTGTAACGTCGGCAAGTTTTTGCTGTGCGTCAGAATCACAATCTCGTCTCCGACTTTGAACACTGTTGATTTATCCGCATGTGAGAACTTGCCATCACGGTAATAGCAGATGACCCGGGCGCCGACAGGTAATTTCAGTTTCTCGGCCTCGACCGCATCTTCCTGCTTAGAAATCAATGTAAAAAAACGAGCATCATCTTTAATGACCGTGGAAAGTTCGACATTTTCACCACCGTCCACCATGTCTTCGAGGTAACGGCTGATCGTGCGGGAGGGGATAATCGTGTCCTCCAGTCCTAACTCATGGCAGATGCCTTCGAACTGCGGATCGCCGATGCTTGTGACAACACGTTTGAAACCGAGCGAACGACCCACCAGACTGGCAATAACGTTATCCTGGTCGCTGTTGGTAAAACAAAACAGGAAGTCGGTCTGCTCTGGATTGACTTCATGCAGAATGTTCGGCTGACTGCCATCGCCCTGCAGAAAGCTGCAATCCAGCTCTTCAGACAATTCATCGATTCTGGCTTTGTCGGTCTCGATGATGACGACCTCATGGCCTTTTTTAATGAGCGCTTTCGCTGTCTCGATGCTTACTTTTCCGGCTCCAATAAATACCGTTCTCATATTTTCTCCATTCTTCTGCCAAACCAGGTCCCCGGATACAGCATGACCAACCATGCCATAATTTCAAGTCTCCCCATCAGCATATCCACACACAAAATCCCCTTAAGTAATCCGGGCAATGCGGTGCTTGTCACTCCCGTGGAAAGTCCCACTGTTCCTGTTGCTGAAACTACTTCTAACAAGGAGTCGAGCGGGCTGTATCCCAATACCACAAACGGCAGCCAGGACAGGGTGACAATAGCGACGAACAACAGGATGAGCAGCAGCGCTGCGTGGATCTCCTCGCTCCGCAGTATCCGGCCTGCCAGCCGAGGTTTGATGACAGCATGTTTCGGCAGGCAGGTTCGCAGAATGATCAACCGCAACACGCTCGCCGCAATCAACAGCCGCAACAGCTTGAAACCACCCGAAGTTGAGCCTGCGCTGCCGCCCACGAGCATTGAAAATATCAGGAACAGCTTCGATCCCGCATCGAGCTGGGCAACCTGAATCGAAGAAAATCCCGCGGTTGTCTGCGCGGAAAAAGCGAGCAAGGGCGCGTGATGAAGTACGTGTGGCCAGGCCAGGCCGGCGCTCAGCCGCATGGAGGCGCCCACTGCCAGCGAAACAACCAGGCAAGCAATGACGACGGTTTTGAGTTGCATAAAGTCCACTGCAACACGCTGCTTCTTGTACAGCATTCGGTAATAGAACGTCAGCGGGATCGCACCGGCGAGGCAGATCAGCGTGATCCACCCTTGTGCGAACCAACTTAAATTTGCCAGGCTGCCATCATGCGGGGCAAACCCCCCGGTCGAAACTGCCGCAAATGTATACAACACCGCATCAAAAAATCCAACTCCCACTAACAAGGAACCGATGATGCCTAAAGCCGTCAAAACGCCGTAGACTTTCAGGATTCGCTGCGCATGTGCCCGCGTGCCGCCGACCAAATCGTCGGTTTCGGCCTCTGTAAAAGCCAGACCTTTCGCCAACAGTCCCGGTTGCATGACGAGCGCCAGGGAGAGTACAACGATGCCCAGTCCTCCGTACCACTGCATCCAGGCGCGGGCAAACAGAAACGTCGCCGGTGCTCCAACGAGCGTTGTCTTCATGCTCAAACCCGTGGTCGTCACGCCGGAAACGGCTTCGAAGAAAGCATCCGGGAAACTCAATCCCGATCCCATCATCGGATAGGACATCACGAGAGGAGTGAAGAGAAACATCAACGCGACCAACACCATGCCTTCATTGGCCTGCACGCGTGACGGTGCCTGCAGCCAGGCCAGGCTGGCCCCAAGGGCGGCAATTCCGACAATCACAATGCCATACCGCAGGCTGATGAGTGTATCGCCAGAGATGATCGAGATCACGAACGGGGCCAGCGTCAGCACGGCCAGCGCAAGGCACAGTTGCCCGAAATATTTGAAGACCACACGAAACCGGACAGCGTACCTGAGTTCTGTTGCCTGTTTAGTCATATATGAATATTAGTCCCTTCTTTCGGCCATGTCAGTCCGGCCGTACAGTTCGCGTCTGTTTCATTGTGCGGTTCATCTTGCCGGATCTCCAGTTGCGTCTTCTCCCGGTTCTGAACTGCGCGACACCGTCCCTGCCGCCTCGTTGTTCGCACAGTTCATGGGTTCATCCCGCGATCTCCGGCGTCACACCGGATGGTGTCTTGGCCTTCGCAGGGTCAAATATCCGATACGCGAGCAGTTTCACCCGGTCATTCAACAGGAACCACAGCAGGGCATAGCCCCAAACGAAAAGCGCCCAGCCCCAGCCAAGGGGTGTCATAAACACTCCGTAAACTGCAATCAACGTTGCCACGATTTGCGTGCCGATTACTGCTGCCCAAAGAATCCGTGCGGGGCGTATGGACCAGAACGGGCCGCGTGTGCGTGTCAAAAAAATCGTCAAATGACCGGCCACGGACAGCTTCAAATACATCAGTGTCTGGATGTGAGAACGGTCGAGATGAAAGACGCGCTCACCGAGATAAAACAAGCCGAAGGCGGAAACAACACCTATGACGCCAAGCACCGTGGAAATCCCCAGCACCAGGTGCATGTTCCATGCCTCGGGCTGATCCTTATAATGAACGTTGTCGTAGGCAATGGACAGAATGGCGCCATCGTTGAGCAGTGCTAGCATCACAATCATTACTGCCGTTAATGGATAAAAGTTAAAAATCAGGATTGCCAGAGTCATGAAGAACAACACGCGTAGCGTCTCGGCGATACGGTAAATTGCGTAGCTGTTCATTCGCTGGAAGATGCGGCGGCTCTCTTTGATCGCTTTAATAATCACTGATAGGCCGGGCAACATCAGTACGATGGATGCTGCTGCGCGCGCCGCATCCGATGCATCCGAAACCGCGATGCCACAGTCGGCTTTCTTCAACGCCGGGGCGTCATTGACACCGTCACCCGTCATGCCGACCATGTGACCGCTTTTCTGCAATACATCCACAATGTGGTACTTGTGTTCGGGGAACACCTGTGCAAAACCGTTGGCATTCTCGATTGACTCTTTCACCTTTTTGGACTCTTTCTTTTTTGAGTCGACAAATCCGGCTGCATCGAGGATATTTGTGCCCATATCTAATTTTTTAGCTGTTTCTTTGGCGATGGCCAACGCATCACCCGTAACCATTTTAATCTTAACACCCATCTCTCCCGCAGTTTTGATGGTCGACTTCGCATCTTCACGCGGTGGATCGAACAGGGGCAACACGCCAACAAACTGCCATTGACCGTCGCCATCAGCACGTGCGACACCCAACGAACGAAAGCCGCGCGCCGCGAAATCATTGACCGCCTTGTCGACAGCGGGTTTCACCTTCCCGGTATTTTCCGCTAATTCCAAAATAACCTGCGGCGCACCCTTTGTCACTTTGAACTCCTTGCCATCCTTACCCTTGACTGTTGCCTCAGTACGTTTATGTACGGGATCGAATGGCTGGAAATGAACCACCTTATAATCCTTTAACAATTTTTTGTCTTTCAGACCACCCAGAACGGCCAGGTCGATCGTATCGTTATTTTCCATATTCGATGCCAGGGCACCATTGAGAATTACCTGATCAGCAGGGATATTGTTCACGATGAAAGGATCGCCCAAGGTCAGCTTGTTCTGTGTCAGAGTGCCGGTCTTGTCCGCACACAACATATCTACACCCGCCAATTCCTCGATGGCCACCAGTTTACTCACGATCGCTTGCTTCTTGGCGAGCAGGCGCGCGCCGACAGCCATCGTCACCGACAACACCGTCGGCATCGCCACGGGAATCGCGGCCACAGTCAGCACCAATGCGAATTGAAGCGTATTGAGGATCGGGTCGCCGCGGAGGAGTGTGACAGCAATGATCACCGCCACCAGAGCGACCGCAAGGATGATCAGATAGTTTCCGATTTTTAAAACTGCCTTTTGAAAGTGACTGACGGTATGCGCTTCCTGTACGAGTTGCGCCGTCTTGCCGAAGTAGGTGTTTGCACCCGTGGCATAGACCAGTGCGCGGATTTCACCCCGTCGAATGATCGAACCGGAGAACACCGCTTCACCGGATTTGCGTGCGACAGGCAACGACTCTCCGGTCAGTGCGGATTGATCCACCTCCACCGGATCACCTTCCAGTAATCGCGCATCTGCCGGCACGATGTCGCCCAGACGCAGGCGTATGACGTCGCCAGGCACCAATTCGCGTGATGCCGGATTGATCCATTTATCATCACGTAGTACTCGAGCATTGATAGCCAGCTTGGATTTGAGGGCAGCGATGGCATTACCCGCCTCGTGTTCTTCCCAGAATCCGACTACTGCGTTGGCGAATAGCAAAAGAAGTATTATGAAGAAATCCGGCCAGTGCCGGACAACGCCGGACAGAATCACCGCTACTTCGATCATCCACGGGATCGGCCCCCAAAAGTAGGTAAGGAATTTCAGAAACGGATTGGTTTTCTTCTCTTCAATCTCGTTGGGCCCATATTGAGTCAGCCGTTTCTGCGCCTCGGCTTGAGTGAGACCATCCGGAGAAGACTCCAATTTATTTTCCACTTCCGACATGGGAAGAGATTTTAGATCATCCTTCGCGTTGTGTTTCGATCCCGGCTTCGACTCGAGAGCCTTAGGCGGATTGGTATTTGCTTTCATTTTATGGATTCTCTCATGCTTTTGAAATTTCGAAATTGAGCAATCAGGTGATTGGTGCCGACCGAGTAATCCAGTTTACCGATCCACAACTCACACCCTGGATACGCTTCGGCAAACGCTCGCTCAACCTTTCCTTTGCCATAGCCGTTGAGGATCACACCGTCGAATATCAGGATGCGTATCACACCTGATAAGACAACCGCACCAAGGCAAAGGTCCACGCAGACAGACAACCTCCGCAGCGACAGACTCCGGATATTCTTTGCCGCTCGTCTGTGACCAATGTCTTTTGCATCTGTCATAAGGGAACCTTGCCGATCTTGGAGTATTTTTTGGTCGTGGCCGTTGCGTCGGATAGTTCGCGCTTGACGGTCTTCTTTATTTTCTCCCAATTCGATGGCATATGTGCTGCCTCCTGGTTAAAATGGAAATAGGGCTGAGCGAACCTGCATGTCCGCTCAGCAAAGACAATTATTCAAAGTGCAGTTGGTATTCCTTCCTAAAACGTAACATTTGAGAGGATACCCATCGATTTCCACGGATGAATGACAACATCAACACGACGGTTCATAGTACGGCCTGCCACGGTCTCATTGCTGGCAATCGGTTTGCTTTCTCCGTAACCGATCACTTCAATTTGAGAAGCATTGAGATTTGCGTTGACCAAAAGATATTGATTTACCGATTCAGCCCGCTCTATTGATAATTGAAGATTCTGAACATCACCGCCGTAAGAATCTGTATACCCCAGAATAGATACGGTGCATTCCGGAAAAGATTGAATTGCATCACGGACTTTGGACAAAAGGCCAAAGTATTGTTGTTCGATGTTGGAATTGGCACTGGGGAAATTCAATCCAACCAGACGAATAATGATATCATCACCCTCCCGCAGTACTCTGGCTTCCTCGGGGGAGAATGATCGTTCCAGGTTGGCATATTGTTTATCTGTTTTTGCCTGATTGGAGATTTGCTGTGCCAATAAGGACTTTTGTTCCGCCTCGCTGCCAAGCTGTTGTTCCAATTCGGTAATCCGTGATCCCTGCAGATTAGATTTCCGTTTGTACGAGTCCAAATTCTGGCTTAATCCCTCAACTCTATTCTGGTATGTATCGATGTAAGCGATGATTTCATCGGTCGTTTTATCAGAGCCGGCATCGAACGATGCGACCCTGTCCGTTTTTTCGGCAATCTGCTGCAGAGGTTTCTCCGAGGTCAGCATCAGGTCCTCCCAGCTTTGATCCTTGTCTTTCATCTGCTTGATGGTCTTTGCCAGATAAATGGCATGCTTTGCCTGATAGTTGGCCTGCTGTGCCAGGCTTCGCGCCACGTCAGTATCGTAACGATTTTCATTCATTTCTTTTTCAGCCTTTATGACAAGCTGCTGCGCCATTTGCAGGGTTTGGGGCGCGTATTTTTTAACGTCAAGCTTATCCGCCTGTTTCAGCAACTCACGGGTTCCATCAAGATAGTTGGACTTAATGGCGTCAAGCTCGGCCTTGCGGTAAAGTTCTTCTGCATCGGTGGCTTTTTTTCTGGCATTATTAACGTCACCATCTTCAAGTTTGCCGGCAGCTTCGTTGAATTTCTTTTCCGCTTCAGTCCAGAGTTTTTCTGAAAACCTGGCTGACTCGGTTTTTTGCGCATCCCTGCGCGCTTTCATTGAATTTGGGAAGGTGACCTCAGCCAGCTTCGTGGCGTCGATTGCCTTTTGAAAATACGTGCTCGATTGCACAAGTTTTTTTTGAATGTCTTCCAGGCTTTTTCCTTTTTTAAGTTCAGCATCGGCCTCTTGATAGAGTTTTGTCGCTTTGTCGTAATTTTTAGGCGCGAGAACATTCGCCTGGGCCTTGTTTGCCGCGTTCATTATAATGTTTACTTCCTTGAACAGCGAAGTTTTTACATCGGCATTGCCGATGTATTCAGACTTTTTTTGCCCCTGTGCATTTACCACGAATATCGTGGTGATGCATGCGATGACGATTACATGAGCTATGCTCAAGAAATTTTTTGTTCGAAACATGAGTGACTCCTTTAATATTGTTAAGTGTGTAATGATTTTTGCTGCCGCCAATAGCCGAATTTCAGGATTATTTGATATCAAACCTGTATGATCTTGACGGTACGACTGATGATTAATGGGTGAGGTCTGCACCCCCTTCCTTGAAAAATGCCGAACAACCCAACCACGGCTGCGACAATGCCGCTGACCAGGAGCCAGATGGCTTTATCGGTGGGCGAGCCTGTAAAGAATCGTGACACATCGGAACTTAAGGAGTCCGATGCGCTCACGCTCCAGATAATCATAATAACCCCGCCGACAAGCAGTGCAACAAAACTATTTTTATTCATGTGTTCTCCTGGCGTATAGCGGTTAAAGCCGTTTGCGGCCGATGATGGTCCTGGAATTCCGCGATGCCTATTCCCCCAGTGACTTCTCGATTTTGCCGACCTTTTCTTGAACTTTGCCTGTTATCTTTTCAACTTTGCCTTCGGATTCCATCTCGGAATCTTCGCTGTGTTTCCCGATAAGTTCCTTAACCTTACCTTTCACCTGGTGAAACTTGCCCTTTGTCTTGTCCCTGGTACTGGATTTCATTATGTTTTTCTCCTGACGTTTTGTGTCAACTCTTTTTATGAATGGATACCCTCATATCTTCTGCCGGATATGTTGGTCCCGGGGTGGGAATCCCCGGGGCGATCTGCCCAACCAATCGGCAGGTCAGCGGTGCTTGACCAATCGGATTACATACAACAGGATGAGCGCGCCGATAATTGCCGCGATCAGCAGACCAATAATGCCTGCGCTCGAGATGTTGAGTAGACCGAGCAACCAGACTCCGATGAAGGCACCGATCACCCCGACGATCAAATCTCCCACCAGGCCAAATCCTTTGCCCTTCATGATTTTTCCGGCCAGAAATCCGGCCAAAACCCCGATAGCTAAAAAGATCAGCAAGTGTTCCGTACTCATGGTGTGTTCTCCTTATTTAAGTGTGAATGTTTTACATGGGACTGTATATAGAGCCCATTCTTTTGATATTATTTTAATTTTGCAGTTACTCATTCTTATGATCTTTTCCTCTTCAGCAAAATTTATTGAGAATGCAGGGCCCCTGAAATGCTCTGTCAGAGGCCCTATCAATAGAGGGGAGATAGGAAGAGAGGTTATGCAGATTTATATAATCTTCGTTTATTGTGCATGACTTTCTCCCGGTGCTGGACTCGGTTGATTATGATTGCGAATAGCATCCAGAAGGACTTGCTCAGAAGGTTTTTCGATGCGCTTTCTGGGGAACCCTATCTGATAAATAAAGACGGCTTCACTTCCCAAAGTCAGTATTAAAATTTTTAATTGTGGATGTTTTTTAAGCAATTGAACACAAATTTTCGGATACCCGTTTGCCTTGAGAGGAGTAATGATAACTACATCCGCAGTCGTTGTCCGGAGAGCAAACAGGAGTTCGATGGGATCAATCACATCTCCTACGATAATCATGTCTGGCTGGCGCTCAATCAGGTTTCGCATCACATCGGATAACAACCTGGGCCGGCTTGAAAGCATAATGTTAATTTTATGCATGGATTTATCTTGTCTCGTTTTAATACAAAGACAATGTCCACAATGGTGAGCAGAGAGTCAATAGACCGGATGGTTCAAAATAGATCTATAGGAGGGACTATATAAAGAGTGGTACGAATCCTGTTTTGTGGGAAATAGTACTGGTTCTTTTGGAAGAATTATCTGGATTTTATTATTTATTTTTCAGCAGTTTTCTTTCGCGGGCGTACTGTACGGTTTCAAAGCGGTTATGCAGCTGGAGCTTGTCCAGAACATTATGGATATGGTTTTTCACGGTTTGCGTTTCTATAAAAAGCTGTTTGGCGATTTCCTTGTTGGGCAGGCCCTCTGCGATCAGGTTGATGACATCCAACTCACGTGCGGTCAGTTTGATAGAATCCGATGGTGTCTGGTCCTCGACTTCGCCTGTTAATTCTGCTATTCGGGAAAACAGGGATGCGGCCATACGCGGAGAGCAGAATGTCTCATTGCGATGGACAGATCGAATTGTCTCAGCCAGATGCTCAAATGAGGATTCTTTTAATACATAGCCGTTTGCTCCGGCTTCGATACATGCCATGATTTCATCCGTCAGGTCAACCAGGCCGAGAATGATCACTTTAATTTTCGGGAAATCCTTGTGAAGGATTTGCGTTACCTCAAGTCCGTCTTTATCAGGCATGCCAATATCAATGAGCGCCACTTCCGGGTGAGAGTCTTTTATCCGTTCGATGGCTTTGCTGCCGTTTGGTGCAGTCCCTACAACGACAAAATCATCCTGATCACCCAACATCGTTTCAAGGCCTTCAAGAAGAAGGGCATTATCATCTGCAATAAAAATTTGAATGGGTGTTATATTCATAACAGCTGCCTTTAGCTGAAATCATTCTATATGCCTATCTGAATTAATATAATATAGTATTTTCTACTTTGGATTCAAATTTATTTTAGATTATTTTCTATTATAAACTTAATGAGAGTTGATGAATTTTTATGATTAGATATGTCTATTTAGAAGAAAAAATGTTTATAAGGTTCATTAGATTTAAGAAATCCCTGGGCTGATATCTTTACTCGTGAATATTGCGTAAATATAATTACATTATATATGTTATGTATATTCTATTTTTGCTATAAGGCCTTATAACCCAAAGGGCGTAGGTTCAAGAGCACAGTGCGCGCGGTTAGCGCGCACAATAAAATATCTTTACCTTAAGCGCGATTGGAAGCAGCCGGAGGCGGATTCCTGTCACTTCGGCCTATAAAAAAATGAGTTTGATTTATAAAATATTGAAATGCCATATAAATATTTTTAGATAAGAAAAAAATGTCCCCGGAACCTTGAAGGTGCCAGGGACTTGCATTATTTGAACCGGGATTCGACCGCTTAGGTTTATTGTGCATTTTCCAATACAGACGTAATCATCTTTTTGGTATAAAATGCTTCTGCGCCCCATAACTTTGCCACTTCAGCTAGTTTCTTAACTAAAACAGGGATGTCCTCTTTGGGAATATTCACTTCTTCAAGAGTGACCGGTGCTCCGATTTTTTTGTACCATTGGATCAGCGCATCGGATTCCTGCGAGCACACATCGTGACAAAAGCCGCATCCAATGCATTAGGCCATTTCGATTTTCACCGCATAATCATTTCTATTGTTTTATCACATTTTTATTCAATGAATTTTTCCTGAACTTTAAGCCATATTTTCTTGATGTTTTCTGTCAGCGGTGTATTCGTGTATTCGACCACGGATAGTCTTTGCATCTGTGCTTCTGTCACTTCTTTCCCATAGGGAATAGTGCCTAAAAATTCAGATTTGTAATTTTTTGTCAATTCTCGGATTTTTTGGCTCATTTCTTCATTTAAGTCGGATTTATTGACAACCACTCCGGATTGAACACCAAAATGATTGATGACCTGTAATATTCTTTCCAGATCATGAATTCCGGATACTGTGGGTTCTGTGACAACAAGCGCATAGTAGGCTCCGGAAATAGAGGAGATGACTGGACATCCGGTACCAGGGGCGCCATCCATGATGGCATTGGATGTTTTATCATCAGGCGCCAGGAGGGCAGCCTTATTCTTGACCAGGGTGACCAGGCGGCCTGAATTTTCTTCAGCTACCCCCAGTTTGGCATGACTCATAGGACCGTTTCTCGTGTCGGAGATAAACCATTGACCATTCACCGCCTCCTTGCTTTTTATTGCATCAAACCGACAGACCAGTTTACAGACACCACATCCTTCGCAGGCAATTTCATCAATCGAATATATTTTCTCTCCGTCTTTTTCATCAGCCTTGATCGCAGAGAAGCGGCATGCTTTTTGACATTCGCCGCAGTGCGTACATTTTTCCTGTTCAATCTCGACTTCAACGCCTCCGCTGAAAAGGCCCCTTTCTTTGATTGTCGGGGAGAGAATCAGGTGCAGATCGGCCGCATCCACATCACAATCGGAGATAACAGCCGAATCTGCCAGCGCTGTGAAGCTGGCTGTAAGGGATGTTTTCCCTGTGCCGCCTTTACCGCTGATAATCACCAATTCTTTGAGGTTTTTCGGCTTTGTTCCATTGTTTGTTTGAGATTTTTCCGGCTGTTGATCAGAGGAGAAATTTTCCTTTTGAACCGGTTTAACCACTTTTCTGTCCGTCTCAGCAATAGTCAGTATTTTGTCGCCGATTTCTTCAAACAGGGTTTTCAGTTCAGGAAATTGATCAACAGCCAATTCCCCTCGGGAGTAAGCCTCGGCAATTTGACGTTCATCCGGAATCTCGCCGATAATTTCCAGTTGTTCATTTTTACAGTATTCCTTTAACGCATTATCATGATATTCTGCACGGTTAATCAGAATTACCGGTTCCTGGCCGATTTCACGGGACATATCCACAGAGAGTTTCAGATCATTAATGCCAAAAGGAGTCGGGTCGGTTACCAGAACGCAGCAATCCACATCTTTAACTGTTTCGACGACCGGGCAACTGGTTCCGGGAGATGAATCCATAATATTGATGCCTTTACCAATATGTTCCTTGACTTTTTTTACAAGTCTTGGAGACATACCGCCTTCAGCGGTTTCTAAAAGGGCGTAAAATACGTCAATTATTCCGCTTTTTCCTTTTTTGAGAATACCAATTTTTCGTTTTTTTTCAATAATGGCATCCACAGGACAAGCAATGGTGCATCCGCCGCACACATGGCAGAGTTCTTTAAATATAAGGACCTTGTCTTTCACTACAACAATGGCATTATAGTGGCATACTTCCATGCACTTTTTGCAATTAATGCATTTGTCTTCATCAACTTCAGTTGGGGCAACCAGCATAATATCTTCCTGTTTTTCAATAACAGGATTGAGAAACAAATGCCCATTTGGCTCTTCCACATCACAGTCCAGATAACGCACATGATTTTTTTCGGATAATACGTGGGCCAGATTGGTGGCTATAAATGTTTTCCCGGTACCGCCTTTACCGCTTGAGATTGCAATATCCAATTTTTCATTTACCATTTTCTGCCTCCGCCGCCTTTGCCTCCGCCCCTTCCATCACGGGGGCCCCTTCCCAAACCGCGTCCTGTGCCGCGTCCCATACCACGCCCACTGCCGAGACCCGTTCCCATTCCTTTTCCCGGGCTTAAACCGGAACCCGGAAACAAAGGATCCTGATTCGGAAAGCTGCTTTGCTGAGATTGAGACTCAGAATAAACAGCTTCATAAGGACAGGCCTGAACACATATCCCGCATTCTTTGCATAGGTTTGTTTCAATACTGGCTATTCCATTAACCATGGATATGGCATTTGCAGGACAGACATCGATACATTGGCCACATCCCATACATTTTTCTTGATTGACTTGATACATCCAACCACTCCTTTATTATTCATTGAGAGATCTATTAAATATCCGATTCTGTCTTTCGTTTCAGATCAGATTCATAATTGGGTGAGACATCGATTAATTGATCAATTATATTCCCTTCGGATCATCAATCAGATCAAACTGATTTGGGGGGATGCCCACGACCAGCCATTCTCTTCCAATTTTTGCATATTTGCGTGAATCCCTGCAGCCGAATGAAAAAGTAATGCGGTTCTCAAGAAAGGTTTTGGCCGCAATGCCTCCACAAATGGACATCATACCGCAAAGGTTCACATCCAGTGTTTTACCGGTTTTTCTATGGTAAAGATCAACGAGGGTCATTGTCTGTCGGGGCGACAATCTGGCCAGAATTAAATCCGGATTGTCTTCGGTGTTGAGACCAATACAGTCAATACTTTTTTGAAGATGTGATGTCTGATACAAGAGTGCCTGGATTGTCGCCTCTGACGGAAGCGCAGATTTTCCCTTACATTGTTCCAAGAAGGTGGCCTTGGTTATCCAGCCGAACGCGTATTGAGCCCCCATACAGTTAATACTTTCTTTATCCAGGAGGACAGGGAAGTTCGTCACTTCAGAGGTTGCTTCGCAGAACCGAACATTATTCATTTTTTTAAGGTGGACTGCCTGATTAGGCAGTTTTTTGTAAAATTTGACCTTGACAAAATGACTCCTGAACCGATTTGAGAAAGCATGATGTATGTTTTTCATCCTCTGGTCCTTTTTATTTTTTTAATGTATCTTGAGTCGTTTTCACCAGTGGGTACCGGGTCAGTGCAGGGTTCGCAAAGGGATGCGGGGCCGGCTGGAGGGGTCCGGCCGGGTGCATGAGATCTGTTGTTTCATAGCCATTCCGTGGTGGTTGATCAAACTGCCATCGCATGGTCCGCTGACCGGTTTTGTGTCGGATATGGCGCCGGCTTCGCGGATTATGCTGTCTGTGTTGAGTGTTTTTTCCAAGGAAAGGCGAACTTTCCCGATGTGATTTATTTCCGGAGTATTTTTCTGATAAATCCGGGAGGAGAGAGTATGTCTCGGCGTGATGCCCTTGCCCCGGCTTTACTTCTTCGATGCGGATTTTTACCTTAAAAGGAAAAAGAAACAGAAAAAGACAGACCAGCACAAAAACAATCGTCACTACCATTCTCCATGATTTTTTCCCGACAAGCCTCCGGAACAGACTCAGGATAGATCGCCAGTGAAGGACGATATGGAGCAAAAGAAGCCCTAGCAGAAGATAGCCCAGAATAAGATGAAGCGTTCCCCATTCATGTCTGTCCCAGTTCAGGAAATAGAGATCGACATGCCGACCGTATTCAGCGACCCTGTTCTTTCCGGGAATAAGGATGTATTTCATCAGAAAACCAAGACCTGCCACCGCCGCCATCACCAGAAACATCAGCGCGTCAATGATGAAATTGAGTTTTCCTTTCATGCTATTTCCTCGTCATGGGTTGACCGTATTGGAGACAGGCTGTCTGCATGCAGGACATGCCCGGCTGGTGCGCTGCGAGTGATCCACATGCCGGACAGACGCACTGTCCTTCCGGTCCTGAGCCGGGTCTTTGACTGCGTTTTCCGGGCTCCTGTCCTTTTCGTCCCAGGCCTCTTCCAGTGCCTGGTTTCTGTCTGAATGGACCTGTTCCGTCTCCTCCTGGCATCATTTTTACCTCCTTTCATTTTCCGTAAAAGTGAGCCAACAAATTCTTTATAAAAAAGCGATTTGTTAATTGGAAGTAATTTCCGTAACCCCTTCCCATTCCTTTCATCGGCCTTTCGCCAAAGGGTTCGGTTCTATCATATAATGGCATTTGCCCCGCGCTTTTCTTAGAATGATAATGAAAACCATTTTCAATAATAGGCTAAAAAATTTTTTTCTTTGCTTCTGACGTTTTATATAAGTTCCATTCCACCGTTCGATAAATGTTTGTCTGTATTTTTGAATATGCAGAGGACGTGTTTATGCAAATTTGTCATCCTGAAGCCCTCATCGAACAATCGATTTTGCCACCAAGGTCCTCTCCTCTTTTATCCATCCATAATCTTTGTGTTTACTCAATTCAGAATCGTAAAAAGTTTATGATAATGAAAACCATTATCATTATATAAAAAAAATTATCTTGAATCAAGTAATTTTTTAAATAATCCTTTCTTGTATCTCACGACCAGCTTCGTTGGTTCTTCCTTGGTAAGGAGGAGACGTTTTATCTTCAGTCATCTGTAAACCTGATGTTCACGTAAGAGATCCATCGGCCGGAATTCGACGAAGATCCATACTCCCGGAGGTCGCCCCCAGGGGTTGAAAATTGTCAAAAATATTCAGAGCCCTGAAAAAAATGCTAAAAACGGGCAAGAGATGATGCGAAAAACGCAAAAATATAATATTCAAATATACAGATAATAAAATAGACTTGACAAAGAGAAATAGATTATATATATTTTGTGAAAATATTAACAAAGTATCCCACAATGATCTGTAATGATAAAAGTTGCTTTTCTCCAGAAACAATCAAAAGGCTAACCGTTTATCTGCAAAATTTTAAAAGGTTGAAGAAAAATAATGTTGAAATTGTATCCTCCGGTGAAATATCAAAACTGCTCAATGTCAGTCCGGAACAATTTCGTAAAGATTTGTCCTATTTCGGGGAGTTTGGAAAGAGGGGTGTTGGTTATTCAACAACAACAATGGTTGATGAATTAGAGGGGATACTGGGTTTAGATAAAAAATGGACGGTTGCATTGGTTGGGGTGGGCAAGCTCGGGTCTTCCTTGTTGAATTATCCGGGATTTTCAGAGCTGAATGTGAAGTTTACGGCCGCTTTTGATTCTGATAAAAAAAAACATGGCAAAATTATAAATAATGTTGAAGTTCATGATGTTATCCACTTTAAAAAAATCATTAAAAAGCGAAAAATCAAAATTTGTGTTATTTGTATCCCGGTTGAAAACGTGCAGGAAGTTGCTGATATGGTCGTGGATTCCGGTATTCAGGCGATATTGAATTTTGCACCGATTGTGTTGAATGTACCGGAGAAAATTTATGTGTCCAATATGGATATATACTCTGAAATTGAAAGGCTGATCTATTATTTAAATAAATAAAACTGTTGTAAAATATGATACAAGAACAGGAATGAATCATTTGAACTCATATGAAGAAAAAAGTGAGATGCTCAAAGCCCTCGCGAATCCGGCGAGAATGGAAATCGTAGTCCGGCTGGAAAAAGAAGGGTGTAATGTTTCCACAATACAGGATAATTTGGGATTGCCGCAATCAACCATATCGCAACATCTTAAAATATTAAAAAATGCAGGGCTTATTACGAGTAAACGCAGCGGTACAAAAATATGCTACAAGGTAAAATGCAAAGAAGTCATAAGTATCATTAAAATGCTGGATAAAATCTAAAAAAAATTTGGATAATTATATTGTAATATCCAAATAAACAATTAATACGATATTATATTATGATTATTTAATAATACTGAAATGGTTGTAAATGCTTAACGGATGGCTATTGCTGATTAAAATTTGGACATCCAATGGTCATAAAAAAAAGGAGGCAAATAAACAGCTGATGTTTTTCGTCCATGTAGATTAAAAAAGAACGGGCAATTCATTTCATTTTATTCAGGAGGTTATCATCATGGCTAAAACAGTCATTACTGTCAATGGATCAGAAGCGAAAAATATTTTCCCCCCCATTATTCTAGGCTCGTGCGCTGCAGCATCCGGTGACGAAGTCATCATTTTCTTTACACCGGCCGGGGCTCCGACAATGGTTAAAGGGGTTGTTGAAAAAATGAACGCTGAGGCCAAGAAGATGCCGGATATTATGGAAATGCTGGACAGTCTGATAAAGCTTGGTGCCAGACTGATGGTCTGTGAACTCGCTCTTGATGTGCATGATTTCAAAGCAGAAGATTTGCGCGAAGGTTGTGAGGTTGTAGGCGCCACGACATTTGTGGTTGAGGCGTCAGGATGTGAATTGAGTCTTTCATTTTAAAAATAATATTAAAGGAGTGTAAAATGGCTACTCAGAAATTAGATGCGCTGGGATTGAAATGTCCACAACCTATCCTGAAGGTTGTTGCGTTGATTCCAACAATGAGTGCGGGTGATATTTTGGAAATTGAAGCCGATTGTCCCTCATTTCCCAATGATATTAAAGCCTGGTGTACCAAAACCGGCAAGACGCTCTTGATGTGCAGCACGGACGGTGCCGGCAAACACACCGCACAAATTCAACTTTAGCATCACAGAAGCATCGGCCTCCAATTTCGAGTGCCGATGCTTCCCCTATCAATGCTGCAGGCAGCAAGTTCTTGTGAGGAGACATGGAAAGCAAAAATCAAAAACAGTTTGAGCCCAGAATTGTCGGCTTTTTATGTAATTGGTGTACATACGCCGCTGCTGATCTGGCCGGATCTACCAAAATAGAGATTGATCCTGCGCTGACCGTGATTCGAGTGATGTGTTCAAGCCGAATAGATCCCAACCTGGTTTTGACGACTTTTTTCGATGGTGCCGACGGTATCTTGATTGCCGGCTGCCATCCGGGGGATTGTCATTACGGGAAAGGGAATTATTACACCAGAAGGCGATACGCACTATTGAAAGAAGTGATCGATACGTTGAAACTGGATCCGGAAAGGCTGCATCTGTCCTGGATCTCAGCTGCTGAAGGGAACCGTTACGCGGAAGTGGTCAATGCGTTTACGGATAAAATCAAAAAACTGGGTCCATCGCCAATTAAAAGCAGCAGCCTTTTTTAACACCGTGCTTTTATTTATGAATGGACCATATCTTTCAGATCGTGTCAAAGTGATGTATTAAACAAAGAAGGCGACCATGAGTGATGGCAGTCAAGTTTTAATCATTGGGGCCGGAATTGCCGGTATGGAAGCAAGCCTCATGCTGTCCCGAACGGGAAGAAAAGTTTATTTAATCGAAAAACTTCCTCTGATTGGGGGCAAGGTTATTAAAAATGAGGAGAGCTTCCCCAATCTGGAATGTTCGACATGTATGGTAGCACCTATTCAACAGGCTGTTTTGCAGGATCCAAATATTGAGACACTGACACTGACGACTGTAGAGAAAATTGAGGGTGAAGCGGGACATTTCACAGTTTCTGTTCTGAAGAAGGCGCGTTATGTAAAAATGGCCGATTGTATCGGTTGCGGTATGTGTTATGACCCATGTCCGGTCTCGTTAGATAATGAATGGGAAGAGAATTTAGGAAAGAGGAAAGCTATTTATGTGCCCACAGCGGGATCTCTGCCCAATGTCCCATCCATAGACAGTTTACAGTGCCTCAAATTGAGCGGTCAGAAAGAGTGCAGCGCCTGTGTTGAAGCCTGCATGTTCGGGGCGATCGATCTTACCGAAAAGGATAAAAAACTCGATATTGAAGTGGGGACGATCATTATTGCCACAGGATCAGATCTGTATGACGTGGCTCAGCTGAGCCGTTTGGGGTATGGAAAGTATCCGGGCGTTTATACGTCTATGGAATTTGAACGGCTGTTTGCCTCAAATGGCCCGACTTCAGGTGAACTTACCATGAGAGACAGTGAGCATCAACCCAAGTCTGTAGCGATCGTCCATTGTGTGGGCCGGGAAGAGCTGGGATACTGTTCCGGTGTGTGCTGTTTATACTCTTTCAAACATGCACATTTCCTGAAACATAAATTGGGAGATGTAGCCGTATACAATTTATATACGGATATTTGCGTCCCCGATAAAACGCATCAAAAATTTGTAGAGAGCATCCGAGAAGAGACACAATTGGTTTTTTACACTGAACCGACAGAATTATCTGTAGACAAAAAGGATGGGATGCTTTGTGTGAATTATTTAGATGCATCCGGAGGAAAAAAATCCATCAATGTGGAAATGGTGATTCTGGCACCGGCAATGGTGCCGGGCAAAGATACGAAAAAACTGGCAAAAATTGCAGGGATCGGTCTGGATGACAAAGGATTTTTGGCAGTTGACGGAGATGGGCTCGGCACCGTAGAAACAGGAAAAAAAGGCATATTTATAGCCGGATGCGCGGTTGGTCCGGGGGACATACAAAATTCCGTGATCCAGGCGGAATCCGCTGTCAGTAAAGTGATGTCCACTTTTTTATCTGAAGTTTCATAAAAACGTTTTTCTTTTGATGATGTTGATTATTTCAGTCAATATTAAGGATATACTATGAAGAAAGTCGGAGTATATATCTGCGAATGCGGACCCAACATTGCCGATAATGTGGATATTGAGAGGATTCTGGCGTCCGTTTCCTCGATGGAAGAATCCGAGGGTATTGAAATTGTAGCAAAACCCTATAAGCTGCTATGCTCAGGTGAGGGTCAAGAATATCTCAAAGAAGAAATTGAGACGAATCAGTTAACACATCTGGTGATTGGCGCCTGTTCTCCGCGTGATCATAACAGCACCTTTATCAACGTCTGTAAACAAACCCGGCTAAATCCGTATCTTTATAAATTGATCAATATCCGTGAACACTGCGCATGGATTGTTCATGATAAAGAGAAAGCCACAGATAAAGCCATTCAGTATATTCGTGGTGGAATCCGCAGGGTGCTTTATCAATCCGAACTCCATGAGAAAAAACTGGATATTAATCCGGATGTACTGGTAATCGGCGGCGGAATCGCCGGTATCGAGGCAGCACTGTGTCTGGCAGGGCCCGAACGTCGGGTGTTTCTTGTTGAAAAGTCGGACAAATTGGGAGGGAAGGCAGCAGAATGGGGATCTCTCCTGCCGAGGCAAGCAGGCGGAGTGAAAGCCATTCAGGACAAAATCGGGCAAACGGAAGCGAATACCGGTATACAGGTCATCACAAAGACCAGGGTGAATAATATCATCGGATTTCTGGGAAATTTTGAAGCGGAACTTTGTCAGGTTGACGATCCGGAAACGACAACGGATCTGACAGTGGGAGCCATTGTGGTGGCAACGGGATTCCGCCTGAATGAGGTCTCCAGTTTGCCTGAATTCAAATCGGCCGACAGTGATGAGGTTTACACGACCCTGGACGTGGAGAGGATGCTGAAAGAAAAAGGCCAGGTTGCCCTTCAAACGGGTGAGAAGCCTAAATCGGTCGCGCTCATTTTTTGTGCCGGAAGAGAAAAGGTCGGCTATTGTTCACAAATCTGCTGCAGCACAACGATTAAAATCGCCCGGCAGATCAAGGAGCAGAACCCGGAAACAGCTGTAAAATGTTTTATCCGGGATCTCTGTCTTCCGCATAAGGATGACCAGGCTTTTTATCAGCAGGCCCGGGATCTCGGCGTTGAGTTTGTGCGTGTGCAGACTGTTAAAAGCGATGGTGTTGGTGTTCACTATACCTGCATGGACCAGAGTAATGGTACCGAAAAGTTTGATATGGTCATTTTGGCTCCTGCTATGGAACCTGCTGAAGGGACAACGGAACTGTCGGAGATACTGGGCATTCCATTGCATGAAACCGGTTTTTATGAGGAAGCGCATCAGACGATCAATCCGGTAGCCACAGCCACAGACGGCATTTTTGTTGCGGGAACGGCACGCGGCCCCGGTGGTGTTACAGCCACTCTCAATCAGGCGCAGGCTGTTGCCGGTAAAATTATGGTCCAGCTCATTCCAGGCGAACAAATTGTACCGGAGGTTAAGGTTTCAGAGATACTGGAAGCCTTTTGCATGGGATGTAAAACCTGTCTGGATGTCTGCCATTACGGGGCCATCGTTTTTGACGAAGATAAGGGGATATCCGTAGTGAAAGAAGCCGTGTGCAGGGGATGTGGTAATTGTGTGGGCAGCTGTCCTTCCGGCGCCATTCAGCTTAAGCATTTTACCAAACCACAGCTCTATCAGGAAGTGATTGAAGCGTTGCGGTAAAAATTCAAAATACGGTCCTGTTGAAAGGATGTATTGATGAGTAAATCTTCAAAACCTGGAATTAAAATACCTGTAAAAAACGGGATTGAACAAACCGTTCGGACATTGTTGAATAAAGCTCTGGGTCATTCAATCGATGCCTTACTGATGCCGGTCAAGGTCCCCTCGAAGGACAGTTATGCATGGATTTTGATGCAGGATTCCGATGTCGTGAACGACGCATCTCCCATGGCTGCGGGCATGCCGGTTCAGGGGGCCAAAGCCCTGAAAAGTCTGACACGAAAAGGAGGCGGTTCTTTGCGTGTGGCCGCCCTGATGCGTCCCTGTGAAGTTCGCGCCGCCATCGAACTGGTCAAATTGAATCAGATCAATCTGGAGAATGTGGTATTAATCAGTTATGACTGTCCGGGTGCCCTGCCTCTGTCGGAGCTGTCAGATAACTTCGAAGCTGCAGAAAAAAAATTCAAAGTTCTTCTCTCTAGTCGCTGTTTTGACAGTCCTGATGTCAAACCGGTTTGTCAGTTTTGTACAGGATTCTCAATGGGCGCTGCCGATATTCATATCGGGCTGGCTGATGGAGATACCGGCCATCTGCTGCTGATTTCCGGATCTCCAAAAGGAAAGGCTTTTTTATCCGCCGCAGGATTGAATGTTGATGAAGACCTGTCCGCCTATAAAAAACAGGTGGATTTGATCCTGAAAAAGAAAACCCAAAAAACAAAGGAGATTTTTCAGGCCGTTCAGCCAATGGTCGAAGGTTTGGAAAATCTTGCGGAGACTTTTTCAAACTGCATTGGTTGTCATAACTGCCAAAGCGCCTGTCCCATCTGCTATTGCAGACAGTGTTATTTTGATTCGAAGGAATCCAAACTGGAACCAGCCTATTATATGGAAAAAGCAGAAAAACGAGGAGGTGTTTCGTTTCCGCATGACCGTGTTTTATTTCATGTCGGGCGCATGTCGCACATGAGCCTCTCCTGCGTATCATGCGGTCAGTGTACAGATGCCTGTCCGGTTTCCATTCCTGTGGCAAAGGTATTCAGTTATGTGGCTTCTCAAACGCAACAGGCATTTGAGTACAGTGCAGGCAAATCAGTTAGTGAAGCCATTCCGCTGAAAGAATTCAAAGAGGATGAGCTCCAAAAAATTCATGAAATTGTAAAAAGCGCTGAATCTCAGGAGAGTCCCCATGAATAAAATATTGATCACTGATCAAGGCGCTGAACAGAGCGTTGTTGAAGTTCTGAGATTTTTGCTGGACAACAAAAAAGTCGGCGGAGTGCTTACTCTGAGACAGACCAGCAAGAAGGGATCGCTGGATTACGGTTTGTTGACCCGGAGTGAGGAGTTAGATCGGGCCGTACCGCTCATGCCGGTCATGCCGGCCAACGCGGCCCAGATTCTATCATCCCTGACGCCCGCCAAGAAACCAATTGCAGCGGTGGTTAAACCCTGTGAACTTCGCGGATTTGTGGAACGAATCAAGAGGGAACAGGGATCGCTGGACAATGTGCTCACTATATCCATGACCTGTGGCGGTGTGATTCCTCTGGATATTTCCATTAAAACGTCCAAAAATAAATTGACTCCAAAATACTATGAGCAGGTAAAAGCCGGAGAAATACCCGAGAACATCAGGCCCACCTGTAAAACCTGTGAGCATTTTGTTCCCATGACGGCGGATATTACAATTTCAGTTGTGGGTGAGAAAGGCCTTGATTCGACGTGCCGATTTATCCTGAATTCGGACAAGGCGGCCAGTATGACAGAAGGTTTCGGTCGTATCGAAGATGGTGGCCTGGATACTAAAGTTTTGGATGACCATCTTAAAAAGCGTCAAACAAAAAACAAAAATTTGCTCGAATCCCTAAAATCTCAGCTGGATGGTCTGGATGGGCTCGTTGATATCTTCGGCAAATGTATAGGCTGTCATGGATGCAGCCGTGTCTGCCCTATCTGTTACTGTGTGCTCTGTGATTTCGAGTCCCGGAGTTTTGATCAGAATGTAACATTTTATGAAGAAGAACTGACACAAAAGGGGGCGCTTCGTCTTCCTCCTGATACCCTTTTCTTCCATCTGGGTCGTTTGAGTCACATGAGCTTTTCTTGTGTGGGCTGCGGTCAATGCGCCGATGTTTGTCCGGCAGATATTCCTGTGGCTTCTGTCTTCAAGAAAATAGGCGAGAATACAGCGGCTTTATTTGATTATGTGCCGGGTCGGGATGTGGAAGAAGACATTCCGGTTATGGTTTTTAAAGAGGAAGAATTTAAAGAGCTGGGCGAATAAATCCGTCCAGCAAATATCATGGATATTAATTGGAGAATTGATTATATGGAAAAAGCATTCATCCCCAAAATAACCGCTTTTTTATGCAAATGGTGCTCATACACCGGAGCTGATCTGGCTGGAACCAGCCGGCTGCAGTATCCCCCGGCCATTATTCCCATCAAGGTGATGTGTTCAAGCCGTGTTGATCCGGTTTTTCTAATCCGGGCTTTTCTGAAGGGGGCTGATGGTGTGTTGATTGGCGGCTGCCATCCGGGGGATTGTCATTATCAATCGGGCAACTATCATACCCGGCGGCGATTCGCCATCCTTCAGTCCATTTTTGATTCGCTGAGCCTGGAAACGGATCGATTGAGGCTATCATGGATCTCGGCCTCTGAGGGACCCAAGTTCGCCAGTGTGTGTAATGAGTTTACCGACAAAATCACAAAAATGGGTCCAAACCCGACCCGAAAAAATATATTCTTGTAGAGGGAAAAGGCAAGGGAAAATACATGGCCAAAAAAAGTAAATCTGTTCTTGTTGTGGGCGCCGGAATTGCCGGCATACAGGCTTCGCTTGACCTTGCAGAAATGGGTTTGGATGTTCACCTGGTCGAGGATACGCCTACTATCGGCGGACGTATGCCTCAGTTGGATAAAACATTTCCAACCAATGACTGTTCCATGTGTATTCTTTCACCAAAAATGAGCGAGTGTGCAAGGCACCCCGGCATCACACTCCACACCCTGTCTACTGTAACATCAATTACAGGAGATCCCGGCGATCTTAAATGTCGCGTCCTGAAAAGGGCCAAATATGTGGACCCGGACAAATGTGTGGCCTGTGGTTTGTGTGAAGAGAAATGCCCGGTTAAAGTGGATGATGAATTCGATATGGCCCTGCGAAAGCGTAAAGCCATTTCCCGCTATTTTCTGCAGAGTATTCCCGCTGAGTACACCATTGACAAGAACCATTGTCTTCATCTTACCAAAGGTGTTTGCAAGCTTTGTGAGAAGACCTGCCCCGCCGGCGCCATAAAATTTGATGATGTGGACCAGGAAATTGAAATGAACGTGGGGGCTGTAATACTGGCCACGGGAATTGATGCATTCAATCCCGTTGGTTTTGGTCATTTTGGCTACCATCTGTATAAAAATGTGGTGACTTCTCTTGAATTTGAACGCATGCTTTCAGCATCCGGGCCGTTTGGCGGTCATGTGGTGAAGGCCTCTGATCAAAAGGAACCAAAGAAGCTGGCTTTTATTCAATGTGTGGGTTCGCGGGATGAATCCATCAATAAAAACTATTGTTCTTCTGCCTGCTGCATGTTTGCCATCAAACAATCCATCATTGCCAAAGAACATATCAAGAATCTGGATCCCACCATATTTTATATGGATATACGGGCCTTTGGAAAGGATTTTGACAAATACTATGACAAGGCCCAGAATCAGTATGGCGTTAAATTTGTGCGGTCAAAAGTCTCGGAAATCAGGGAAGATGAAGACGGCACCCTGAATCTGAAGTATACACTGGAGAACGGCGAAATCCGGTATGAAAAGTTTGATATGGTCGTTCTTTCCATTGGTCTTGAGCCACGGAGGGATCAGGAAACGCTGGCAAGCACACTGGATATCAAACTCAATGAGTTTGGATTCTGCCATTCTGAGGCCTTCAAGCCTGTGCAGACTTCCAGGCCCGGTGTTTTTGTGTGTGGTGGTATGAACGGTCCCAAAGACATACCCGAGTCAGTCGTGGCCGCATCAGGTGCTGTGGCCGGCGCGCTGAAATTCCTTAAAATTGAACGGCAGTCTCGCGAGGCATCTAATGGGGAAACCGGTGAGATCAATGTCATCGGCGAACGG
>Ga0272441_10002938_pt1 | contig 33592 bp, 26 predicted proteins | sample SSMProp6N_FD_193582 | JGI IMG/M metagenome (GOLD analysis project Ga0272441, IMG submission 193582) | Marine sediment archaeal communities from Little Sippewissett salt marsh, Falmouth, MA, United States - SSM-Prop-6N | ecosystem: Environmental > Aquatic > Marine > Wetlands > Sediment ... | reverse complement strand
TTTAATCGATAGAATTCCTCGCAGCTTTGCTGCGCGGGTTTAATCGATATTATAATAAGATCGAAAATCTGGTCTCGCGATTAGCGAGATAAAATTCCGTAATACCGCGTCAGCTTGCTACGCGGATAGGAATTTTAAAGATTTTCGTATTTATTTTTTAGGCAGATTTTAGATTATGGCAGTTGAAAATGAAAATAAAATAAAACAACAAAAAATTGGCGCTAGCCCGGGGTCTTTGGATATTTATAAACAAAATCCACGTTATCAGTTAAAGCAGAAAATCAGGTGGATGACACCCAAAAGAAAGATGATGATATGGCTGTTGCCTTTGGTGGTTGCAGTGGCAGGGTTGGCGGTTTATTTTATTTTAGCGGCTTCAGGCGATCCGCAGTTTTCATTGTCCCCGGTTAATGGAACTTATAGCGAGGGAGAAGAGTTTGCACTTAAGGTATTACTGGATACCAATACAGCTAATAACAGCGCTCGAACAGGCGTGGTAGCAGTGCAATCAGTTTTGAATTATAATAGCAGTCATTTGAGTGTAACTGGGATTAATACATCTAACAGTGCTTTTAGCCAAGTGATATCGACCGAGGCTGAAAACGGAGTGATTAGTATAGTATTGGCTGAACCTACTCCGGGGGTTAGCAGTGATGATGTTGAAGTGGCAACCTTAATATTTAAAGCATTGGCGGTTAATACTGATGTTAATACTAATATTAAATTTGATTTGAGCCAGTCAGCGGTGGTGTATGACGGCGGTGATAGCAGTGAGACTGACGCTGGCAGCACAAGTGGATACAATTATACTATTGAGGATAGTAGCTCGTTGCCTCCAACGCAGACTTGCGCTGATCTTGGCGGATTAGAGTGTGCTAGCGGACAGGAGTGTGTCGGTAGCTGGATTGGGGATCCAATTGATTTATGTTGTGACGGAAACTGCAGGGATCCCTTGCCGGGAAGAGCTGATTTTTATTTGATTTCAAGTGCAACCCAAGCCAATACCTGCGAGCAGATTACAGTTGACGTGATGATGAATACCGGGGCTGATAATATAACTATCTTAGTATTGGAATTATTGTTACCGGATATTTTTGATGGTATTGATGATAATAGTATAAATGCTAACACAAGATTGGGGTTAGTAGATGCCGGTGGTTCAGGAGATAAAGCAAACATACGGATAGAGAATTATCAAAATCAGCCTGGGACAGTCAAGTTGGCTACAATAACACTTAGAGCAGCTGATAAAAATGACGAAGGAACAATTACTTTTGCTAATATAGATATTACCACCAGCGGTGGCGTTGATGTAAATGTGGGAGAAACCAAAGGTGAGAGCTATAAAGTAATTTATCCGCGTGTAAAAATAGATGGCGATATTAGAATAGATATATTTGAAAATTCAGCTGATTTTTCTTGGAAAACCATACCGGCAGCTAAGTGTGATTTATATCTTAATAATAATATTATGATGCCATCAGAAAACTCAGCTGTAATGGAACATAGTTTTAGACTTGATTCTTTGGATTCTGGCACTAGATATAATTATTCAGTTAATTGTGTAGCTGATTGTTATCAGGAGTCAAATCCAAATAGAGTGCCGGATAGTTTTACCACTTTAAATACAGTTGATTTATCTATACAGGGTTTGTTGGTTAGCAATGTGAAGTCAACTAGCGCGGATATTTCATGGACTACTAATAAGCCGGCTGATAGCGTGGTTTACTATTGGAAGAAGTATCCTACCAGTAGTCCTATATTAAAAAAAGAGATTAAAAATAAATATATCACCAGCCATTTGATAAATTTATTTGGTTTAGAGCAAGACAGTGAATATGTGGTTGTGGCTAGTTCAGTGGTAAGTGGGGGTGAGAATTTCAGGATTACACCGGATAAATCTGTTCTTAAGGCTTGTATTAATAGAGTGAGTAGCGGTGAAAATTGTGCCAGTGAATTAAACACTAGCGATTTAAGGACTAAAAAAGCGAATGAGGAGCCGGATGCAAATATAGTTTTAAAAGTTAGGCAAGATAGGACATGCGATCAATGGCTTTATTGCCAGGCAGCAGCACAAATGGCAAATAATAATCAGCCGCCCGAAATTGATGAAGTTTGTTTTAGTATGGGAGTGTGCGATCAGTTAAATGAAGTTGGGCAATGCATTCACAGTCCGGATGTGCCTGACGGAGAGCTTACTTTTGAACATTCTAGTGAAGTTGATAAAATATCTAATTTATCCGGATATAGCAAAGTGGGCTTGGATTGGGGTTATCGATGCTTGAATACAGGAGAGAAATGCGGTTTTTGCTCTAATAATAATAATATTACTTGTAGCTCTGATGTTGACTGTTCGCAGTTAGGTGGTTTTTGTGAATTTAATTCTAATTCGCATGCGGTTTGCTCTAGCGAACAAGATACTGAATTTTGCGTATCGGCCGCAGTGAATGGATATTATTCTTATAGTGAGATGAAGGAAGTGGGAGATAGTATAAGGATACCTAATGGAAATTTTGAAGATGGCACTACCAGGCCGTGGAGATTAAAAGATGTTGATAGTAGCTGGGGGACTGCGTTTATGTCTAATGTCGTTGAAGGGACAAATAGAGTATTAAAAATAGAGCCCAGATCTCCTAGTGGGACTTGGCCGGGCGTGTATGCAGAGGGATTAAGTTCAAGGGTCAATTTAGAGGCTGATTATGTAGTTAGTTTTCGTGCTAGAACAGATGACCCCAATGGTCAGGATATAGTAGTGGAATTAGGTCCTTTTGATAAAAACGGAGGCGATGAGTATGTCAAGTTTGAGTATTATGATTTTAATATCAATGATTATGCAGATATTATTAAATTGGATAATTATTGGCAGGAATATGTGTTAAGACTTGACGCCGGTTCCGTCCGGTCTTTAGTGGGTAGTGGCATATACCCCTTGAATTTGACTATAGCCAGGCATAAAGATAGTTATTCAGATGAGTCTTTTTATATTGATAACATCTTAATGCATTCAGTATTAGAAGTGGCTGACAATGCTACTATGGTGCCGCGAAGTTGTCGATTATACCCGTCTTCAGAAGCACCGGCATGTGATTATTATAGTTCTAACAGAAACGAAGATTATAGCGGCTGGAAAGGCTATTGTGTGGAACAAGATCCGGGTTATCCTGACAGAAAATATGCTAGTCAGGCAATGTGTCTGCAGTGGTGGCCCGTGGATATAATCAGAGGAGAGGGTAATATCTTTTCAAATGATGAAGTGGTGGGTTATAGCGGTAAAAAACCATTGTATTATTGCCTGGAAGCAGAGGGAAATTACAAGCGGACTGATTTGGATTTGGGGATTTGTCGAGGGCCAAGCTATGATGATGTTTATACAGATGATCCAGAAGGAGAGGTTAATACAAATGAAGAGAAGGATGATCAAGGTAATTTTCCTAAATTTCCTATATGGGAAGATAAAGATCTTAATACTGAGACTTCAGATTTGTGTCATAGAAAAATTAATTTAGAGAATTGCAAGGGTAATTGTAAATGGTATAAGATTAATGCCGAGGCAGATAATTATATGGTTACTTATAAAGATTTTTATAGTATTTATGGTAATTCTTATACATCTTATATGATGCCAAATTTACAAAAAATTAGACGCGCAGGCGGAATTCCTACTAACGAGAGGAGGTATATTCTTTACCCATGGACGGAGTATGAAGAAGGAAAGAGTTATAATAAAATAAGCAAGGACGCTGTGGCTGGAGTTATAATTCAAAGCAGAGATTGGTATTTGGAGGGTAGTTTATTGGAAAATAAATATGATATTGATATTGATGATTCAATTAATTTGAAAGTAAAGCACAATTCAGGAGATGAGCAGGGATTATTAAGTTATTATTGGTTGTCAGATAGCGATGATTTGTGGGGTGATGTTTGGGAGATGTCATATACTGAAGGTAAGGGTAGTTTTGACAGTGTATTTGACGTAGATGAATGTAGGGATGATAGCTCGGGTGGTGAAGGTAATATGTTTGGTTTAAGGCTTATATTTAACCCTAGGAGTGGAGTATTGGAAAATATAAGAGCAATGGATTGTGATGATAAGAATGGAAATAACTCTAGTCCGGGACTAGACGACCAATTAGTAGATTTAACTTTAATTTTAAGAGAGCCATGCATGAAGATTGTTAAAGTGGTGGATGAAGATGGATATACTACTGCTTGGACTGACCGGATTAAGAGTGATTCCATAAATATTAATTCATGGCTTGGGTATGAACGTAGCCAGCCTAGCAGTCCTTATGGCGCAGCGATAGTTCCATCTAATGATTGGGATCCGGAAAAGTGGAGATTAATAGAGCCTTTGTATGTAGAGCCAGTATCGAGTTTGGGGTTGACATCATCATTTTCCTTTGGGTCTAATTTTGATGGCAGTGTTGAGTATAACGCCGGTGCTCCTTATGGAGTATATGATTATGATAACGCGGTTGATTTAAGAATAAACAGAGGCAACACTGAATTTTTTGGTCCCCCAGTGTGTTTATCAGGCCAAAATAAGGGTAAATATTGCCCTGATGGAGATAAAGATTGTGGCATAGATATGGATACTGGTGAGTATGGGATGTGCGTGGGTTTGAATACTGATTTTGGAGATGAAACAGATGAAGGGCTTTTGACCAGAACAAACGAATTTAATAAAAAAATATTTAAATTAGATAATAATACATATAAGTCTGCCAGTGTAGATAATTTATCCCAATTGTTTGCGAGATCAATGGATATATATGAGTGGAAGCAGGATCGAACCGACAATACATTTAAATACATGAAAACAGATGAATCCTGGGATATTACTAATCAGGGAGTTTTGCCCCGCGTAGATCATATATTGGTTCAAGATACGGATGAATACAGCACAGAGATTATTGAGCAAGGAGCAGTGGTGATGAAATTCAGCTCTTGGGTGCATCCAGACCAGCAGCCTTTGGTCAGATATACGGTTGACTGGGGAGATGGGCATCAGGCGACTGAAGCTGGTTTGCGCATAAAAGGGCGGACAGTAGTTAATCCTCATATTGTGGTTAATTATTATAAATATGATTCCAGTTATGATGATGGTAATGGTCGATGTGTGTTTAGACCTAAAATTCAGATTGAGGATAATTGGGGCCGGTGTAATGGGTCTGGTAAATGCAGTGAGGATAATGCATGGACGGAGTTTGGTAAAGAAGTGATAGTATATAGAGATGCGGCTTCAGCTCCGGGAGCCAGTTTATCAGTAAATAAGACGGAGTTGGTGTATTTGAGCAATGCACAGTATTTTTTGCCTTATTCGCATTCGTTTGTGGTTGCAAATGAGGGAGTGACAAATTCAAGTTTGGAGTGGTATATTAGTTCGATAGAAGATTTTAGAGATGAGAATGGGGTTGAAGTTACTAATCAGCCTGATTGGGAGTTGTCGTCACCTGGATATAATACACCGGGGTATCCGACTATAACTAATCCAATGGTTTTGGGCGGACAGCGAGATTCCGGTGATATGTTTTTCACCATTAAAAGCGCGGAAGGATTAGGGGGTTATGAACGGGAGCAGGAATATAGGAGTAAGATAACAGTGGCGCGTAAGGGTATGATGAGTGATTTTAGAGATATTGATGTAATATTAAAAGTGGAATTACCTATGTTTTTAATTCAGCCTGATATTGCTTTTTTCGAGCCTAGTTTTTCTCAAAGAGGGGGCGGAGCTGATACTAAGGAGTTTTTAGTGATTAATATGATGAATCAGGAGATAGTTTATAAGATTGATTTGAAAAATAGTATTAGTCAGTTAGAAGGCAGTATAGGTGATTCTGTTCCGGAAAAGTGCACCAGTAATGATAGCAGTAGTCCTATATATGTTTTTCCTCCCTTGGAAGGTAGTCTGGCGCCGAAAGATTCAGCCGGATCTGCACGAGCTATAATAATATCGGTTGGGTATCAAAACGATGGCGGTGAAACAGTGTTTGATTTGTCGTGTAATGATTTTTTGTTGCCGATTGTATTTACTATTGGAGCTGATGATTATAAGGAATTTATACATGTGAAAGTAGTTAACGAGCCTTAGGTTTTAGTGTGTTTTAAATTTATAAATAAGTAGTATAGTTAATTAGCATGAGATTATTTAGAAGAGAAATAGTATTAACAGCGCTAATGTTAGTTTTGACAGTTGGTTTTTTACTATTTCCGTTTATGGGGGTTCAAGCGGATGAAACTACTGGCCGTTCAGGTTGTGGAGAAGGTTATATCAAGCTACAAATACCAATTCCGGGCTTGAAATTAGTTACAAATGCAGATAATGATTATTGTATTCCAGCAGATCAGGGTTTTCCATTGTATATTAAAGCAATGTATAATTTGTTTATTGGGATTGTGGGCATATTGGCAGTTATAATGATGATGCTGGGAGGATTTCAATGGCTGTTTGCGGCTGGCAATGCACAGGCAATTAGCGGAGCTAAGACTACTCTTATATCAGCGGTAATGGGGTTGATACTAGCTTTAGGTTCCTATACTATTTTAAGTTTGATAAATCCTGCTTTACTTAATTTGTCGATTGAGGTGGGAAAAGTGGATTTAGGGGAGGGAGATTTAAATAATATTGGGTTATGTCCAAAAGAAGAAAAACAATTTATACCATTTACTACTAAACCTGAGTGTGGTACGGAATATATATTTTTGGAAGGTGAAGTTTTAAATAGATGTTGGGGTTATTATATTGACCATATTGCGGCCGGGGCTGGTGTTTGTTATTATGATGGAGTTAAATCTAGTGAAATAGATACTGTATATTTATCTTCAGAGAAAATTGATAAATATTATAATAAATCAGAGACTATATCCCTAAGATTAAATAGTCTTAATGTAGATTGTGGAGAAATTTATTATAAGGATACTTTGAGCGTAGGGACTTCAGCTGTAACAAATTTTTTTGGTTTAGCTGATAAATATTTTGGTCGTCTTTGTAATATAGGTGAATCTTGTTTAATTACTAAGCAATTGTTCACTGATAAAGATTTTATTGATATAGATGCGAAAGAGTTATTTGGTATATATTTTAATTATAAAGGAAAATTAAAAGAGAGTATTGCTAAGTGCTATTAAATTTTATGAGTGTCAGTAGGAGATATATTGGTTGGGAATTTTTTTGTGTGCGGGATATATTAGAATACTTGGACAGGTTTATTAAAAAAGTTAATTTTTTTAAGTTTGTTTTAGTTATATATTTTTTATATTTAATTTAGTATCAAATAAAAAATTAGTTTAAAATAAAATTTATTATATATATATGGACGAACAGCAGCAACAAACACAATGGCAGGATGAGTATAAGGGTGCTGTTGATGCAGAGAATAAACAAAAACAGGCAAATGAGAGCAGTGAAGACAAGGAATATTTTAATTTTGGTAGTTTTGCTAGTGGATTAGGGGGAATAGCTGGTTTTTTTTCGATAAAGAACAAGAATATATTTATTAAATTTTGTATAATTAGTTCAGCGATAGTAGCTTGTTTTAGCGGATATTTTCTGCCTTTAAAGAATTGTTTTTCTGACGATTTATTGGCGACAATAGGAACAATAGTGGTTTGGATTTTAATAATAGTTGGATTTTTATTATTATTAATTGGTTTTTTTATCTACGGCGCTTGTAGCGACTGGAAAATGAAAACAGCGTCATGGTTATTGAATTTAGGTGGATTTATTGCGGAGGATTATTGTGCATTATTTTCAGATTAAATATGAATATTTTGGATAAAAAATGGAATAAAAGATTTTTATTTAAATGGGGGTTGGTTTTGTTATGCTTAATGGCTGTATTTTTACTTCCCAATATATCTTTTGCCAAAGATGCCACTGCAGGGCGTAATTGGATACCACAAGTAATAGCTTGGGTTTTAAATATATTAATTGGAATAGCGGGTAAGTTGTTGACTATGTTTATTGATATGGTGGTGAGTATTTTCCAATATGACAATTTTATTGACGAAAGGGCGGTTTCAATCGGATGGGTGCTGGTAAGGGATATTACTAATATGTTTTTTATTATTTTGATGCTTTTGATTGCTGTGGGGACATTGTTTAATATTGAGACTTATCAGTATAAAAAATTGTTGCCAAAATTAGTAATTGCAGCTGTATTGGTTAATTTTTCCAAAATGATTGTGGGAATGTTGATTGATGTTGGGCAGGTGGTGATGCTGACTTTTGTAGCTCAATTTAAGGCTATTGCTGCAGCTGGATTTATAAAAGCAATCGGGGTGCAGGATATGTTGACTATGAGGGAGATATTTCAACACGCAGGTCAAAATTCTCTTATAGATTATTGGAGAATTACTGAAGCATTAGCATTGGCTTTTGTATTGTTAGTGGTAGCGATGGTGGTGATGTTGACTTTTGTGATTGTCTTAGTGGGGAGAATATTGATGCTGTGGATATTAATAATATTTTCCCCGATTGCGATTGTGGTAACTTTGGTGCCAAATAATCCTTTGGGTAAAGTAGGCACTTTTGGTAAGTATTGGGGCGAACTGACTAAATATGTGGTGGTTGGGCCAGTGTTAGCTTTTTTTATGTGGCTTAGTTTTAGGATTTTGCAGGAAGTTAATAGTGGCCGACAGGAAAATATAATAGCTTTATATAGGACATTGGACGACACTACTGGACCTCGAGAAGAAGTGCTTGAGTATTTTGCCAGTAAAATATCGACAGCTCAAAATGTGTTTGACTATATTGTGGTGATTGGTTTATTGGTAGGTTCATTGATGATTACCCAGCAGATGGGGGTGATGGGGGGTAATTTTGGGATGAATGCAGTCGGAAAGATGAAGGGCTGGGCGCAGAAAGGCTTAACTTCAGCTGCGAAGTGGACGGCTATGAGGCCGGTGGCGGCTTTGAATTATGCTGACAGAGCATTATGGTCTGCAACTGGATTTAGTCCTTATAGGACTACTAGAGAACTTTATAAAGGCTGGAAGGCTCATAGTGAATATAAGAAACAGATCGCAGAGGACAAGGGTATTGTCAAAGCGGGTGACCACTTAAAGGAGGGTGGTTTACGTGGTTTGGTTTTGGGGGCTGGAGCCGGGAGGGATTATGCGGAAGTGGTAGGCGCTGGTGGCGTTTTGAATTATAAGGGATTGAGACGGGCTGGATTATTACTGCGGGGGAAGAAAAAAAGGAAAAAGTTGGACGAACTTATTAAAAACGATCGAAAGGAGGTAGCTAAACTGAAGCGAACTAAAGAGGAAGGTAAGATAGAGGATAATTATGTAGATGAACACGAGGCTGTTATAGAAGAAAGCCAGGAGGAAATTAAAGAAAAAGAAAAGCAAACTAAGGAATTAGAGTATGATTACAAAGACGCTAAACAGGCCTATGAAGAAGAACAAAATAAAAATTCTAACAGCGGTAAATTGCCAAGGTTAAAGAGCATAATGGAACAAAAAAAAGCAGACATGGATGAGCAAACCCCAGTTTTGAAAGAAGAAATAAAAAAACTTGAAAAAGATATTAAAGTTAGCGAACGAGCGCTAACTGATGATAGTGGGAAAAAAGGGGGTAAAACTGTAAGAGAAAAGGCGATTGAGCAATATGAAAGGGGAATTAAAAAAGATAAGTGGGAGGTGGATAGATTAGAGAATGGTAAATTGAGTCGAGAATCAAGGATGGAGCTTAAAGCTGAAAATGACGAAATAAAAGCTGTGTTAAAAAAGATTGATAAGGATATTAAAGAGAAAAAAAGTGCTCTCGGTGCCAATAGTCCTGTTTTTAAAACTTTGGACAAACAAGCTAATAATAAGAAGAATGAATTAATAGGGAGGAGAACACAGATTCTCAGGGAGCTTAGAAAAGATAAAGAAACGGATGAAGATAAAAGAGAGGGAAATATAAAGAGAGTGGAAAAGATTAAAGATGAAATTGAATTTAAAGAAGATTTGTTGGCTAAATTTAAAAATGGACAGATTGATAGTGATAAAGATATTGATGATAAGATAACTGTTTTATATCAAGGCTTAAAAGATAAACAAAAAGATTTGGTTAAATATCAAGCCCCGCAGACATTTTATGCAGACCAATCGAGAAGGACTTTAGAGAGTGAAGCAGCAAAGAAAATAACTTCTGATAATTGGCAAGAGCAATTAGCGGCCATGAGGGATGCTTTGATGACAAAAGATTGGGCTAGGTTCGTAGCTAATTTTAAAGCAGCAGCGGAAAGAGGGAATGAAAATGAGGTTATGGATCAGTTAGGCTATGTTAATGCATATAGAGGACATGAAGATGATAAAGGTCCTTGGATGGGAGGTGGGATGGAAGCTTTTAGAAAGCATTATTTAGTAGGTAAACTGGGTATGAGCGATGAAAATTCTATGGGAGTAATGGATGATATTGGTTATATTGGTGAAGGCGTTGGTCATTGGTCAGTGGCTCGTGGTTATGGAATTAAGGCTGGTAAGAGATATGCTAAAGATTATGATGAACAGCAAGAAGAGGTTTACGCCGAGCAAAGCAAGTTGGACGGGAGAAAGTTATTCAGGAATTTTAATCGTTTAGGCTGGGGAGGAGAAGTTCCACAAATGGACGGTAGTCGGATGATTCACCTAGAGCCTTATACTATTAGAAGATGGTTGACTTCTTTTAAGGAGATACATAAACATATTGCTGGAGGTGAATTTAGTAAGAGTCAAGCGGAGCATTTTGTGACCCCAGTAGCCATAAGGCAACTCACGGCTGCAGTTAATTTGTTGCCGATCAGATATAGAAATGACTATATGAGTGTTATCAGGGAATTAAGGGAGTATGCTAGGTTTAACACTGATGAAATGAGAGCCGCTACTAAAACTGGTATGAGAGATGTTATGTCGGGATTGGATTTTGGCTTTAAAATAAGGTGATTCTTTATATTTTAGATTTTTTTAATTTTAGTATGGATCAAGATAAAATAAAAATAATTGACGCTGATTATATGTCGAGATTAAAGGCCTCTTTTGACGATTGTTTGTTTTATGATGAATGGCAGGTTTTGTATGATTTTGTTAGGAAATTTGAACCACCTTTAAATGAAAACTCAAAACAAATTCCGGAGGAGTTTAGAGGCACTATAAGCGATATGATTATTGAAGCAAAATGGGTATGTTTACCCAGCTTAAGCCAAAGGGAGATTTTAGATTTATTTAGAAATCATTTTATGGTTCAGGTTAAATTATCTGAGAGATATTATGATCTTTGGGGTAAATTAAGGGCCAAGTTAATTATGATTCCAATTTATGAAGACAGAGATAGTTTTAGGCATAAAGTTCGCGATTCCTTATTAGAAAATAAAGAGTTGATAACTACCAGAGGTCCCTTAGATAGTGAAAATAATAATAAAAAGCCCACGATTGGTAATTGGTTAAGTGATTATAATACAAGAATGGGCAATAAAGATGTTCAGGCTTTGGAATTAAATAGTTATATTGTAAAACATCCGGTGATTAATTTGTTGAAAGAAAGAGAGAGGATTAATTTGAAAAATTTATTTAATTTTTATGAAATCGTAAAGAAATCTTCTTTTGAGCCTGAAGGATATGAGGAAACGATTTCTATTTACGATCCTGAATTGGGACCATGTTTGCTTGAGGCCGGGAGGCTAATTCCTCTAGGTAAAGATAATATATCCGAAACGAAGAATTTTATAAAAAAATTAAATGATTTGGGTATTTATCCTTTTGACCCTGATAAGCTGGATAAATTTAACTTACAAAGAGAAAATAATTTGATTAAAGGTGATGATGGGATTAAATCTGATTCTTATAATGCTAATCATGTTGTCGGTTTTAATGTTGAACAAAATTTTCAGCAGGTGTTTGGTGAGTTTTTATCTAGTGATTTGATATCTGGGGCGTTGAAGCAAAAGGAGGTATTTAGCCAGCAGTTTGGATCTGATTTGAAAAAGTTGCGCAATCAGTTTTATCATTCAATTAACGAAAAACAGGTAGAGCAGGCTTTGGGTGCTTTTTTAACTATAGTTAGCAGCGGTAAAACCAGGCAGTTATTTGAAGCTGATGATCGATTTATAAAGTTTTGGTCTGAATATTTAGCTAAGAATGATTTAGATGCAGAGCATTTTAAAAATGATCCGGCTGGGGCTAGGTATGTAGCTATGTTTTTAAAGTATATTTTGGAAAAACGGTTGAATTTGAATGGCAAAAAAGCAGTTTTATTCGGGGTATTGGTAAGTAATTTATCGCGCCAGGCAGGAGAACTTGAGTATCAGACTTTGGCATACGGAGATTTGAATACCGGAGAGTTTGAATGGAATGAATAGATATTTGATTATTTTTTCAATGCATTTATATTTGCTATAATATTATAACTTGTTTTAAAAATATTATACCCATGCTCAAAGATGATTTTAAAAATCAAATAGCGGTTAAGACAAAGGAGGGTGATTTTAAGTTGCTTAAGAATAATAAGTTGGAGCAATTAGTTGAGGATGATATAATGATAAGGCCGGATGAATTAGTAAAACACAGCCCGGTGTCAGTGGCGAAGATAAATAAACCTGTTCGAAAAAAAGGATCTAATTTTTATTTTTCCGTGGAAGATGAAGATGATATTAAAAAAATAGAAGATAAGAGCGCAAAGCCGGACAACGAGAAAATAAAAGATTTTATCCAAGGAAAAGTAAGGATGATATTGAGCCAGGCAGGATTGCCGGACCAGAGTTTAAAATCAGGACAAGTTGAAAAAATTATACTATCGAGGCTAAAAGATGTTCGCTCCTTAGCTGAAACCAGAGAGGCTTTGGTGCGGTTAGATCGCGGTTTAGGGGGGATTGGTTTTGATATTGACGAGATTGTTAGTTTAATAGAAAAATATCGGCGGCAGGTGGAAGAAGCTATTTCAAGTGGTAAGATAGATGAACTAGCTATCAGCGGCCCAAAAAAAGACAAAACTGATACAAATAATTATGATTTTATTAAGGACAGAGAGGTTGGCAAAAAGAAACCAATCAAAGCCGTAACTAAGATAAGTTTAAAGTCTAAATATAAAAAGCAAACTGATAATTTCGGGCATTCTGCTGTGGGGCCGGTAGGAGAAATAGCTTCTTTGAGTTTAAGCGAATTCAGAAAGTTGGGGAATAATCCGGATGAAGCAGCTGAATGGGTGCATGAAAAGATAAACTTACTTGAAGATGAGTCGGTATTAAAGCGGGCCGATGGCATTAGAGCATGGAAGCAATCTCAACCTTATCGACTCTATCTTACATTGGGTGCAATTAGTATGCAGACTAAAAATAATATTGAGCGAGTAATACAGGATCAAAAAAGCAAAGGGGAGGAATATTTGACTGCAGATGAGTTTAACGCGATTGCTCAATTAAATAGAAAATTAACTTATTAAAAAATGGATAGATTTGTAGCACCACAATTTATAGATGTTGAGGATAGAATTATCGGGCCGATTACAACCAGACAGTTTGTTATGATTATAATCGGCGGGGTGGTCGCTTTTGCGTCATATAAGTTTTTTGATACTGCGTTGTTTGTATTAGTAAGTTTTTTGGTATCAGTATCTGTAATTTTATTTGGGTTTGTGAAGATTAATGGCCGTTATCTAGCCCCATTTTTAAAAAGTATGATCGAGAGCCTGAAAAGGCCGAGTAAGCGGGTGTGGTATAAAAATATTCCAGCATCAATTTTAGATAAGAATAAAGAAGGCAAAAGTGATTCAAGTCAGATTGTTGATAAGAATTTTGTTTCCAAAAGGAAAATAGAACCTAAAAGTTTATCCCAATTGGCTTTATTAGTAGATACTGGGGGTAAATTTGGAGATAATATTCAAGTAGAATAATTTGAGTTTAAGTTTTGATTTATTTAAATATGGATAAAAGCAAAAAAGTAACACAAAAGGTCTCTACCCAGCAGTATATTGATATAGCTGAAATCCGAGACAATACTGTGATAATGAAAAATAATACATTATTGGCGGTAGTTTTAGTATCATCAATAAATTTTGCTTTAAAATCGGAAGAAGAGCAGAATGCTATTATTAGCAGTTATATTTCTTTTATTAATTCTTTGGCTTTTCCGATCCAAATAGTGGTGCAGTCAAGAAAACTTGATATTAGCAATTATTTGGATAAATTAAAATTAAAACAAAGAGAACAGGTGAACGAGTTGTTAAAAATACAAATTAAGGAATATCGCCAATATGTGGGCGAGTTAGTAGAGATGGGAGAGATAATGTCAAAAAGATTTTATGTGGTAGTGCCGTATAACCCTTTGGAGGGGACTAAAAAACAGGGGGCAGTATCAAAGTTTTTTGATTCTTTTAAAGCGGTGAAATTGATAAATCTTAAACAGGAAAAATTTTTAAAGTATATTCAGGAGCTTGATCGCAGGATCGGTGTAATCCAAAGCGCTTTATCCAGCATGATGGTTAATAGCCAGCGCTTGGATACCCAGAGTTTGATAGAGCTTTATTATAATTCGTATAATCCCAACTTATCTTCCAGGCAGAGAATGGTAGATAAGGATAAATTGAGAGTTGAGGATTAAGAATAAATTTTTATTTAATTATTAATGTTACGCATTTTGATTTTAATTTAAAGGGGTTATTTAAAGTAGTTAGTTTGATTTGCGTAGTGTAAGTTAATTATGTTTAATCCAGCTGAAATAAATAAAAATAAGCAACAAGGGCAAGCCAAGACTAATGATTTGGCTGATGAGCAACTTAGGGCAGAGCAGGAAAAAGATATTTTAGAGGCGGAGAAAGTTTATCGCCGAGGAACAACCCAGCTCAAAGATTTAATTGCTCCGGCATCAATGAAAGTGGAATCAGCTCATTTGCAGTTGAATGATAAGTTTGTTTCCTCGGTGTTTGTGGTTACTTATCCGCGTTATATTAATGTAGGTTGGTTTGAGCCGGTAATTGATATGAGTAGGGCAATGGATATTGCGATGTATTTTTTTCCTATTCCTTCAGGAGTGGTATTAAAACAATTAAAGAAAAAAATAGGAACGGTTGGGGCTCAAATAATGGATGATAAAGAGAAAGGGGCCCCGAGAGATCCGATACAGGAAACAGCTTTTCAGGATATTGAAAAGTTGAGAGATGATTTAACTCAGGGAATAGAGCATTTTTTTCAATTTGGATTATATGTAACTATTTATGCTGATTCAAAAAAAGAGTTGGATGAATCTCTAGAGCAGCTGGAAGCTACTATTAGCTCTAAGATGGTATACACGAGGCGGGCAATATGGCAGACAGAGCAGGCTTTTAATTCAACTTTGCCTTTGGCTGATGATCAGATACAGACTTATAGTAATTTGAATACATCTCCGATAGCATCTACGTTCCCGTTTGTTTCTTCGGAGTTGACTTCGGATGAAGGTATTTTATACGGGATTAACAGGCATAATAATAGTTTGATATTGTTTGACCGGTTTTCACTCCAGAACGCTAATACAGTTGTGTTTGCTACTTCAGGGGCGGGTAAAAGTTATGCGATAAAATTGGAGGTGTTACGGTCGATGATGATGGGGACTGATGTGATTATTATTGACCCAGAACGCGAATATCAGTATTTATCAGAAGCAGTGGGAGGAACTTATATTAATATATCTTTGAATTCAGAGAGTAAAATTAATCCATTTGATCTTCCTACTAAAATTGATGAGGAAAATAAAACCGGAGATATTATCCGTTCATCAGTGATCACATTGAAGGGGTTGATCAGATTAATGATAGGCGATCTTAGCCACGAGGAGGATGCTTTATTAGACAAAGCGCTTCTTGAGACTTATGCTAAAAATGATATTACTTCTGATTGTGATTTATCACAGGTTAATCCGCCGACTATGTCTGATTTACAAACAGTGCTTGATGGCATGGAAGGAGGCAATGATATAGCTAAGAGATTGGAGAAATATACAGAAGGAACTTTTGCCGGATTGATAAATAACAAGACTAATATTGAACTCCAAAATCAGTTAGTAGTTTTTTCAGTCCGTGATTTAGAGGATGAGCTACGGCCAATCGCAATATATACGATTGTGAATTATATTTGGAATATTGTCCGTAGCGAGCTTAAGAAGAGGATTTTAGTAGTTGATGAAGCTTGGTGGTTGATGCAGTATGAAGATAGTGCGAAGTTTATGTTTGCATTGGCGAAAAGATGCCGTAAATATTATTTAGGCTTAACTACCATAACTCAAGACGTGAATGATTTTTTAACTTCTCCTTATGGGAAAGCGATTGTAACTAATTCGGCTATACAGCTACTGTTAAGGCAATCAACCGCAGCAATAGAGTTGGTGGCAAAAACATTTATGTTGACTCAAGGAGAGCGTTATTTATTACTTGAGTCCGGGGTGGGTGAAGGTATATTTTTTGCCGGTTCTAAGCATGTGGCTATAAAAGTAGTGGCTTCTTATACTGAAGATCAGATTATTACTTCTGATCCGAGGCAACTTTTAGAAATACAGGAGGCTAAACGGGAGTTTGATAACCAGAAAGAGCAGCAGGAACAAGGTTAGGTTTGGGTTTTATGTCTAAGTGAGTGAATAAAATATCAATATCGTATAGATTCAGACTGGTATTAATAAGGATAAATGAGTTGAGGATTGATTTTTAGGTTTAATACCCTTTATTATTAAAATTAGCTAGTATGAATATTAGGAAAATATTTATAATAATTATTGTAATTTTGTTGATTGCTTTAGGGGCAGTAGTGATTTATTATTTTTCGCAAGGCAATGAAGTTAATTTAAATACTGATCCTCGCTATACTGAAAACAAGGACGCTGGTGGTGGTGACAATTTGCCCCAATCAGGACAGAATAAATTTATTGGCGATGATTCTGGAATTGATAGAGTAGTGCCTAAAGTAGAGTTAGAAGAAATACAGGCGATGAATAAAGCCAGGTTTTTCACTGAAATGATGGGTTCTTATTCAACTGAAACTCGTTTTAGGAATTTATTTGACTTAAAGCCATTTATGACTAGTAAGATGAAGGTTTGGGCAGATAATTTTATTAGTAACAATAAAGATTTTTTAAACGAGAAATCAAATTCAGTTACTACTAGGGTTTTAACTAATGAAATTGAGCGTTTCAACACTCAGTCGGCATTGGTTATAGTCAGCACCCGGCGAGAGGAGAAAGGCGATGGCGATTATAAGGTTTACAATCAGGAAGCCGAGGTAGGCCTGATTAAGTCTAATAATGATTGGTTATTAGATTCTTTTGAGTGGCAATAGTTTTATAAAATAATTGAATATTGAAGATGAATTTGGATTATAAAAGGTTAGCATTAGCTATTTTATTGTTAATAATCGGGATCGGATTGATAGCCGGTATTTTTTGGTTTATTTTTTTAAGATCGGAGGCGGATTTAGATCAAACTGGGGGATCTGGGTCGGTTATTCCCGGAGGAGGATTGCCGGATGTGGGTCCAGGCCAGGATCCTAATATTATTAGCCAGGGAGGCGGATTGCCCGGGACTGCTGGTTCTGAACCCCAGATAGATGACAGTTTTGAACCAAGAGGGACAAAAGTTCAAGCTGATGATTATGCCCGAGGTTCTTTTACTTTTGTTCGTCCAGTGGTAGGTAGCGAAGCGGAGGCCGTTAGCGTAAATTTGAATCAGATTAACTATTTAGATCCGAGTGACAGTAAATTTTACCGGGTAGGATTGGACGGTTTGAATAAAGTAATGTTGTCAGATCATGATTTTGGTATGGTAGAGCAGGTATATTGGTCTCCTGACGGCCAGAAAGCAATTTTAGAATATCCGGACGGAGCTAATATAGTGTATGATTTTAGCCGGGATAAAAGAGTTACTTTACCTCGGGGGTTACAAGAGCCTGTTTGGAGTCAAGATTCAAACCAAATGGCTTATAAATACGTGGGTGGCGACTATGATACTAACTGGCTAATGAAAGCCAAAGCTGACGGCAGTGGATCGGAAGCAATAGAACATATGGGGGATAATTATGAAAATGTGCAATCAACTTGGTCGCCGACAGGACAAGTAGCCGCTTTTTACAAGGAAACTATTGGTTTAAACAAGGAAGAGATTTTTTTAATCGGATTTAATCATGAAAATTTCGAATCCTTGGAAGTAGATGGGATTAAATTTAAGGGAGTGTGGTCGCCGGAAGGAGGTAGGGTGTTGTATCACGTTATAGATATTAACGGGGGTTTTAGACCGGTTTTATGGATTGTGGATGCTTATGGTAGTAATATTGGCCGGAATAATTTTAATTTGGGACTAAATACTTGGGTAGATAAATGCGTTTTTGCCAATATGGGAGAGCAGACTATTTATTGCGCGGTGCCGGCCGAGTTGCCAGAGGGGGCTGGGTTGTATCCGGAATTGTTTAATGACTCGGAAGATCTTTTTTATAAAGTAGATCTTAATACTGGTATTAGCAGCTTGTTAGCTTACCCAATAACTAGAGATAAACAGCAGGTATTTCAAGCTAAAAAGCTTTTTATTTCCAATGATAATAGAACGCTTTATTTTTGGGATGATTTGACTGCAAGAGTTTATGATTTAAGATTAAAATGATATTTTTTATTAAGTTTTATGAAAGATAAAAATATAACAATTTTTATAATTATTTCTATTTTGTTATTGGTGCTAATACTGTTTTCATTGTTATTAGCCAGTTTTGTAGGCATAGATTTTGGCAGTGATAATGAGGTTTCAGTTTTGAATCAGACATCTGATGGTATGGTTGGTTCGTCATTAAGAGATCCGTTGATGACCCAGGCGGTTGAGATTTATGCCGCCACCATAAGGACAAACGATCCTTTAAGAGGGGATCGCGATGCAAGTTTATATATACTTGAATTTGGAGATTTTGAATGCCCTTATTGTTCTAGTATGAATCAAGTTTTGATTAGTGTATTAGCAGATTATGAAGGAGAGGTAAGTTTGGTATGGAAAGATTTCCCTAATCCTAGCCATTTGCAGGCACGGACAGCTGCTTTGGCTGCCAGGTGTGCTGGCAAACAAGGTAAATTTTGGCAGTATCATGATATGTTATTTGAAAATCAAGATGATTTGTCGCGGGAGTTATATAACCAGATTGCATTGGAGCTGGATTTAAAACTGGATGATTTTAACCAGTGCCTTGAGGGTAAAGAATTTATTTCTGAAGTGGGACAAGGGTTGGTAGATGGGCAGGGTTTAGAGGTTAATGCTACACCTTATTTGTTTATCGGCAATAGCAGGATTGATATGGCCATTAGCGCGGCAGAACTTAAACGGATTATTGATCTCGAATTATTAAAATTGAGGCGCTGATTTGATTTTATAATAATATATTAAAAACACCCTTAGGGTGTTTTTAATATATCTATTTTAGTTAAATTGTGATTATTTTTTTTGTCATAATTAGGCAATGGATAGTATTAGGGAGTTAAATTCACTATTCTAAATGAATATTTTGTTCAAATTGTTTTAGCTTTGATAAAATTGATGGATAAGACGATAATTTATAATCAACCGCGATTAAGGATTGGGCTGCATTTTTAGTTTGTTTAATGATTAGATAATCAGTTAATTTAGCTATTTTAAGCTGATCTTTGTAGCCTGATTGCTTGATGCCGTAAATTTCTCCCGGTCCACGGAATTCAAGATCTTTTTCAGCTAGTTCAAATCCGTTAGAGCATTGTTTTAAGGCTTGTAGCCGCTTGATAGTTGGTTCAGTGGTTGATTCTGTGAATAAAAAACAGTATGATTGTTGTTCGCTTCTACCCACCCGGCCACGAAATTGGTGTAGTTGAGCCAGGCCGAAGCGTTCCGCGGATTCAATTATAATAATAGTTGCATTTGGGACGTCAATACCAACTTCGATCACAGGTGTAGATACCAATATTTTGGTTTTGTTTTCAATAAAATCACGCATAGTTTTTTCTTTTTCAGTTGGTTTTAGGCGCCCGTGCATCAGGCCGATATTAATATCAGGGAATATTTTTTGGTTTAATTTTTCGTATTCATCTTTAACTGCTTTGACCCCCAGTTTATCTGAAGGATCAATTAAAGGGCAGATTATAAAGGCTTGCTGTCCGGTTTTTATTTGATTTAAAATGAATTTATACTTATCTGGCCTTGATTCAGGCGGAACTATTTCAGTGATTATTTTTTTTCTTCCCAAGGGCATTTGATTTATAATCGATAAATCCAGATCTCCGTATGCGGTCAGAGCTAAAGAACGCGGTATTGGAGTGGCAGTCATGGAAAGGAAGTGGGGGATATGATTTTTATTTACATTAGTTTTAGATTCTATTCCTTTTTGTTTTAGTTTTTTGCGTTGACTGACGCCAAAGCGGTGCTGTTCGTCTATGATTACTAGTCCGAGGCGGTTAAAAGTTATTTTATCTTGGATTAGAGCTTGAGTGCCTATTATTAAGTCAATTTTACCTGTTTGAATTGATTTATGTATATTTTTGATTTTTTTATCGGTCGTTTTTTTATTGCTTCTAGTGACTAGAGCCATTGTAAGGGGATAATTTTTAAATAATTGGCTGATATTATTAAAATGCTGTTCGGCCAGTATTTCTGTAGGTGCCATATAGGCGGTTTGAAATTTATTTAAAGCAGTGTTTAGTATTCCCAGGCAGGCGACAATAGTTTTTCCTGAACCGACATCGCCCTCGAGCAGGCGGTTCATCGGTGTTTTTTTACCCAAATCTTGTATGATTTCCCATGAAGATATTTTTTGAGAATCAGTTAGTTTAAATGGCAGGGAATCGACAAATTTTTTAGTTTGTTTTTGGTTAAAATTTATTTTATTTGACTGGGCTTGTTTTAATTCTTGTTTAGCAATAGCACTGTGAAGTTGAATTAAAAAAAGTTCGTTAAATTTAAGTCTGTTCCGAGCTTGGTTTAATAGTTGGTTGTTATCGGGGAAATGGATTTGTTTTAAAGCCAGCCCTAGCTTTAATAGTTTATTTGTTTGAATAATATTTTCAGGCAGCCATTCTGTGATTTTATTGGTTAGAAATATTATTTTGCTGATAACAAATCGGATTTGTTTTTCAGTTAAGTTTTTGGTTAAAGGATATATAGGCACTATTCTGGCAGTGTGAGTGGTATGATTTTTATAATTACTGATTTTTTCATAATTAGGGTGGACGAACTGAAGTCCGTCTGGTTTTAGAGTTACTTTTCCAGATAAAAATATATGGTCGCCTGGTTTTATATTTTGAATTAAATATGGCTGATGAAACCAAATGGCTTTGATATGGTCGTTTTTGTCAGCTATGATTGCTTCAGTAATCAGTCTTTTTTTCCATTTTGATCGTTTATTTTGAATCAATTCGATTTGGCCTTTTATAGTGGCATTAGTTTCAGGTTCCAGAGCAGAAATTGATTTTATTTTACTCCAATCTTCCCACCTAAATGGAAAATAGAATAATAAGTCTTGGGCGGTGTTAACACCAAGTTTTTTGAGTTTAGGAGCGATGGTTTTGCCGATTGGAGTTATTTGGCTAATCGGGGTATTCAATGTTATCATAGAAAAAATTAATTTTATTATGCCTTAATATTAGCAGAATTGGGATAAAATGAAAGTAGGCGGATTAATTTTTTTATTTTTTATCATCTTAATTGATTGGATATAATTTTGATTTTAATAAAGCAAAAACGAGGTGATTAGCCTCGTTTTATGCAGGTTGCATATTACTATTTAAAGAATTTAAACTAAATAGTCGAAAATATTGGGTATGTTATCTGGCGATTCCTGAATTAAAGAGATGTGCTATTTAGAAAATTTCTAGCATTTAAGTGCTTGATACCGTTGTATTCGCTATTATTCACCAATTCATCGGTTGAAACAACGATTTTGAGATAGTTGTCCTTAATTTGCAATAAATTACCGAATTCTCTTTGTTTATTTTCTTCAGTAATCAAATAAGCGACTTGGATATACAATTTTTTATTTTGCTTTTCGCAGACAAAATCGATTTCTTTATTTTTTAATTGCCCGATAGTAACGTTATAACCTAAAATTTGCAAATGTAAAAATACTAAATTTTCTAATATTTTATTTATATCAATCTGCTTATATCCTATCAAAGAATGTCGCAAGCCCAAATCTTCAAAATAATATTTGTCATTGATCTCAAATATTTTTTTACCTTGAATATCGGACCTTTGAACTTTAAAAATGAAAAATGCACTGACTAAAAATGACAGATAATCTAAAACAATATTAGGCGAGATATTAATTTTTTGTGATTTTAGAAAATCGCTAATTTTTTTAGCAGAAACTAGGCTGCCTATGTTATCGGCTAAATAATTAATTAAATTTTCCAGAAAAGAAACATTTCGAATATTATACCTGTTAATTATATCTTTGAGAATAATAGTGTTATAAATGCTTTTCAAATAATGATAAACAATATCATCATCTAATTTCAGGTTTGCGAGATAAGGTAAACCGCCATATTTGATATATTTCAAAAATGAATCCTGATTTTCTTGTAAATTGTGGAATTTCAAAAATTCAAAATATGATAAGCTGAAAACTTTAAATTCAATATATCGGCCGCTCAAGTAAGTTGCCAGTTCCCCGGATAATAAGTTGGCATTACTGCCAGTGCAATAAATGTCATGTTTGCCTACGGCTTTTAAACTTCTTAATGCTTTTTCGAATTTTTTAATATCTTGCACTTCATCTATGAGTATGTAGCTTTTTTTATTTTTACTTTTTTCTTTAATATATTTCAAAAGATCTTGATAATTTTTAATATTATCAAACTCATTTAACTCTTTGTTGATATAGATGATATTGGCATTTTTATTTTTATTTTTTATCTCATCCATGATTTGAAATAACAGATAGCTTTTGCCAACTCGTCTCTGGCCGATAATAATTTTAATAATATCTTTGTCTATAAAGGGTTTTATTTGATTTATATAAATTGGGCGTTTGATATATTTTTTAATCATACTTAAAATTTTTTTAATTATAGAATATGTTTTAATTATACATAAAACTTTTTTTATTGTCAAAATGTGGATAAATGATAATCTAAAAACCACCATTGCAGGTGGCTTCAACTCTTTAAATGACGGTGTGTCTGGTACGCCTCAAGGGACTAAAATGGAACACCCTTGAGGAAATGATATTGAAATGGAAATATGTTTTTGAACAATTTAATTTGACACCTCTATTAACACAGTCTACTGTAATTACTTAAGTAAACTTAGCATAATATCTTCAATAAAACAATACCCAGTAATATTTAGGAAATTCCAATCATTGTCAATTTTTTAATTTGTTCTGACGTAACTTCTATTGATTCTCGTATTTCTCCCCCGACAGCAAAATTCAATCTATTATTTTCGACATATAGCCTTGGTTCATTTTGACCTATATTTTCGTTATTAACCACAATATCAACTCCAGACATATCTGGCTCTTTTTCAAATTCCTTAAATTTCATTAAATCTTCGTCGGACATATTAGTTACGAGATTTAATGAATCTTTTATCGTTCTGTAATTATTCTGCTCATCTCTAACTAATCGTTGTGCTATGCGTTTACTAAATGGAGCCTTGAGATAAGTCCTAAAATCTGCCTTTTGGCCAAGTAGTTCATCTTTAATAGTTTGCAATCCCTCAACTATAATTATTTGGGCGGGTGTTAGTTTATCAACTGGCACCCCGCTTTGGAGTTTTGTAATGGTCTCTTGTAATTTTTTTACATCAATACCACTCCTGTCTTCCTTGTAGAAATTATCACTACTGATGGTTGTGCTCGTTAGTTGTTTTTCGTGTAGTAATTTGCTAAGCCCATCAGCAAAAGTGCTTTTGCCCGAACCTGTTTTGCCTGCCACGGACAATAATAATTCGCCTTTACCCTTTAATAAATTTTCTACTTCTTGCAAAGTTATTTCCAGCCCTTTATCAAAACCATTAATTTCTTTGTGCTCCTTTTCATTTTGTTCTGTTGAATTTAAAGATGCTCTAATTTCGTTAATTTTTTGTTTATCTTCGGCTTGTTGTTCAAGATTTAGTTTTTTAAAATCCTCGCTAGGGATAGTTTTATCTTTTAGGTTATTCTCTCCTTTTATTTTATCTGATTTTAAAGGCTCGCCATTCTTTTGAATGTCTTTATTTTGAATTTGAAATTGATTGGGTTCTTGCTCTAGCATAGATTAAACTTGATAAAGATAAATTGCCACTTCTTTTTTAGATGGTTTATCTATTATTATTGGCTCCCATCCCTCAATTGGGAAAACATAAGATATTATTCGAGTGCCTGATTTTAGCTCTCTTGCTAGTTTCTTTTTTAATCTGTTTTTTACAACATCAGGCATACCAAACACATAGACTACATCTGCTTCTGAAAAATTTACCTTAAATAAATTGCCGTACTTAAAAATTATACTTTTATCTCGATTAAACAATTGTCTAATTTTGCAAACTAAAAAAAGAGGAAAAGCCAATTCAATACCAATAGCCTTGGCTCCAAAATGCTTATTAGCGTATATTACAGTTTTGCCATTACCACAACCAATATCATAAAAGATTTCATTTGGTTGTAATTTAGCTAGTTTAAATATCCGTTTTAAGTCTTTTGTTCTACAAGGTACCCAAGGAGCAAGGGAAATGCCAGCTAATACAACGGTAGATAATAGAATGATAATTATGATGATTATTGCCATAGGAATATACCTAATTTTATTATATTAATAATAAATGATTTTGTCCAAATAAAATTTTACAAAATATGCTCGATACGATACAATTAAATTAAATTTAAAGGTCGCATAATTGTCAAACTAACTAAATTAAAAAATATGGCTGAAGATGAAAATATGAGTGAGCAATTGACCGATATTGAAGAACAAAAAAATAATCCAGAAAAAGACTCTGATGATAAGCAGGAAAAAAGTGAGCAGGAAATACAACAGGAAATAAATGAGCAGACCAAAAAGCAAGCAATGCAAGAGTCAAAAGAATATTTCAAGAAGCGTGCCGATACACTGGGTAATTTTTTGAATAACAATCAAGACAATATTGAGAATTTATTAAATCAAGTTAAACAGGGGAAAAGTATAACAACAGAGAATTTACAAAATAAATTAGAACTATCAGGCAAAGAAAAAAATGAAGGATTCTTGTTGACGGTAATTGAGGCAATAAAAGATTGCAAACCGATTGGTGATTTAGGTAATGCTTTTGAATTATTTAGCAAGCGTATGCAAGAATTGATGAATCCAGAAAAACAATTATCAGAGGCAGAGAGAAGTTATGATTCAGGTACAAGCTGGTACCATACGACAGATGAGGGCAAAGCACGCTTACAGACAATCAGACAAGAAGTAGAGTCGCAAGTAAGACAAAAGTACCAAACTTCTGTTGAATAATTTGATAAATAAAATCCACCCTTCTTTTAGAATGACCTGCTGGAGTTCAGCCTAAAAGAGTTGAGGGTGGATTTTATTTTAGTGCTTTTTTTAATATTTTTTTACATTCCGTTTACTGACTGAAACGGAGGAATCGAAAGTAATCCTTTTTCTTTGAATAAAAGAACGCAAGGGGAAAAGATAAGTAGTAATGGAATGTAAATAATTAATTGTTTATTTATACTAGAATAATAGCATATACAGAAAATTTGTCAATAACATATTGATAAAAAATGACTAAAGTTAGCCAAACAAATAAATATTCGTTAAAATTAATCAGGTTAATTTAGTATTTTCTGGGATTCTTTAATAAGTAATTCATATTCATCTATCTTATCTTCAGTTTTCTCTAAAAATTCATTAATCTGTTCTTTGCCCCTCCCTTCGTCAACAAAATTAATATTAAACCAACCATTATAGAATAGCAAGCCTAAATTATCAGGCCTTCTATCCCGCTCTCTTTCAATAAAGCTAATTAAAGTAACGGGGTTAGTATCGTGGATGTTTTTAACTTGTTTTAGGTTGCCTAATAATTTGTCCCAATTTTTATCTAGCACAGCGAAAAACGCTTGGTTGACATAAGGTAAATCACTTCTAGGATTTATTTTTCTAGCTCGTTTTGTGTGGAATTCAGATTGCTCACGATTACCTTCTAAATATTCATAAAGGGCTAAATTTTGATGAACGTTAAATATATTAGAATTCAATTTATCAGCTTTCAGGGTAAATTCTTTCGCCCTGTCCTTATCTTCAAAATAATACCAATAGCCAATACCTAACTCAACATATAAATCCAACAATTTATTTTTAACACGCTCCCTAAGATTAAGTAATTGAGGAAAATCATCTACTTTTCGCTCTTTTAATATTAGCCGTAATTCTTCGAATATTTTAACAGAAGCTAGCCAGAAATTTAATCTAGGTATTGTCCTTAAACAAGAACCCAAAACAAACAAACTAGACTCTAAAATATTACCAGTAACGACCACGAGTCCAGCTTGGCTTTGATTGTGCACAACGTCCCATTTTGGCCTTTGAATACCATCACGCATTGACAAACCAAAAGTGTCTGGAGATTCTCCCTTTCTCTTTCGGTAGACATAAGAATACATAATATTAAAGCGAGTAGTATCTTCGCCACCCTGCTTAGATTCCATTGTGTCTCCCCAAATCAATAAACTTATATTCTTTTTCAATATATACTTTTCAGCCTCCTCACCCGATTTAAACACCTTATCTTCTCTTAATTTTTTAACAGCCACCATAGAACCTAATTTGTATTTAATAATTTGTCTTTGAAATTCTTTTTGAATTTCTTGATAAAGACCACAAGAACAACTCTCTGTCTTTATTGCAAAAGCAACCTTAATTTTTTTTCCATTCTTAAAATAATTTCTGCCACATAACCAGCATAATAGCCAAATTATTTGGGGCACTCCTATAACAGCAACCTTAACCCAACTGTTGAAATTAAAAATTGAACACAAGATTATTGTTATGAAGGAACATACTAAGAAAATGAAAAGAGCGTACCAAAAATAACCTGATTTAGTTCTCCAATCTAAACCACGAAGCTTGTCTTGTAATGTGATTATATCATTTATTGATGGCATAAATTTTCTATATTAATCATTCCACCTCAAAACACTTTTGTCAATCAAAATCCCCTATTAGTAAGGGGATTTTGATTTGGTTTTATCCATTGTTACTTCTTGCCCTAAATTTTTATTGATTATGTTCAAAAGGTAAAATAACAATGGAATAGTTGCAAAAGGCAAAAGATAAACTAGGCGATACCTCCAAAATGAATTAAGCGAAAATATCAACCAAAAGGCAAAGCCCAAGGTTACCACAATGGCCAGCCAGTTCACTGCTCTGAAACACCTTTTTAGATTTTCTATATTGCCAGTTTTCTTTTTGCGAATTAGATAAACCAATCCAAGTGGCAGATAAAAGACAAGCGTGATGGCAAAAAACAAAACAAAGAAATATTCGTAAATAATATTTAAAAAATCATTGTCAAACATTTGTGCATAGCTAATACAGCCAAGCGTGAAGCAAGCGAGCAAAGTGATAATTGTAAAAATTTTTGTAGTCATATTTTTATTAGGAATACTTTCTTATGGTATCACAAAATTATACTGAAAACAATATAATTAGGGGGGTAGGGGGAGTGGTTTTCGATTTTAAGTGGCGAAAATAAAGTTTGTGTTGGTAGTGAACCCGTTTTTGTGCGTAGGAGTCCCAGAATCCTCAAACCACTGCCTGTCTAAAAAATAAAATGTGGACTTCTGATATAATTAAAGTTATGAGTAATAACAAACCACAACACAAACGCACAGTTGAGGGGTGCTATAAATTAACCTTAACTGATTTAGGCAAAGGCCTGCTTACTGGTAAGACAGGTAAATTTGAAATGCGTCGGGGGTTACATCACAAAAGAAAATTTGCTTTCCGTTCAATTCCTTATGAGCCATTTCGGGTAAATATAGCCTATGAGTTTAGCGACAGAATCCACAAACAGACTATTTATTTAGACACTGAAATCATCACTTTTGGCATAAGGCCTTATCTGTTATGCGGCTGTGGCCACAGGGCAAATACCTTGTATTTAAGACCTGATTATCCGCTATATTTTGCCTGTAAAAACTGTTTAAACCTCTGTTATGAGTTAACCCAGATAAATCGTAAAGTTCTTGGTGGTGAGCTGTTTTATCGCAACAATAGGATATTAAAGATTGAGGAAACAAAGGAAAAAATAAATAAAATCTACTGGCGAGGTAGAATTACTAAAGGAACAGCCAGACTTGCTAAAATGTATAGCAAATGGTGTTATGATGAGGGTGGTTCAGAAAAAATACAGGGTCAATTAGACAAATTAAAAGAGAGGTCGCGAGAGCGAGAATTAAAGCAATCTTTTTAGACAAACTACCGAGATATAGGCAAAAAGATGGGTATCCGTTCGTTTGCGTGACGAAATTTCACTAGAAATTGGTGATGTTTGTGTACTTGTGCTATAATGTAAGTACAATCAAATACACGGCTATGCCGTGAATCCCAAGACGGTCGGTTACCGACCGCTTCGAGCCCAAGGCTTGGATTATGAAGATATACAAAATATACAAGATGTAACGATGTAATTATTAAGTATTATCTTCAAAATCCAAGTTTTTTATTTGTTAACTAAGTTTATCGTTGGGCTCGATGTGGGAATATGCAAAATGCTTCTATGCAGTGAAAAATGGCTTTATTCCCAGCCAGAGTCCGCTTATAGAAGCATTTTTTATTTGGCTAACTAAAAGTCGATTATATGAAACAATACCGTCAATTCACCACTAATGAATATTCCAAAAATTACCAATGGTTAATCAAAAAACCAATAAGATTAGCTGTATTTTCGCTATGTGCAATTCGTGCCAGACGAGAAGAATTTAAAGCCGATAACCTTGCTGTCGGTGAATTCTATTTAGCTGAAACTGAATATTACAAGTTTGATTTGAAAAAAAGTCAGCGAGGACAGATTAGGCGAGTAATTCGAGAATTAATTCAAGCAGACCTTGTTGAGAAAGTAGAGAACAAAACAGGGAACAAAGGAGCTTCGATTTATTGCCTTAAAGATAATGATGTTTTTGATATTAACATTCCTGATAGAGAGCAGGATGGAGAACAAACAGAGAACAAGGAGAGAACAAATGGAGAACAGACAGAGATAAACAATAATGATAATAATGTTAAGAAGAATAAAAGTATTGCGGAGCCAAGCTCCGCCCCCGAAGGTACCTCCAAGAAAGAGCTGTCGAGAGAAGGTAGGCGTTTGAATGAAGAGGCAGTTGAGCTTATTAAGTACTGGCAGGATAAATGCGAGGAAGGGCTCGGTAAGAAAGGGACTGTAACAGCGTGGGGAAGGTATATCAAGCAAGCAAGGCCATTCTTAAAAGAACTTGGTTTAACAAGAATGAAAGCACTTTGTGATGGCTACTTTGTAATTTTTGACGAGCCATTTATTAAGAATGGTCGGTGGGGTCTTAATACTTTTTTAATGGATTCAACTATACACAAGTTGAATAACAAATACTAATTTTATGACCAAAAAAATACCATTTGAAATTGATAGTATCCTTGAACAGTTTAAGCACTGCCCGTTTTGTCCTGAAATAAATGATTTTGGTGAGGAGCTTAAGATACAAATCGATGTTGTTGATTGGTGCCAAGATAAAGTGGTGTTTAAATGTGCAAAATGTCGTTACTCTTTTTCTACCAATTGGGTAATTTTAAAACAAGCTTTTGGTAACGCGGCCAAATACGAGTTAGATGATTTGGTGGTTGTTATATGGGAATATAACTCAAAAGTACTCCAACTTTGGATTGATTCAAATTGCATCCCTGAAATATTTGCAGAAAAATTAAAAGCCTACCTTAATAAATACGGACACCCGTTTATTAGAAAAATACGCAAATAATATTTACCACCTTTATGATTCCCTTGTCTGAATTCAAACAGAAGCTACGATCTACTGCTCAAGGGATGTCAGACCAAGAAATTGAGCAGCTTCGTGAAGCAGAATATCAGTTAGCTGATATAATTTTTGATAGGTGGTTAAAAACTATTAACAATAATCCAAACAAAAAATTTGTTGCGAATGATAAATTGTGCTATAATAAAAATGAAGCCAACAAATAACCAAATGGTTTTTCAATAGTTTTTGCTATTGAGCAAAGCTGGGAGTAGTTCCCGCTCAACTACCATTTGGTTAGTTGGCTTCAGCGGTGTAACTGCTCCCTTTTTGTTTGTAATATAAATTTATATTTATGCAGAAAAAATGCATCATTTACTGTCGAGTCAGCTCTCCTCAACAAGCACAAGAAGGTGAGAGCCTTGATGAACAAGAAAAAATCTGTCGCAGAATAGCCCAAGATAGAGGCTATAAGATAGTGCCAAACAACAAAGTGTTTAGGGAGCCTTATTCTGGCAGAAAAAATTTTAGACCCGTACTTGATGAAGTATTGGCCTATATTAAAGACACCCATAGTGAAGTTGATTATTTTATCTTTAGAGTAATTGATAGATTTACCCGAGGCGGTGCTTTTGCTTATGAGTCAATCAAAAGAGAACTGGCTAAGTATGGAGTGGCGTTAATAGATAGTTATGGAATTATTCAGCCGCCTAAAAACACACTTGAACATCTTGATATTAAATATGACTGGAGTGAATATTATCCGAGCAGTACGGCCGAAATGATGACTGCTGAATATGGTAGTGCAGAAGTAAGAAATATTTTGACTAGACTGATTGGTCGAGAAATCGAATTGACACGACAGGGATATAAGACACGGCCAGCCAATGATGGTTACCTTAATAAAATAATTGAAATAAATAACAAGAAAAAACCAATTCAAATACCAGACCCCGAAAGAGCGAAATATTACATTGAGATGTTTAAGCTACGGGCTGGTGGTCAGTGCAGCGATAAAGAAATAGCGGACAAAATAAATGCAATGGGATTTAGAACTAAAATAAAGAAGAGGTGGGATAAAAACCACGAGCAAGTGATTGGTAAAATTGGTGGCAAAACCCTAAGTGTCAAGCAATTGCAGGTTATTATTAGGAATCCAAATTATTGTGGCGTGATTTGTGAAAAGTGGACTCACTTCCAGCCGATTAAGGCTGACTGGGAAGGCCTAATCAGCATTGATACTTTTAACAAAGCCAATCGTGGTAAAGTATTTATCAAGGAGCACGAGGATAGCTCACTCCAAATTTTCTACGACTATAAGCCAGAAAGGAGTATCCGACGGCGGAGCAAAAATAACCCATTATTCCCTTACAAATTTATTTTGTGCCCGCACTGCAAAAAGCCAATGCTTGGTAGCTCTCCTAAAGGTAAATCTGGTAAGAAATTCCCTACCTATCATTGTGGCCGTCAGCACAAATACTTTGGTGTTAAGAAAAAACAATTTGAGGACAATATTGAGAAGTTTATTAAGCAGTTGAAATTTACTCAAGGATTCTTGGATAGCTTTGAATCGGTTATCAAAGACCGTTACCGCACCAGACAAAAGGAAATTACCAAAGTCTCGGCGGATGTCAGTCAGAATATTGGGAATTTGAAAATAGAGAAACAGCAAATTTTAGACAGCCTGATTAAAACAGAAAGTGAAGTGGTTAGAAAAGAACTGGAAACCAAAATTGAAAAAGTGGAAAAACAAATAGCCAGTGCTCAAGAGCAAAGGCAGGAAGTGGAAGTAACCGAGTATGATATTTCAGCTTTCATCAACTATGCCAAATTCTTAATGGAACACCCAGCTAAATTGCTGTTAGACGACGAGGAACCAGTAAATATCAACCAAAAACAAGCCCTGTTTGGACTTGTCTTTGATGAGTTTCCAACTTATCAGGAAATAGTTAATGGAACACCCAAATTATCGCTAATCTTTGAGCTTTCTCAAGCAAACAAAGATAAAAAATCAGTAATGGTACCCCCGCTAGGAATCGAACCTAGATCGCAAGCTCCGCAAGCTTGTGTTCTATCCATTGAACTACGAGGGCGAATGTAAAAGAAGACAGGATTAGAGTTTAAACATACGCCCGATAGCTTCTGAAGCTGGTTCGTATTCCTGATCTAAATCTTCTTCTAAGTATTGTTTGAGAAATTTTCTTATTTTAAGCGGATTTTGTTTTTCTAATGGGATTGATAACCGGGGAGTGAGCGATGATTTGAAAGTAAAATAAAGGTTTTTAACTTCAGGCGGCTGGTATATAATCCAGAATTTATTTATTTCATTAAATGAATATTTTTTAGAATTGATTTCAACGCCAGAATGACTAATTTTGAATTTCATTTCAGCAGGATGGTTGTGTTGGTTTATAAGCATAATAATGCCTACCATTACTATTATTAAAGCGAATAATAAATTGGCGGTAATGACAGCATGTATGATGATTATAATACCCACGACAGAGGCGACTATATACCACGATTTGGAGCGGTTGTATTTAATATATTCCTTGAAAGACCAGCTGATACTTTCAGTTTTATTTTCAATTTTAGTGTTGTTTTTTTTCATAGAGCATGGTTGGTTATTGATAATGATGATATTTAAATTAGGTTTATATTTTGTCTCTAAGTTTTAGTTCATAAATTATATTTTCTATTTTTTTGAGGTTGTTGCCTATGGCTTCGAGTTTGGTGCGCATTGAAGAATTTCTGGTGATTGATATTGGGATAATTAGCTCGTATATTTTAGCTATATATTGATGTATTTTATTAACATCCTTTTCTTTTAATCGAGCTAGCCTGACTAACTCGCCGGTCATGTCAGATAATCCCCCCAGATAAACTTCAGGAGTTATTTTCAGGCTAGTGGCGCTAGGCATGGTTTTATTTTTAAGATATGAATATAGTAATACTGCTTCGACATATTCTTCAATCCCGGTTTGAATGATGGCAAATCCGTATAAATAGGGGTTTTTTTTAAGCCGGTTTTGGATGTTGTTAAATATTTTTTTAGTAGTTTCCAGATTTTTTTCTGCTGGTTCGAGATTATTTTTTACTAAAAAATTGATAGTTATTTTTGAAATCATTCTCAATTTATCAGATAAGCTGATACAGATTGATCTTTGTTTATTTATGTTATCATGAAGTTTATATGGGATTTTTGGCAGTTTGGGCATAGAGGGTAGTATTATTTTATGAATAAATGGGCATGGGTGGATTTGAACCACCGACATCCACCTTATAAGGGTGGCGCTCTAACCGCTGAGCTACATGCCCGGGTGGTATTAATTTATCTGGTGAGTTTTGATTGATTGACGCGCGTATATCGCCTGACGGCTTTAGGTATGTTTTTTTTATGTTTTTGTGCGCTAAAAGTGCGGGGCGGGCTGGCAGATTAAACGGTATTGGATATATAGTATATTTATATATTTTAACCATGGGTGGTATAGGAGTTGAACCCCAGCACTTTTTAATTTATCTGATGAGTTTTGATTGATTGACGCGCGTATATCTCCTGACGGCTTTAGGTATGTTCTTTTTATGTTTTTGTGCGCTAAAAGTGCGGGGCGGGCTGGCAGATTAAACGGTATTGGATATATAGTATATTTATATATTTTAACCATGGGTGGTATAGGAGTTGAACCCCAGCACTTTTTAATTTA
>Ga0272441_10002937_pt1 | contig 33598 bp, 33 predicted proteins | sample SSMProp6N_FD_193582 | JGI IMG/M metagenome (GOLD analysis project Ga0272441, IMG submission 193582) | Marine sediment archaeal communities from Little Sippewissett salt marsh, Falmouth, MA, United States - SSM-Prop-6N | ecosystem: Environmental > Aquatic > Marine > Wetlands > Sediment ... | reverse complement strand
AGCCGCGCAACGGCGCTCACTAAGCTTAGACCTAGGCCGCTGCCTGGCGTGTTGCGGCTTTGCTCAAGGCGCACAAACCGGCCTAGCACCCGCTCACGATCTTCAGCCTTAATGCCCGGCCCGCTATCGGCGACGATAATTTCAGCGTCATGGGCGCCACGGCGGCGTACGGACAGGAAAATGCGCCCGCCCGCCAGCGCGCTATCCGCCTCCCGGCCGACGGCATGCTTGATGGCATTGTCGAGCAAATTGGCGATCATCTGCGCGAGCAATTCGCGGTGGCCGCGAAATTCCAGGCCAGGCTCGATATCCAACCCAAGTTCACCGCCCACTTCATCTGCCACGGGCTCATAGAGTTCCGCCGCATCATGCGCTAAAGCGCTCAAATCCACCCATTCCATGCCGTCGCGCGCCGCCCCTGCTTCGGCGCGGGCGATGAGCAGTAAGGCGTTGAACGTGCTCAACAGTTCGTCTGCTTCCGAAATCGACCTCTCCAACGCTTCCGCATATTGCTCCCGCGTTGCCGGTTTCATCAGCGTCACTTCGAGCCGGTTGCGCAGCCGGTTGAGGGGGCTGCGCAAATCATGGGCGATATTATCGGTAACCTGGCGCATGCCCGACATCAGCCGCTCGATCTGATCGAGCATGTCGTTGAGGTTTTCCGCCAATTGGTCAATTTCATCGCCCGCGCGCGAGACCGGCACCCGGCGGGCAAGGTCGCCGCCCATGATGTCTTTGGCGGTGCGGTTGATGGCGTCTATGCGCGCAACGACATTGCGGCTGATGATGGCGCCGCCGGCAAGGCCGAGTACGATCATGGCGGCAACCGCCCAGGCAAGGGCGTTGGTTATCTGGGCCTCAAGCCGCCGGCGTTCTGCGATGTCTTGGCCAACCAACAACCGCAGCCCCTCCGGCAGCGGCGTTGCAATCGCCTGGGCCTCATGCACCTCAATATCGCCTTCGACCGTGCGGCGGGGGTAGCCGAAATGTATCCATCCATCCGGGCCGGCGGTTGTACGCGGCCAGGTATCGAGATTGCCGCCGAGTTTCTCCCCGTCCGCGTCTTCGAGCAAAAACAGGTTCTGCCCCGGATCGCGGGATTTGGTGATAGTCGCATGGACGAGGGCCGCGCGGCCGTCTTCTTGCATATGGGCGGTGAGGGTGGACATTTCAGACAGCACGGTGGCTTCGGTCTGGCGCGCTAAGAAGCCCGCCGTATTCCAATACAAATAGCCCAATAGCGCCCCGGCGGACGCCATGAACAAGGCCAGATAAACAAGCGCCAGCCTGAACGTCGTAGTGGAAAGAAGCTTATTCCGGCGCACGTAGCGTATACCCCGCACCGCGCACCGTGTGGAGCAGCGGTATCTCAAAGTTCTTGTCGATTTTCGCGCGCAGACGCGAAATGTGCACGTCAATCACGTTGGTCTGCGGATCGAAGTGATATTCCCAGACGTTCTCCAAAAGCATGGTGCGCGTCACCACTTGCCCGGCATGCTTCATGAGATATTCAAGCAAACGAAATTCGCGCGGCTGCAGGTCGACCTCATCCCCATCGCGGGTCACTTTGCGCGCCAGCAAATCCATTTCAAGACCGCCCACTTTCATGCGCGTTTGCGTCTCACCGGGGCGGGCCCGACGCACCAACACCTCGATGCGCGCTAAAAGCTCAGCGAAGGCAAACGGCTTGGTCAGGTAATCATCGCCGCCCGCGCGCAACCCGCTCACCCGATCTTCCACCTCGCCCAACGCGCTCAAGAACAGCACCGGCGTCGTTTGACCATCGTCGCGCAAAGAGGCGACGACCGACAAGCCATCGCGCTTAGGCAGCATGCGGTCGATCACCAACACGTCAAACTGACCGGACATCGCCAGCGTCAATCCGCTATCGCCATCGGCGGCATGGTCAACCACATGACCGCTCTCGCGCAGACCTTTCACGATATAGGCAGCGGCTTCCACGTCATCTTCCACAACTAAGACGCGCATGCTCCCTCCGCCCAGTCGTTCTCAGCACCGTTAAACCAGCACCGGCACACCGGTGCTTGCCAGTCTATGACGGGTGCCGGCCATAGGCCAACTGCCTAGCCCGCGCGCTCGGCTCCGCTACTGGCAGCACTATGCGGGCCCTATGGCTGGGATAATGGCCGCACCGGCACCACTCGTGGGGGAACACGTGCAAAAAATGGCGCCGGCGCGGCAATATGGTGGACCCGGTGTGATGCAAAAATCCAGGCCACCTCCAATTTGCGGCGGGTGGTTCACGTGAACCACATTCCGCATCCCGGATTGCCCAACAGCATCTACCGGCCAGCCTTACCGCTGCCTTTCAGGCGTATGAAAATTTGGTAATGAAAGCCGCGCTAAGCTTTATGCGACGTGCGGACGACGATCTTGTTTTCCAGCGTCCGGTGCACAGGGCACTTATCGGCAATCTCGATAAGCTTTGTCTGGTCGGCCGCGCTCACATCGCCGTGGATCTCAATTTCGCGTTCGAGCACATCCACCTTGCCTTGCGTGTTGCCGTCGCCTGCGGTGCACTCCGCACAGTCATCCACGTGGATGCGGTCATGGCCGACACGCACAACCACGCGCTCAAGCGGGATTTTTTTGCGGTCTGCGTAAAGCCGCAGCGTCATGGCCGTACACGTGCCAAGCGCGGCATTTAGGTATTGATAGGGCGTCGGGCCGGTATCGGTGCCGCCGACGCTTTCCGGTTCATCGGCCAGCAAAAGATGCGCGCCGGCGAGAACTTGGTTTTGGAATTTTCCCTTGCGGGTTTCTACCACCGTCACCCGGCCCGGCTCGGGGCGGACCAACGGTTTTTCGGCCTCCACCATCTCTCCCAGATACCGCGACGCCCAAGCGGACAGCACGTCCCCCACATAGGCGGCGTCGGCACGGCGGGTTAACAGGTGATCGGCGTCGTCCAGCGACACGAAGCTTTTGGGATGTTTGGCGGCAACGAAAATCTGTTCCGCATTCTCGATCCCGACCACCGCATCCCGCGGCGCGTGAAAAACAATCAATGCCTTTTTCATCTGCGCGATTTTGGGGGTGAACTCTTGCGCGCGGATATCGTCCAAAAAGGACTTTCGGATGCGGAACGTGCGCCCGGCGAGCTCCACTTCCGCTTCGCCATCCGCCTCTATAGCCTCCAAATGGCTGCCGAAATTTTCCGCAACATGCGCGGCGTCCGCCGGGGCGCCGATTGTTGCAACCGCCTTAGCTTCCGGAATCTGGTCCGCCGCGGCTAGCACCGCCGCACCACCTAAGCTATGGCCCACCAAAAGCGTCGGCGCGGCATAGGTCTGGCGCAAAAAATCAGCAGCGCACACCAAGTCTGTGACATTCGACGAAAAGTCGGTATTGGCGAAATCGCCGTCCGATTGGCCAAGGCCGGTAAAATCAAACCGCAGCACCGCGATGCCCTGCTCAGACAACCGCGCGGCAATGCGCGAGGCGGCAAACACGTCCTTGGAGCAGGTGAAGCAATGGGCAAACAGCGCGTAGGCGCGCGGCGGACCGGCCGGTAATTCAAGACGGCCGGCAAGCTTAGCGCCAAGGCTGCCCTCAAATTCCACGCGTTCTGTTTGCTCTGCCATGGGTCCTCTTGCGTCTTTCTGCTGCGTTCACGTCTTGGAGGTGTTCACCGTCATTTTTCCGGGCCCGCTTCGCTAAGTAACCGGCTGACCTGCGCGCGCTCATCGTCGCTTAGCGCGGCACCGCCCTCGGCCACACCATGCGGCCGGCCACGCGTTAGATAGCGAAAGGCCAGACCCGCGGCCAGCAGCAAAACGGCAAACGGCCCAAACCACAGCGCATACGTATTCGGTGCCACGCGCGGGCGTAAAAGAACAAACTCCCCATAGCGCGCCACCAGATAGTCCAGCACCTGTTCATCCGTATCGCCCGCCACCAGCCGCTCGCGCACCAGAATACGCAAATCTTTGGCCAGTGGCGCGCTCGATTCGTCGATGGATTGGTTCTGGCACACCATGCACCGCACTTCAGCGCTTAGCGCCCGAGCCCGTTCCTCAAGCTGTGGGTCATCCAGCACCTCCGCCGGCTCATACGCCAACCCGGCAGGGGCTACGGCAAAGACCAGCAGCACGGCCAGCACGCGCAAGATCATGGGGTAACCTCTGCCGCGGTAGAGGCGGGCACCCTATTTGCCCGCCGCCGCACCGGCGCGCCCACGCGTAAGCGCCGGTCTGACAAAGACAGCAAGCCGCCGAGAACCATCACAATGCACCCTACCCACACCAGCGGCTGCAGCGGATTGTGATAGGCGCGCACGATCCATTGCTGGGCGCCGTCCGACGTGGTGTCCGTCTGCAGGTCACCTAGAACGATATACACATCGTCCACAATGGTGGTGCGTATCGCCGCTTCCGTCGTCGGCATGCGGGCAACCGGATAGAAGCGTTTTTCCGGCGTTAGTTGCGCTAAGGCCGCACCGCCACGGCGCAGGGTGAATATGCCGCGGTCGGCTTGGTAATTGGCGCCCGGCTGCGCCGTCACCGCGTCAAGCACCACCTCGTAAGGGCCGATTTCCAAACTATCGCCCACGGCCATCAGCGCCACGCGCTCTTGCGCCCCGGCGGTAACGCCAATTACCCCCAGCACAAGCACCCCGACGCCGGCATGGGCAACGGCGGTACCCCACGCAGCCCGCGGCAGGCCGTTAAGACGGCGTAGGCTTTGCGCCAACGGAATGCGGCCCAGCCGGGCGCGCTCGGCCAAATCGACGGCGGCACCGGCGATCAGCCACACTCCGATAGCAAGGCCGACGGCGGCGAGAATCGGCGCCCCATCGACAACAAAAAGCGCCACAAGCCCCACCGCGAAGGCGGCAATCGCCGCCGCGTAGAGCCGTTGCGCCGTTGCCATCGCATCGGCGCGCTTCCACGCCAGCATCGGCCCGAACGGCACCAGCAGCAGCAGCGGGATCACCAGCGGCACGAAAGTGGCGTTGAAAAACGGCGGCCCGACGGAAATCTTTTCGCCGGTCACCCCTTCGAGCACCAACGGATAGAGCGTGCCAATAAGCACCGCCGCCGTGGCCGCGGTCAAAAACAAATTATTGACCACCAAAGCGGATTCGCGGCTGACCGGCGCAAATACCCCGCCAAGCTTAAGACTAGGCGCCCGCCACGCATAAAGCGCCAAGGCGCCGCCGATGAAGAAAACCAAAATCGCTAGAATGAACAGCCCGCGTTCCGGATCGACCGCAAACGCATGCACCGACGTCAACACGCCCGAGCGCACAAGGAAGGTGCCGAGCAAAGACAACGAAAACGCCAAAATAGCCAGCAGCACCGTCCAGGCTTTGAGCGCGCCGCGCCGCTCCACCACGATTGCTGAATGCAGCAGCGCGGTCGCTGCCAGCCACGGCATCAATGACGCATTCTCCACCGGATCCCAAAACCAATATCCGCCCCAGCCGAGTTCGTAATAGGCCCACCAACTGCCCAGCGCGATGCCCACCGTCAACGACGCCCAAGCAACAAGCGCCCACGGGCGCACCCACCGCGCCCAAGCGGCATCTACACGGCCCTCGATCAAGGCAGCAGCGGCAAACGAAAACGCCACCGACAGCCCCACATAGCCGCCATAAAGAAACGGCGGATGAAATGCCAAACCCGGGTCCTGCAACAGCGGGTTTAGATCGGTGCCGTTGATGGGGGCCGGATCCAGCCGGATGAACGGGTTTGACGCGGTTACCACAAAAAGCGTGAACACCGCACCGATCATGCCTTGAACGCCCAGCACACGCGCTTTCAGCGTGTCGGGAAGATTGGTTCCAAAGGCGGCAACACCGGCGCCAAAAACCGCCAGGATCAAGATCCACAGCAGCATGGAGCCTTCATGGTTGCCCCAGACGCCGGACACTTTATAAAGCATCGGCTTGGCAGAATGGCTGTTCTCATAAACATTGGTGACGGAAAAATCAGACGTCACGAACGCATAGGTTAGCGCTGCGAAGGCTAGCGCTAGCAGCATCGCTTGCAGGCCGGCAGCGCGCGATGCCATGTACATCAGCCGCGCGTCGGCCAAAACAGGCCCATAAAGGCCAAGCGCCGTTTGCACCACCGCCACCGCCAGCGCCAGCACCAGCACGAAATGGCCGATTTCCGGGATCACGTGCCCCCCTCCTGCCATTGGCCGGAGGCCTTAAGGGCATCGGCAACTTCAGGCGGCATGTAGCTTTCGTCGTGCTTGGCCAGCACGCGCGACGCCTCAAACCTGCCCGACGGCGCAAACGTCCCTTCCGCCACAATGCCTTGGCCCTCACGGAACAGGTCCGGCAAAATACCGGCATAGGCAATGGTCACGCTATGTTGCAGGTCGGTGACCGTAAAAACGGTGGCAGCCCCTTCTTTTGTAATGGAGCCCTCTACCACCAATCCGCCGATGCGCGCCTCTTCACCGACAGGTGCCCCGCGCGCGGCAACGTCGCTGGGGCTGTAAAAAAACACCACCGTATCCTCCAGCGCCGATAAAGCGAGGATGACAGCCGTGCCCAACACGCATACGGCCACCGCAATGAACACAGCGCGCTGCGATTTGCGGGTACGGGGGCGGCGGGGTCTTTGAGGCTGGGTGCTCATACGCTCCTATATTTACATACCCACGTCCCGTTCCCCAACTGCCAAATGATCGCACGGATCGTCACGGCAAACGGCACGCCGTGCGCGTCTGCTATCCGTCTATTCGGCGGTAGCCGGGCCCACACCGTCATCGACGGTCAGCCCCATGTCGCGCGCGGACGCAATAAGCCGGGCGGCGGCTTGGGCATCCGGCGCTAAGGCCGCAACGCCGCGGTTAAGGGCTGATCGCGCCGCTTCCTCCTGGCCCAAAACAAGGCGCGCGCGGATAAGCTGGCGCCACTCAGCCTCCGTACCGCCCTCGTCGCGCAAGCGGGCATCGAGCCCCTCCACCATGCTTTCAATGGCGGCGGCACGCTGTTGTTGCGGCAGAGCGGCAATCGCCTCTTGCGGTGTTTGTTCGCGCGCTTGCAGAGGCGGTTGGCCGCCGCTTTGCGCATCCAGCGCGGCGAGGCTGCGCGAGACCACCTCCGACCAAGGCGCGTCGGGCCCTGCATCTTGCAGCAATTGCTCCCAGATGGCGCGCGCGCGTTCGGTGTCGCGTTCTTGCATGGCGGCAAGACCCAGAAAATAGCGGGCTTGAGCATTTTGGCTATCAAGGCGCACCGCCTCGTTGAAAACGGCCGCCGCCCTATCCCCCACCAGACCCTGATTGGCAAACACCAATGCCTCGCCGAGGTCGGCAAGCCCTTGCGCCGTGGGGCCTTCCAGCTCGACCAGCGTTGCAAATGCATCCACCGCCTGGTCGAAGCGGCCCATGCGCCCATAGATCGGCGCCACCACTCGCCACCCTTCAGCATCCGTAGGGTTGCGCCGCAAATGGTCTTCCATGCGGGCCATCAAGTCCTCAAGGCTGCTGCCGTCCGGCGCCGCGCTAATGCGTGCAGCGAAGGGCTGCGCCGGCAGGCCCGGCGCGCCGGAGGACAAATAAAGCGGCAGCACAATCAGCGGCATGGCCACCACCACGAGAATGGCAAATTGTGCCGCGCGCCGTGTGGTCGCGGTCTTTTCTCCCGCGCGGGCGGCATCAGCCGCTAGAAGCCGGCGGGAAATCTCCACCCGCGCCGCTTGCGCCTCCGCTTCTTGTATCATGCCGCCTTCAAGATCGCGGTTCAGTTCCTCAAGCTGATCGCGATAGACCGCCACATCGCTGTCGGCGCGGCTGCGGGCGGCGCGTCGGCTGCGCAGAGGCGCTAAAAGAAGGACAGCGCTCGTCACAAGTATGCTTGCGGCCAGCAGCCAGAAAACGATCAAAGATGCGGTCATGCCTGAGCATCAATAAGATAGAGGGGGCGATACGCGGCGCGATGTAGCACCGGTGCCACCTTGCCGCCAGCGGTGCTATTGTCGCAACCGTTATCCTCACGCCCACCATATCCGCCAAAGAGCCATTTGCCCGCCCATGTCCCGTCGCCTTATTGCCAGCCTGACCGCCGGATCGGTCCTTACCGCTGCACTAATCGTGCTCGTCATCTTTGGACTGCGCGTCGATCTAGGGGCGCCGGCGCCCGATCTGGACGCGTTGAAAGCACGCGCCACCGAATACGACGTTGAAATCCACCGCGACGCGTTCGGCGTGCCGCACATTTTCGGAGAAACCGATGCGGATGTCGCTTTCGGCCTTGCCTATGCGCAATCGGAAGACGATTGGGACACCCTGCAAGACGTCATTGCCGCCACGCGCGGCGATCTTGCGCGCCATCGCGGCATCGATGCGGCCATAACCGATTATCTAGTGCATCTGTTACGCGTGTGGCCGTCAACCCATGACGGATACCCCAAGCTCCCGCCACACATCCGCGCCATCGCTGAGGCTTACGCCGATGGCGCCAACCTATGGGCGGCAGAAAATCCGGACGCCGTGTGGGACGGTATTGTGCCGCTCACCGGAGAAGATGTCATTGCCGGCTTCGTCTTCAAGACACCGCTCTTTTATGGGATTGATAACGTCTTCAAGGAGCTGTTGGCGGAGGCGCGCGCCAAGGACATCTCCCTTGGGCCCGGCAACGCCTTGTTGTGGACGGCGGAGCCCACCTATCCAATCGGCTCAAACGCTTTTGCGGTGGCACCCTCGCGTTCCGCCGACGGGCACACGCGACTGCTGGTCAATTCCCACCAACCCTATTCAGGCCCCGTCGCCTGGTACGAGGCGCGGCTTAAAAGCCGAGAGGGGCTTGATATCACCGGCGGCGTGTTTCCCGGCGCGCCGGTGATCTTGCACGGACACAACCGCGATCTTGGCTGGGCGAATACCGTCAACAAGCCTGATCTGGTCGACGTATACGTGCTTGAGATGAACCCGCAAAACCCCAACCAATATAAACTTGATGGGGAGTGGCGCGACCTGGACGTATCGACGGTGACCATCAAGGTCAAACTGTTTGGGCCGGTGCAGTGGCACGCGCAGCGCCAGGTTAAATTCTCCGAACACGGACCGGTTCTGGAAGCCGGCCACGGCGTCTACGCCGTGCGCTATGCCGGCATGGGCGAAACCCGCCAACTGACGCAATACCATGCCCTCAACAGAGCCTCCACTTTCGAGGAGTGGATGGCGGCCATGCGCTTACAGGCACTTCCCAGCATCAACTACGTCTACGCCGATAAGCAGGGCAACATCGCCTATATCTACAACGCCCAAATGCCCAAACGCGTGGAGGGGTGGGATTGGCAGCAATATCTGCCCGGCGACCGGTCCGACTTGATATGGCGGGAATATCACGCGTTCGACGCGCTGCCGCAGGTGATCAATCCGCCCAGCGGCTTTGTGATCAATGCCAACAACACACCGTTTGCGGCAACGGCCATAGACGATGATCTCAACCCGGCGGATTTTCCCGCCAGCATGGGCGTTGAGACCCATATGACCAATCGCGCCTATCGGGCGCTTGAATTGCTGCGCGCCGACACCGATATTACTGCGTCTGAATTCAAGGCGTATAAGTTCGACAAGACCTATTCCGATGATAGCGAGCTCGCCGCGCTCATAGAGCTATGGCGTGAACATGACTTTTCGGGCGAGCCGGATATGTTGGCCGCGCAGGCCGCTGTCGCGCGCTTCGATATGGAGGCAGACCAGGACGACACCGAAGCTGCATTGGCCATTCTGGCCGGCGAGCCGGTGATCTGGGCCCGCATGCAAGCAGAACCGGTGCCCGACCCAATCGATACGTTTCGCGCAGCGGCCGCGCATTTGCGGACCCATTGGGGCCGGCTTGACGTGCCCTGGGGGGAGGTCAACCGGTTGCGGCGCGGCCTGCTCGATCTACCACTAGGCGGCGGGCCGGACGCGTTGCGCGCGGTTTATGCGCGGACGCCGCAAGACGACGGCCGCTTGGTGGCGCAAGGCGGCGATACCCTCATTTACATCGCCGACTGGGCCCCCGACGGGGCGCTGACCAGCGAAAGCATTCATCAATTCGGCTCCGCCACGGGCCACCAAGACAGCCCGCATTACGCAGATCAAGCCCCGCTTTATGCGCACCAGCAGTTCAAAACCATGCCCTTGGACCGGCAAGCGCTGAAGGCACAAACGACGCGCATCTACCGGCCGGGGGACGCGCCCTAAAGCGACCAAACCGATAGTGTTCGCCCGGCCTTTTCGACCTTGAAGAGATATCTGACCCATGGACACAAACGGCCCGCTTACGGGCATCCGCGTTCTTGATTTTGGCCGCTACATCGCCGGCCCGTTCTGCGCCACCTTGCTGGGCGATATGGGGGCGGAGGTTATTCGTATCGAACGCCGCGACGGCAGCGAGGACCGCTACCTGCAGCCGATCGTCCCGGGTGCGGCCGCCGGAGAGGGCGGCGAAGGGTCGATGTTTCTGCAGATGAACCGCAACAAGAAGAGCGTAACGCTTAACCCCATGCACCCGGACGGCCGCAAGGTGGTTGCGCGGCTGGCAGCCACGGCGGACGTGGTGGTGGCCAACCTGCCGCCGTCGACGCTGGGCAAAATGGGGCTGGACTTAGCCTCTTTGCGCGCATGCCGTGATGACATCATCCTCACCACCGTTTCCGGTTTCGGCCGCGGCGGGCCGGACAGCGACAAGACCGGTTTTGATGGGGTGTTCCAGGCGATGTCGGGGGCTGCCTATTTATCCGGCCATGGTGATGCGCCGGTCAAAAGCTATGCGGCGTGGGTTGACTTTGGCACCGCCGCTTTTGCCGCCCTTGGCACCATGGCGGCGCTAATGGACCGCAACAAGACCGGGCGTGGCCAAATGGTTGAAGGCGCGCTTTTGGGCACTGCACTGACCTATTTCAATTTCCACCTCATCGAACAGCAATTGCGCGGCACGGACCGCACAGCAAGCGGCAACCGCAGCCAATATGCCGGCCCGGCGGATGCGGTAGAAACCAAGGACGGGTGGATATTCGTGCAGGTCATCGGCGACCCGCTGTTTGCGCGGTGGGCCAAGCTGATGGGCGAGGAGGAGTGGCTTTCAGACCCGCGCTTCAAAGACGATATTTCACGCGGCGACAACGGGGCGATTTTAAGCGCGCGGACAGCGCGTTGGGCCAAAGGCTTAACGACCAGCGACGCGCTAGCCGCCCTTGAGGCGGCGCGCATTCCGGCGGGGCCGGTTTTGAAACCGCAAGACGTGCTCGAAAACGCACACATCCAATCCGCCGGCTTCTTTGAAGAGGTGGCCTTCCCCGGCATGCCCGGTCCTGCGCCGCTGACCGGGTTTCCCGTGCGGATGTCCGAAAGCCAGGTGGGCATCCGCACTCGCCCGCCCTTACTTGGCGAACATACGGATGCGGTATTAGGCGCGCTTGGCTATACGCAACCGGAAATTGCGGGCTTGCGGCAGTCGGGCGCTATCTAGAGCATGTTCCCCGATCCCCGATTCATTGAGTGGATTCACGCCCATGTGTTGATGTGCGAGTCTCTGTGCGGACAAGATATGGAGGCTGGAGCATGTCGCGAGCCTATTCGACGGATTTGCGGGAAAGGGTTTTGGACGCGGTTGCGGCGGGCAGTTCAGCGCGGGCATCGGCAGCGCGGTTCGGGATCGGTGTTGCCACCGCGGTGCGCTGGGTTCGACGCTGGCGCGAGACCGGTGAGCGCGGTGCGCGGCGTCAGGGTTATCCGAAACGCTCGATCCTCGATCCGCATGAGGGCTATCTGCTTGCTCTGATCGAGGACGAGGTCGACGTCACGCTCGACGAGATGCGCGAGCGACTGCGGGCCGAGCGCGGGATCGAGGTGGCGCGCGTCACCATCTGGCGGTTCTTCGACCGGCGCAGGATCACGTTCAAAAAAAGTCCGGGCACGCAGCGGAACAGGACCGCAAGGACGTCCGTGCCGCGCGGGAAGCCTGGTTCGAGGGCCAGCCCGATCTCGACCCTGAGCGGCTGATCTTCATCGATGAGACCTGGCTCAATACCAAGATGGCGCGCGTGAGGGGCCGTGCCCCGCGCGGCGAGCGCCTGCGTTCGGCCCTTCCGCACGGCCACTGGAAGACAACGACATTCATCGGCGGGCTGCGGCTTTCGGGCATGGACGCACCGATGGTGATCGACGGCCCGATCAACGGCGAGAGCTTCCTGGCCTATGTCGAGCAGGTCCTGGTCCCGAGCCTGCGCCCAGGCGACATCGTCATCATGGACAATCTCGGCAGCCACAAGAGCGCCGCAGCAAGGCTGGCCATCGAAGCCGCCGGTGCCGAGTTGATGTTCCTGCCGCCCTATTCGCCCGATCTCAACCCGATCGAGAACGCTTTTGCCAAGCTGAAATCGCTACTGAGAAAGGCGGCCGAGCGAACCCGCGATGGGCTCTGGGACGCCGTCGCGCGCGCCATCGACACATTCACCCCACAAGAATGCGCCAACTACTTCACCGCCGCAGGCTATGAGCCAGAGTAGATGGAATCCGCTCTAGATGCCCGCGCAGCTGTCCGTGCGAGGGCTCTAAAGCGGGCTGTGCGGATTAAAGCGCGGCGGCCGTTTCTGTTTACGGGCGGCGAGCGATTCCCGCGGGTCGGGGCCGGTAAAGCCCAACATCTCCAGCGCCGTCGATGCATCGAATGCCGGGCCGAACATGCGCAACACGTTGTTGAGCGCGTATTTGGTGAACCGCAGGGCGCTAGGGCTGCCGTCAGCAAGCTTCTGTGCAATGTCGAGGGCGGTTTGGTCGAGCGCCTCCTCAGGCACCAGCTTCGAGACAAGCCCGATGCGTTCGGCTTCGGTCCCGTCGATCGGCTCGCACAGCATGAGGTAATATTTAGCCTTGGCCATGCCGCACAGCAGCGGCCAGATCAGAACCGAGTGATCGCCGGCGGCAACGCCCAAGCGCGTATGCCCATCGACAATTTTTGCGTTCGGTGTGGCAATCGAAATATCCGCCAACAAAGCGGCGGCAAGCCCGGCGCCAACGCAGGGGCCGGTAATGGCCGATACGATCGGTTTGTTGCAATTGGCGATATTGTAGACAAGGTCGCGCGCCTCCTTCCACAATCCGGTGAGCGCGGTGAAATCATCCAACACGTCCTCAATCATCTGAAAATCGCCGCCGGCCGAAAAAGCCCTGCCGCGGCCGCGCAAAATGACGGCATTGACGCTGTCGTCGCGGTCAATCTGTGGCCACACATAGGTCAACTCACGGTGCCCGTCTGCGTTGAGCGTGTTCAACCGGTCTTCGCGATCGATGGTTATGCGCAACACCCGGTCGCGCGGCCGGTCGAAGGTGAGCTGTGAATAGTCGTTATACGAAGCAACCATGGGCGTGGATCCTTTGCGGCATGAGAGGTCCACGCGAGTTTAGCTGCTTCGCCACAGACCGCCAGCGTCCAAAGACGCCAGCGCCGGGTATCGGCAGCGTAGGGGTGCGTTGTGACGCCGCGAAGGGCGCCACAGCCCGTTAGGCGACAGCGGCGTCTCGGGCCAAAATGCCACGTTTTCGCAGCAACGCGGCTTCGTCCGAACTACGGAAAATCTCGATAAACCCCGCAATCACATCCAGATAGACCTCGCCGCGCTCGCGTGCTGCAGGGTCTTCGCTGCGCAATTCCTCGACAATTGCGCGCTCGTATTCGTCCAGATACTGATCGATTTCCGCCACTGCCGCGTTCAGCGGGCCGACGAATGAACCCGGATGGGCATAGCGCCGGGCGCGCCCCAAAAAACGTAACGTGTTTGTCGCGTCTTCCACCGCGCGATGTTCAATCTCGCGCGACAGATCAGGCCGCCGCAACCCGCCGCGTCCAGGCCTGCCAAGCGACTTCATAGGCAGCGCCTTGACAATCGTCGCCGGCGCCCTATCCATCCGCTCACGAATTATTTCAGATACAGCACCGCGCGCGCTCATCAGCCGCATCGCCCACATACCATCACGACGGATGCCAATCTCTTCGGTGATCCCACGCGATATCTGCGTGAATCTTTCAAGTTGCGATGCCAATTGACCCGGATCGTGGCCTGGGTCCACGTCTTCCAGGCAGTCTACCGCCTCTTCCATTTCCAGCAAAAGCAATTCGCCGACAATGGCGATATCGGTACGGCTAATCAGCACGTCCGTTTCGGTATGCGCCACGCCTTTGACAATGCGGAACATCTGCCATGGTTTCTCGATATGGCGCATGGCGATGACGGCGGCGTATGGCGGTGCATCCGGGTCGATGGCCGCCAGGTCGTCAAACAGGTCACGCACCTGGCGGGCAAGGGCGGGCGTTAGGTCGGGAACGGTGCGGGGCATATTGCGCTTGAAAGTTTCCAGCAACGGGGCTGCCTGGAGCATCAGGCCCATCTCCTGCGCATCCTCCAACACGTGCTCGCCGCCAAGGCGCGCCGTTAAGGCACGCCGCGCCTTGCTTGCAGATTTAACCGCCTCAAGAGCGTCACGTATACCCGTCGCGCACATCGCATATAGATCGGCAACGGCGTCGGCTAATTGCTCCTGGTTCTTGGCCAGCGTGTGCTCGACAATGCGCAGGGAAATATCGGCCAAAGCGTCGCGCAACAGGTCTTCCGCCAGCCAGGACCAAACGGGCATAATAGATGTGCGCGCGATGCGGCCACGATATTTGCGTTCAGGCGTGCCGTTGACGAGCAATTCTTCAAACGGCCAGCAAAAATGCCGCACGGGCGTGGGTGCCCCGCCGCGCCTGGATGAAGCGCCGCCCGGGCCTTGCAGCTTTGGCCGCAAGGCATCCAAAATCAAACCATGCGGCATCGTACCGCTGGCCATGCGATCGCGCTCTACCGCATCAACGAGCGCTGACGCCTGCTCAGCGGACAACTCACCCAATGTCTGCTTTAATTGCCTGACGATACGCTTTTCCGCCACGCGAAAATCATCCTTTGCCTGCGCCCACACGCGGGTTCAGTGCGCCAGGCCCCGGTAGCGGTGCCCGCGCATGTATGACTCGTACTACACCAGCATGCTTAACAACGGCTTTCCAAAGGGTAATCGGCGGCAGCGCGGCGCTTTTGCCGGCCGGGCGGGCAGGAATGGGCAATTCGGCGTAGGCGCGGTAGAGTTACAAGCATGTATCGGACCAACCTACTCAAAAACCTGGAGGCTTTCGTCTGGGACACGTCCACGACCGGCGCACCGGTTTGGCAACGGGCGCTGCGGCGGGTGTTACGCGTCTTGAGCGTACTCGTTCGGGATTTTTCCGCCGGCAACCTGAACTTGCAGGCAATGAGCCTGGTCTACACAACCCTGTTGGCGTCGATACCGGCGTTGGCCATCGTGTTTTCGGTGCTTAAGGGGTTTGGCGTCGACGAGCAACTGCGCGAGTTTCTGATCGAGTTTTTAGCCCCCCTAGGCGATGAGGGGGTTGAAATTCGCGAGACGATTCTGGACTTCGTGGCGCAGGTGAATATCGGCGTGCTCGGCTCCGTCGGCTTTGCCGTCCTGATCTATACCGGCGTATCCCTTCTGCAAAAGGTCGAAGCCGCGCTCAACGACATCTGGCAGGTCAGCAGGCTAGGCACTTTGGTGCGCCGCTTTTCCAATTTTGCCAGCCTGCTCTTGGCTGGCCCCATTGCCATCGTCATTGCCATGGGTCTTTTAGCCAGCGTCACAGGCGCTGCGGCGATCGATCAACTGGGCAGCGATTCCTTGCGCCTGGTCATTTCTGAAATGTCGCGGTTTGTGCCCTATATGCTGACCGTCGCCGCATTTACGGCGGTTTACTTGATCATCCCCAATACGCATGTCCGCCTAGGAGCCGCTCTGATAGGCGCTGCTATTGCCGGGCTTGCGTGGAACATCGCTGGCTGGGCGTTTACGTCTTTTGTCGTCACTTCCGCGCGCTACGCGTTGATCTATTCGGCATTCGCGTCGCTGGCGGTCTTTATGATCTGGCTCTATGTGAGCTGGCTTATTCTGCTGATTGGCGCGAGCATTGCCTTTTATGCGCAAAACCCGGCCTATTTGACCCGCAGCGCCGTCTATCGCTTATCGATCGATGCGCGCGAACGGCTGGCCTTGGATATTGCCGTTTTGGTCGCGCGGGCGTTTGAGCAGGGCGAGGAGCCGTGGTCCTTGCAGCGGCTAGCGCGCTCTATGAATTTGCCCGTTCCACCGGTAGAACGGGTGGTGCGGTTTCTGCTGCAAAGCGGGCTACTGACGGAAACCAGAGCGCGCGACCCGGGCATTGTACCGTCCCGCCCGCTCGATAAAATTACCGTGCAGGAATGGCTGTCCACGGTGCGCGAAGGGGCTGAGGGGCAGGCGCACCTGTTAGCACAGCCTGGCAGTGCGGTGATCCATGACCACGATGCCGTTAGCCCCCTCATCGCGCGGCTGGATGACGCGCGGGCGGAGGCTTTGGGCGCAACAACGCTGCGGGACTTAGCACGCGCCTCACAAAAAATAGCCGCCCCCGCGCCGACCGCCGAGCTCGCGTCGATGCGCTAACAGCGGCATCGGCACACGACCCGCAAGCACGGACTTCACGCCCTTAAGTGAAACAGCCTAAATCCTCTTACCTAAATTCCCTTACCTAAATTCCCTTAAAGGTCACGAATTCAGACAAGTCGGCCCGGTCCGTGCGCAAGCTGTTGATCGGTGCCGTTTCATCGCGATAGCCAAGGCCCAAACCGCAAAACAGCATCTGCTCCGGCGGTATCCCGACATATTCACCCACCGTCTTGTACCAGACGGCCCAAGCCTCCTGCGGGCAGGTGTCCAAGCCGTATTCACGCGCCAGCAGCATTATGGATTGGATGAACATGCCAAGATCAGACCACTGACCTTCTTGCATGGTGCGGTCAATCGCGAAAAACAGCGCCACGGGCGCGCCAAAGAACTCAAAGTTTTTGGCAAATTGGGTCAGCCGGCCGGCCTTGTCGTCACGCGCAACGTTTATCGTCGCGTACATATCCTCCCCGCATTTGAACCGGCGGGACCTATAGGGCTCTTTGAGCGACGGCGGATAGACGTCGTATTCCGTGCCTTCACCGAAGGGGGTGTCCGGCAGCTTATCGGCGATCAGCTTCTTAAAGGTGGCAAGCTCCGCCCCGCCCACCACATAGACGTGCCACGGCTGCAGATTGCCGCCGGACGGTGCGCGTTTGGCGGTCTCAAGAATGCTGATCAACGTCTCTCGCGGCACCGGCTCGTCCGTAAACGCACGGCAGGTAAACCGGGTATCTAGCGCTTCTGAGACTTTCATGGAGCCCCCCGTATCCTTGACTTAAAAAATATGGTCGCCGGTGTTCTAGCGCGCCACGATCTTAGACCAAAGCCCATGCCCGCCTGCCGCAATCGCTTGTTCGCCCAGCATCCGCGCCCAATGTGTGGCGCCGCCATAATCCGGCGCCCAGGACCACAGCCGCCGGGTCCAAAAATGCAGCCCGTGCTCGTAGGTAAACCCAATAGCCCCATGGGTCTGGTGCGCGATTGACGCTCCTGTCCGCGCCGCATCCGCCGCCAGCACCTTGGCAACGGCAATGTCGAAGGCCGCTGCGTGCGCGTCATCTGCAACCGCGCGCCCGGCCGCATCCACCGCGACGCCGACGCGCGCGGTATGCGTGGCCAGTTCGGCCAGTTGGTGTTGGATGGCCTGAAACTTTGCGATCGGCCGCCCAAATTGTTTGCGGTCGCCCGCATATTCCACGGCCTGCGATAAAACCGCCTGCAGCGCACCGGCGATGCCGGCCGAACGCATCAAGGCGCCAAACAGCATGGCCGCATCCGCGGGCAGCGGCGCTATGGCGTCGGCGATAGCGGCAGAGGTGACGGTTAGATGCGCTACCGGGTCGCGCGCGATGGTGGCCAGTGGCTCCGCGCTCTTTTCCTTGGCAAAGAGCGCTACGTGCAGCCCGCTCTCAGCCGGGGCAAGCGCAACCACATGGGCACAATAGGCCGCAAAGGGCACAGCATTTAGCGGCCCGCGACACACCGTGGCGCCGCCGGAGGTGGTCATATCCGCGGCCGCAAATGTGAGCGGACCGTTTGGAACCTCCAGCCCCGCCTGATCGAGAAACCACGCCGCCAGGATCGTTTCGGGCAAAGGCAAGGGCACGGCGTGAACGCCGCACGCCTTCAACAGCACCAGCGCGTCCAACCACCCGGCCCCGGCGCCGCCGCGCGCTTCGCTGACCAAGACGTGGCAAAACCCGTTTTCTTCTATGGCCTGCCACAGCCCGTCTGGCAGGTTGCCCTCTTCCGCCGCCGCGCGGCTTTGCCGGGATAGGGTTTCGGTAAAAAGGCGGTTGGCGCTATCCGCCAAAATTGCGTGCAGATCGCTCATTATGCGCGTTACCGCAGCCCTAGGCCGCGGGCGATGATGCCGCGCAGAATTTCACGGGTGCCGCCGCGCAGCGAAAACGACGGCGCGTTTTGCACAAGATAGGCGGCCGCATCGTCCAGCCCGCCGGCGCCAAGATAAAACGGCCGGTCCAGCAGATCTGCCGCAAGATCGGGCACCCGCTGCTCGAACAACGCGCCAAGGTCCTTGACCACGGATGCCTCAAGCGCGGGGTTTTGGCCGTTATCGAGCATACCGGCGACCGAAACCGACATTTGCCGTAACGTGGCTAGGTCCGCAACGGCGCGGCCGATGTCGATTGCATCGCGCGCATGCGGTTCATTGCGCTGCGACAGCTCCTCCACCAATTCCGCCAAGAGCGGGTAACTCGACAAATAGCGTTCAGGGCCGGATCGCTCATAGGCAAGCTCCGCCGTTACCTGCCGCCAGGCGCCACCCACCTCACCGACGCGTTGGCTATCGGGCACCAACATGTCTTCAAACACCACTTCATTAAAATGCGCGTTGCCCGACAGGTCCTTGATCGGCCGGATGGTGATGCCAGGCGTATCCAAGTCCACCAGAAATTGCGTCAACCCGGCGTGGCGATCGTCCTGTATGGGTGCCGTTCTTACCAGCGCGATCATCACATGCGCACGGTGCGCACCGGACGTCCACAGCTTGGTGCCGTTCACGCGCCAGCCTTCGTCGGTCAGCACCGCGCGGGTGCGCACGGAGGCGAGATCAGACCCCGAATCCGGTTCACTCATGCCGATGCAGAAGAAACAGTCCCCTTGGGCGATTTTCGGCAAATATCTGCGGCGCTGCTGTTCGGTGCCGTAATTGAGAAGCAGTGGGCCGGATTGCCTATCGCCAATCCAGTGCGCGGCCACCGGCGCGCCGGCGGCCAGCATCTCTTCCAGCACCACATAGCGGTCCAGGGCGGAGCGGTCGTGACCGCCATATTGGCGCGGCCATGTCATGCCGATCCAGCCTTGAGAGCCAACCTTTCGGCTAAATTCGGCGTCCCACCCCATCCACGTCTCCGCCCGTTTGCGGGGCGGATAGCCGTCCAATTCGGACGCTAAGAACGCGCGCACCTGTTCGCGCAACGCTACAGCGCTGTGCGGAAAATCACACTTGTCAAAGCGAAACCGCTGCATCGATAAGCCGGTTTTAGAGTGCAGGGCGGGCGGGTAAAACCAAGATGGCGTGGACTTTGGCCCAGCCTGGGCCTTAGACGCAAGTCACAGCGACAGCGCTGACGCCGCACCATCTACGCGCAGATTGACGCCCGATATGTGGCCCGCCGGCGCGCCGGCCAAAAACACAACCGCGGCGGCAACCTCTTCGCGGGTCGACATGCGGCCTGAGGGGTTTTGGCCGCCCATCTCATCAAGGGCGCGCGCTTCAATCGCCGCCCAATCGTCACCCCACCCTTTTGCTGCCGCCCGGCGCCTAAAATGCGCTTCCACTTCAGCCGTGCGGATAAGGCCGGGGCTGACAAGATTGACGGTGATCCCGAACGGGCCTAGTTCGCGCGCCAAGCTGGCGGATGCTGCCGCTAGCGCTGCTTTGGCGGCATAATAATGCGGTGTACGCGCCGGCGGCTGCACGGTGCCCTGCGTGCCAAGGCTAATGATCCGCCCCCACCCTTGCGCTTTCATCGAGCCGCAAAGCGCGCTCGACAGCCGCACCATAGACAAAACGTTGCGCTCATAATCAGCATGCCAGGTGGTTGCATCCGCCGCGCTCCAGCGGCCGGGCGCCACACCACCCCAATTATTGACCAAAATATCGATGTCCTTGCCGCCTGCCACCACGTGCGATAGGGCGTCTTGCACACCGTCATCGGTGGTCAGGTCGCCGGCCACGGCGTTGGCCACAAAGCCGTCTGCGCGTAAGGACGAGACGGTGTCGTCCGCATCGCCCGCGCGCGGGCCGTGCGCAAACACACAAGCGCCCTCTTCCGCCAGCATGCGCGCGATAACGGCGCCGGTGCCGCGGTGGGCACCGGACACGAAGGCCGACTTACCGGCGATGCCCAAATCCATGCACGTGCCCCTACACCACGCCGGCCCACCACGCCAACTGGCGTCAGTCAACGGTATGTCAGACCGTCATCGGGCGGTTAGACCGCCGTCAATCACAAGTTCCGAACCGGTTATGAAGGCCGAATCGTCGCTGGCCAAAAACACAACCGCATGCGCCACGTCCGCCGGCACGCCAAGCCGGCCCAACGGGTGCAGCATCGTCACCATTTCCGTTGCCTCATTGTCCGACATCCCCAAACTGGCCGACATCTGGCTTACAAGATCGCGGCCCATATTGGTGTCGATGACGGCCGGGTGAACGGAGTTAGCGCGCACCTTGCTTTCCCCTTCGGCCCCTTCCAGCGCCACCGATTTGGTTAGCAGCCGCACCGCGCCCTTGGAGGCGTGATACGCGGTGCCCCCGGCGGCGCCTATCAGCCCTGCCACAGATGACAGATTGACGATCGACCCGCCGCCGCGCCATGTGCCCGCCCGCGCCCGCAGCGCCGGCAAGGCGGCCTTGCAGCCGAGAAAGACGCTATCCACGTTGATGGCCATCATGCGGCGCCAGTCTTCAAGGCATATGTCGGCGATTGGCCGGTTGAAATAGATGCCGGCATTGTTCACCAGCACATCCAGCCCGCCAAAGCGCGATACCGCTTCCTCGACGGCTAGGGTCCAATCCTCTTCCGACGTGACATCATGGTGCAGATAGTGCGCGTGACCACCGGCGGCGGCGATGGCATCGGCGATATCACGGCCGTGATCGTCCAGAATATCGGTAACAAGGACGCGCGCGCCTGCCTGCGCTAGCAGCTTGGCGGTTTCCGCCCCTAAACCGCGTGCAGCGCCGGTAACCAGTGCTGTTTTTCCATCGCAGCGGTTCATCGCGCATCCCTCCCATTAGTTATCGCGAGAGGAATGGTGCCGCGGCTAGGCAATAGCGGTCAACCACAGGAGCGCTATTGGAATGCCGTTAGACGCACCGGGCAACAGATGTAATTTTTCGGGGGGATTAATCGCCAGTTGAGAACGCCGCGGCCGATATCAGCGCGCGCGGCGTATCATGCGCAACGCTATAGGTCACACCGACGTGTAACCCGGCGGCAAAGGCGCCACCGGTTATCGACGCCAGCAGCACACCAGCCAGCAGCGCTGATGCCATCGGGCTGCGGCGCCGGGTCCGGGAAAAGATCATACGCTTGCTCATCGGACACATCCCACTTCTGTGGGCCGGCCAAACGCGGCGAAGCCCTTTCTAGTCATCAACGACCGGAGCCAAGTATGGGGGACGTGCCCTTAAAAAAGCGCAAATCCATACGCTAGATTTGTGCTGATCCGTTCGACTAGGCCGGGCGGGGTGGCGTATAGAAGATGAGGTCGCCAATGAGTGCCGTCGCTACTGCCTCATTGGCCCAATCGGGCTCCTCGTCGTGGCGGTGACACAGGGTGGCACCGGCGGTGGGGTCTTGTTCTTCGCCCGCCGCCACCCGGCAGATGCTGGCCATCGCCCGCAGATGGGATCGGGTCATCAGCGGACCCTGCGACGCGCGGTCACAGAAGTTGGGACGGCAGGCTTCTGTCAGGCTGCCGCGTCCGTAATGCGGATGCGCACGCCCCTGCGTTACCACATGCGCGTGCGCCGCCCGGCGGCGGTTATTCAGCATTTGAGCAAAGGCGACAAACGCCAGATCCGGCCCCTTTCCAGCGAATTGCACAGCCAGGTCGGCGGCATACAGGATTTCCGCCGCGCAGGGCATAGCAATCATGTCGTCAATTGGCGCAAACACCAGAGCAGCCTCCTTGGACTTGCGGGGAGACATCAACATCCATCAACCGTCATCATAGATATAGGATTATAATCCTATATCAAAATGGCTTCGGACCATCAACTGCAATTGCACGCCTTCCCCAGCGAATTTCCCGGATAAGTTGCACATTTAGTGTGCAAATTAGGTCGCCGCAGCGCACGACTGGCCCGGCTACAAGGAACAGGGCCACAGAGAGGAGACTGCCTCCCCCTTAGCCGCCTACCCACTCACCGACCGGCGGCTAAATAAAGTCCGGTATTTGCAGACGCACGAAATGCGCCGCAACGCGAACGGAACCACCGGTAAACCCCCCACCGGTCGCGGTAAATCGGATCGGTGTAGCGCTATAATAGGCCGATGGGGTGCCAACACCGTTGACCTGGGAATTAACGCCGGTGCCGATACCGCTGCCGAACCGTTGCGCGTCGGCGGCAACGCCGACGCTAAACGACGACACGCCGGTCACCGCCTGGGACACCAGGCCCGTCACGCCAAAAAGGATAGCGCGTTCGGGAATGGTGATCGCCGTCTCCGACGTAGCGCCTGCCGCCAGCACGTGATCCTCGGAGACCAGGCCGAAAGCCAGACCGGCGCCAAACCCGTCATGAACATATGTCTCGCGCCAGCGCCCGTGCGCGAATGTGAGCATGCGCCCCTCCGCCGCCACATAAACACGCCAGCCGTCGCGCGCGGCATGAAAGACCCAGACGCCATCCTGGAACGCTGCAATTTCGTGTGCGTGCCCCGACCATGCGCCCGACGCTCCGTCGGGCACCAGATAGCGGGCCCCATCTATAGGCGCGCCCGGCGGCGCCAGTTGCGCGCGGTCGATCACCGAAAGCTGCACCAGCACATCCAGCGCCTGCAGGGAGTCGTTCAGCGTTACGTGCTTTTGCGCTTGCGCTGCTTGCAGCATCGGCAAGCGCAAATTCGAAGTGTCAAACATAAAGCGTTGCCCTTGTTGCAGCGCCGCGGCCAAACACGGCGCTAAGTTGATAAACGTCAACCGTGATCGCGGCAGGGGGCGCGCCGAAATCCGTCACCTGCTCCGCCAGCGTATAGACAGCGCCCGGCGTTGACGCCGCGATGGTGCGGACAACCACGCCGTCTTCGACCACGTCAATCTCGTAGCTTTCCACATCCTCCCCCAGCGGCACGTCCAACTGCTCCCACGAATCCCCATTTATCCGTGTCCGGCGTATCCAGGTAAGCTCAAGATCGTCACTGGCTAATTTGCGCCCACGCACGTGAACAGGGCTCAACGGCCGAAGGCCAACGCCCACAAAGGATGCCGGACGCGTAATGTGGGCCGGGTTTGAGATGTCCAGCGGTGCGGGGCCATACCGCCAGTTGAACGTTAGGCCGCGTTCGGCGGGCGCTAAACCTGCCTGCCGCAAGGCCCCCGTCAACACGACAAACCGGCTACCGGCGGGGTGCGGGTTAACCATTTGCCCTTCGCTTCCCGCCTGCGCGCGCAAAAACACCGATAGATCATAGGTCTGCGGCGCAACGAGTTCGGCGGATTGAAATTGGATAACTTCAAATCCGTGCGCCTCGCTGCCTATGGCGGCGATATTGGCGCCGCCCAGCACTGCGATTTCGCTGGCGCTCTCCAGTTCACCGCCATAAAGCCGTACACGAACCACATTTACCTTGTCCCAACGGCTAATGGGGCCGGGGTGCAAATCCCACTCGGTCTCCCCCATAACCGCCGGCGCGGATATGGCGCTATCGAGCGCAAAGCCGTCTTCGCCCGCCGACCGGTAGATGGATACGCCACCCGGCCATGGCGCCGCGGTGGCGGCAATGTACGGTGCGTGCGGCACCTCATCGCCGCGCAGCAAAGGCAGATCCAGAAACACCAGATCCACCGCACCGAACACCGGTACCACCGCCGGCAGGTGGTCACGCGAGGGGGCCGCAAGCGCGCCGAAAATGCCTGGCTCAGCGGCAACCGCTTCAGCTTCACGAGCCAGGCCGTCGGCCACTCTGCCAAGCCGCATGGTCCGCGTCCGGCCGCCGGTTTCAACCGCCACCACATCGCCCGGGTCAAGCGCAAGGTTCGACGGCGGCAGCACAAAGCTGGCCCGCTCGCGCGCGATCCAGGCGTCCTGCAACCCGGTTTCGGCGATGCGGATGGCGTCTTCCTGGCGCAGCACCAGCGGCAGCGCGGCGCCTATAACCCTGTCCGAGCGCGTTACTTGGCGGCGCGCCTCGATGGCGGCCTGGCGGTAATCGGCGTTGGCTTCGATATAGGAAAGCTTGCTGGCGGCGGGCAGATCGGTCTCTTGCGCGCGCGTTATTTCGAAAGGCGATGCGGCGCTGCCCGGCGGCACCGCCATGGCGCTATCTTGCGCAACGGTGGTGACGCTGTCGCCGCGATGAACAATCCGAATGGCCCCTTCGCTTTCCACCGCCTCAAAAAAATAAGCCTGCATAAGCGGGCTTAGCGCCGCGCGGGCATCCATGGTGCGATCAATGACAAAGCCGTCAACGATGCCCGACAGACCACTGACATCGAAGGCGGTAAACCCCTGATCCTGCATGATTTGCGCAACCAAGGCACCTAACGGTACTGCCCCGAGGCGGCCGGTGAGCCAATGGCCTAGCCGCCAGTTCACCCCGTCCGACCAAAGCTGCGTTGCGTGCGGAAACGCCGGATAAGGCCGGGCGTCCCACGTCCATACGTGCATCGCATCGTGGTCGACCATACGGCCGCCATAGAGCGGTGAGATGGGATTGGCGGCCTCCACGAAGCCATCGGCTCCAGGCGTCCAATAGGCGTGGTGCGCCAGCAAGAACCGCCGCTGAACCACGTCATCTCGCAGCCCGCGGGAAAAATACGGAAGCTGGCTTTCGGAGGATTTCGGGTCAAAGAACACGTTAGGCTGGTTGGAGCCACGGTCAACCGCCGGGCAGCCAAGCTCGGTAAACCAAATCGGTTTGGAGCGCGGCACCCAGGCGGTGGCCGGCCCGCTTTCCGCACCACCGACGCGATTGATATGCGGGTTAGACCACCAGTTAACAAGATCTTTGTAACGGAACACCCACGGCTTGCCCGCCGCACCATCGGTGATGGGTGTGCGGGTTTGGGTCGTCCGGTCGGCGCTGCTGGCGTAAAACCAATCATAGCCTTCGCCGCCGGCGATGTTGGATGTGAGGTAATCGATATCGTGAATGGCGGGCACGCCAGCCAGTGCATCGGCGTGCGACCGCCCGTCCCGCCAATCCGACAGCGGCATATAATTGTCGATGCCCACCGCATCGATATGCGGCGACGCCCATAACGGGTCGAGATGAAAGGTCACATCGCCCGAGCCGTGATCCGGCTGATGGCCGAAATATTCAGACCAGTCGGCGGCATACGTCACCTTAGTGGCCGGGCCAAGAATGGACTTTACGTCGGCTGCCAATTGCACCAACTGATCGACGGCAGGATGGCCGGCGCCGTCGCGCACCCAGGTGAGGCCGCGCAGCTCCGTGCCGATCAAGAACGCAGAGACACCGCCACCGGCCTTGCACAGATGCGCATAGTGCAGCACTTGACGCCGGTAAGACCACTCATTAGGGCCGCTATAGACAACGCCCGTGCCGACGATGGAAAAGTCGCCGATAGAGGCAGTACCAAAAAACGCATCGACTTGCGACTTAGCGGCCGGCGTTTTGTCGGGAGACCCGGAGACGCCGGGCGCCGGGGACACGGTGATGCGCCCACGCCACGGATAAACCGGTTGCGTCGATATCCCCGTATACGGATCAATACGTGTATTGCCCGCGGGCACGTCCATCATGATGAACGGGAAAAAGGTAACCGCGATACCGCGCGCGGATAGATCGCTAAGCGCTGACACGATGCTGGCATCCGACGGCGTGCCGCCGAAGGCCGGGCGGCCGTCGACGGTGCTAACAACCTGCGCGGTGGCCCGCGTTAGACCGGCAGCGGACCACGAGACCGGCGTTGTGACCGTATCGGATTTTTCGACCTTGGGCCGCACCGTGCACACGCCGGCGCGCAGATCATCGCCAAACCACGTGACCACCAGGCCGGCGCGCTCTAGATTGGGGCAGGTATCCTGCAATTGGTCGATGGCGACCTGCCAGTCCGTGCCTTCTAGCGCGTTGTTTGTATTGACCGGCTGCGTCACGCCACCGGGAAAGGTTTTCGTGATGGGCGCCGGCTGATAGCCGAATTCCGTGGCGCCGGGAATGATGGTGACGGCTTTTATCTGCGCTTCGACATCGCTCAGCGCTCTGAACACTTCGACCTGCAATTGCGGCAGCCGGTTGCCAAACGGCGCTAACGCCAAACGCTCGAAGACCACATAGGCAAGCCCGCGAAACCCGGGCACCTGCCCCGCCCCCTCGACCGCTTCAATCAGCGGGTCGGCAACCTGCGTTTCGCTGCCCGTGTGCAAGCGATAATTGACGTTGCTAAGGTCCAAGAGCTTGCCATCGGCCCAGATCCGGCCGATACGCGTCACCCTCCCCTCGCACAAGCCAAGGGCAAAATTAGCGAAGTAGCGGTATTCGATGGTGGTCGTACGGGTGGTCGTGGTGCTGGACCCGCCACCGCCGCCCCCTTTGCCCCCGCCGCCGGAGGCGGTCGCGGTTGATTCGGTTACCGTTTCAACAATGTCTTCTTCAAAATCCGTTGCCCAGATGAGCTGCCCCGATAGCCGCACGCGGCCAAAAGCACGCGGAATGGAAGCGCCTTCGGTGGACGCCATAACCTGCAGGTCTGAAAGGCGCGGGCCTTCGCGCGGTGCCTCATTGAGCAGGGTTGGGCCGGAGGGGCCAAACAATTTCTGGTCGATCAGCGACCCAACGCCTGACCCAATGGCGCCGCCAAGTGCTGCCCCCGACAATGTGGCGCCGAGAAACGTCACACCGCCGGGCAGCAAGGCGTTGCCGACCACAGCGCCAGCGGTAGAAAGAAGAAGAGAGGCCATGGCGGACTGTTATTTGGCGGCAGCCGGCGAAGGCCACCGGAACGCGAAACACAGGCGTGCGCGCCACCAGCGGCCAAGGCTCGTCTGGCAGACCGCGCGGCCCGCATAGGCGTGGATCATGGCATCGCCAGGCGCTAAAATGCCCGCGTGTTTGGCCGGCGCGGTGGCGCGCACGCGAAACAACAAAACATCCCCCGGCGCGATAGAGGCAAGCGGTACCGGTATCAGGTGCCGCACGGCTGCGTCGCGCAGCGTTTCGCGGCCCGTCGCCTCAGCCCAATCCGCCGTATACGGAGGGGGCGCTTCAGGTTCGGCTCCATAGAGCTCGCGGTAGATACCGCGAATGAGACCAAGGCAATCCGTACCCGCCCCTTTGCAGCTTGCCTGGTGCCGGTAGGGCGTGCCCAACCAGGAACGGGCAATTTCAAGCACGCGCTGTGGCGGCGCTGGCATATGGGTGTTATCGGTCAACGCACCCTCTATTGCAGCGAGCCGCCGGTATGGCCATCGCCGCGGCGGGCGTAGCTGGTGACAAAATCATTGCCGGGCATCAAGGGGAACCCGCGGAAATTGACACCATTTGCAAATTTGGTCCGGCACGTGGTGAAGGTTTTGTCGCACCCAGCCGTAACCGTAAACTGATCACCCGCCTGGATGGCGTCCGGTGCCCCCTGCCACAGCTCCAACGTCGTATCGTCGCCGTCGCGAAAGTGGCCGCGCACCTCAAGCGGCAGCGCCGCATTGGCGCCGGTGCTGAAGGTAAGCAGCCCGCGCGCAAACCAATCGCTGGCAAAGCCCGTCAGGCCTGACGCGCGCAACAGGCGATTATCCGTAACATCGACGATGGTGCCGGTGCCGCGATAGGCGCTGGTGGCAAGGTTTACGGTGCAGCGCGCATCGCCCACGCGCGCGTCACAGGTAAATTGGTAAATGCGGCCGACCGGCTGGTTGAGCTTGTGCGCGAGGCCGCGAATTTCAGCGCGAAACGCCGATCGCCCACGGGCAACCTCGCCCAAATTGCCTTTGCGCAGCAAAACACGCTGGCCCGTATCCGCCCAATTGACCCGCCATATTTCAACATCCGCGTCGTCGAAGCGCCCGGCGGTCAAATCCTGCTCCGACAAAGCGTCGGAGGTCAGCACACCGGCAACGTCCAAATTATCGACCGCCAAGCCGCTTGAACTTTCAATGGCGCTGGCGCTCATGCCGGAGACGGCTTCGAAGGTCACACCCGCAAACGTGACGTCTTGATCATGGTCCGTGAACCCAAAAACCACCATATCGTTGCGGGTCAGCTTCCAGCAATGGCACAAGGTCGTGGTGCCACTATCGAGATGCGCCTGCAACTCCGGCGACAAGGACTTCACAGCCGTATCTCCACGAGGGGTATGGAGGGAATGTCGCCGGCGACAAAATCGCTAAGGCGTATATCCAAGTAATCGGTGTCAAAACGCACCGGCACGTCGAAGGTGAACCCGGCCGTAATGGCCGCGCCCAGGGGCGGGATCGACAAAAATGCAAACGTTACCCGGCCGGTTTCCGGGTCGACGGAAAAATCCGTACCTTCGGTTTTTTCAGCACCGTCCACCGCGACGCGCACCGAGCCTTCCACCGGCTTAAGAATGGTGCGTGTGTAGGTGGCGTCACCGCTGACATAGGTTTTGGTGAGTTGAAATACGTCCGTCGTACCGTCGCCGACGCCGATTACCTGGTCTGCCGCGCTGAGGGGCTGTTGCGGCGGGCAGGATTTGAAATCGCTGTGGTCTTTGAAGCGAAACCCGTGCAGACGGCCGTTGCGGGCTTCGAAAAAGGCAATGACCGCGTGCAGGTCATCGCGGGTTTTAACGCCGTACCCGGCGTTGAAGCGGCGGCGCGCGTGCGCCCAAGGCGTGTTGCGCTCTTCATGGCCACTGGCAAGTTCGACAATTTCCGTGCGCCGCTCCGGGCCGCCGGAAGAGCCAAAAGAAATAGCCGTAGGAAAGCGGACTTCGTGAAAGGCCATCGGGGCGCCTACATGGTGCGCTGCGCACGCGACATGGCGCGGCTCATAACGCCGGCGATTTGCGCTTCGGATTTGCGGAAGGATTGGGCGTCGGGGGTGGAAATATTGACGGTGACCGTAACGGGCTGCGCGCCCGGTTGCGCGGCCACCCCAAGGCGCCCATCAGGCCCGCGCCGCAACGGCATGATGGCCTCAGGCCCCGCCTCCCCCATCAGGCCCGTACCGCCACGCATGGGAAACACTGTCGGGGATGACACCACACCGCCCCGCGCAAACGGCGTCGGGCGGCCGCCAACCATCACAGCGCCATTGGCAGCGCCGAACAGGCTGCTAAAGACGTTCCCAAACACCGACGTCGCCGTGTCTTGCAGCGGCCGCAAGGCGGCGCTCAGCGCGGTTCGCGACACCTGTAACGCCACATCGCGCAACACATCGGACAATGACTCACCGCTGACGATGGCGCGCTCCAACCCATTGGTCAAAGACACGCCGAGCGTCTCCCCAACCTCCTGGGCAATATCGCTGACCTCTTCTAAGCCAGACACAAGGCCGGAGGTGTCCGCGGTAATATTGACGCTAATGCCATCGATATCGTTCATGAGTCGGGGCACGCCTCCATGAGGGCCAAAAGGTCCCGCCGCGCCAGAGGGGGTGGCGCGGCGGGGTGAGCCATGGCAGGTGCCGTCGCGCCATACAGTGCGCGCACGAGTTCACCCGGCGTCATGGCCCAAAACTGCTGTGGTGGAATGGACAGCGCGCCAAGGCCGACCTGCATAAGGCGCTGCCAGGGAAACCGGACAGCGCCGCTCACTTTCCCGGCGGCGGCTCGTTTGCCGATGCCGCCGGCGTGGCACCTTCTTCCGGGGCCCTTTCTTCTGGGGCCCTTTCTTCTGGCGCCTTGAACGTCGCCGCCATCAAATCGGCAATGATGCGGACAAACCCCGCCACCCCGCCGTCCGCGGTCATGCCCGCCACATCCGCATCGCTTATCTCATGGCCAGCACCGCGCAGGCCGGCGCCGATGATCTGTACGCATTCGCGCGCGGCAAGCCGGCCGGATTGCAGCTTCTTGGCGATCGACAAAATATCGTCCCCGCCAAAGGCATCTTCGAGTTCGGCCAACGCGCCCAAGGTCAACACCAGCGTGTAGGACGTTCCGTCGAGGGTGGCGGTAATTTCACCGCGGTGCCGGTTTGCCATGGTGCTATCAGGCAGCCGCAAAGCTTAGAGCGCCGGCGGAGGCGAGCGTTAGGTCATACGTCATCTCGCCATCATGCTCGCCGGAATATTCCAAGCCGGTGATTTGGAAAGCCCCCTCAACGGTGCCGAAATCGGGCACCACCACCTGCCAATCGCGGATGGCCCCGTCAAAGAACAGTTCGCGCACGGTCGCATCGGACGCAGCATCCTTAAACACGCCGGCGCCGGAAAGGGCCGCCGCCTTGATGCCTGCCTCCCCCAATAATTCGCGCCACGCGCCGGCGGAATCGGCGTTCGTCACGTCCACGGTTTGCGCGTTGAAAGACAAAGCGCGCGAGCGCAACCCGGCAACGGTCACGAAGCTGCCGAGCCCGTTTTCATCAAGCTTCAGCAATAGGTTTTTACCCTTTTGGGCACTCATGCATGATCTCCAGACATCAGGGGGCTTTAGGCGAAGTCCGTCACGGCCCGGTAGCTCAGCACGCCGTGCCAGGTCCGGCCGTCAGGGTCGGTCAATATCTGCGCCTGCCGGAAACGCAGATTAATCAGTACACCGCTGTCAAGGCTAAGCACTTGGTCGTGCAACCGCGCATGAATGGTATCAGCAATATCGCGGACGCGGCGGCGGCCGCCCATGCGCACCCACACGTGCAAGCGCAATTCGTGTTCCGCGCCCGTTTCCGTGCCGGTGCTCCAATCGCGCCAGGTACCGTCGCCGAGGGTGACGTATGGCAAATCGGCGCCGGCCGGCACGCGATCGTAAACCTGCGGGCCGCCGAGAAGTGCCGTTAGAGCCGCATCCGACGTGAGGGCGGTAAACAGCGCTTTGTGCAGCGCCCAACTCTGGGTTGCCGTCATCCGCGCCGCGCCCCCATGGCCCGCGCAACCGCGCTGCGCAGCCGCGTTTTAATGGCCGTCGTGTGCAGCCAAAGCGCCGGGGCAAGCCACGGATAAGACGGCATGTTGCGGGTGCCAAACTCCAAATGCGCACCATAGGATAGCAGCGTGCCGATATTGGCGATCAGACCGTCCGGCGAGCGGACCACAGCGAGGGAATTGCGCAGCCGGCCGGAGCGCGACACCGGCGCACGGGTATGGTCGTCCAAATGGGCTTGCGCCGTCTGGCGCACCACGTCGGCGCTGGCCGCCAATTCGGTGGCCAAGGCCTGGTTTGCCTTAGCCGCCCGCCGCAACAGCTTCTGGCGGACCGCGCCGGTGCCGGCAAGGGTGACGGTAACGCGCGTCATCCTTGCTGCTCCCGGCAATGGATTTCAATCCAGCGTTTGGTCGTATCCGGATCGATCACGCCATCGATAGCCAGCAGCCGAGACCCGAAGCGCAAGCGCTGCCGGGGTTTGACGTCACCGCGGTAGCGGCACGTCACGCGGTAGCGCACTTGCGCGCCGGGCCGCTCCGCCGTCACATCCTGGCTGGGCGCAGAAGGCACGATGGCCGCCCAAAAGCTGGCAATACTCTGCCAGCTAACCGAAGATCCGCCACCGCCATCGGCGGTAAACACCGGCTCTTCCAGCACCAGCCGGTGGCTTAACGCGCTAGGGCGCGTGAAACGTGAGCCGGTCATGGATCACAGCCTGGCCAAGCGGTAATTGGCAATGAGCGCGTTTACCGTACTAGGCACTTGCGTGGTGGTGGCATTGACGACAACCGGCACCCGGTTTTCGTACCAATGGGCGACAAGCAACAGCACTGCATGCCCTAGCGGCGGCGGCACGGCGGCAGCCGTATCGCCATAGCCAGCGGTAAACGTGATGCGGATGCCGCCGGCAGGCCGCACCACCGCCGGCCACGAGACGCCTGGCCGCAACACAAGACGCGGCGCGGGCCCGCTTGTCTCCACCAGATAATTGTCCAGCGGCCACTCGGTCACGCCGTCGTCCGCATCCACAAGCTCCACCGCCTGCACCGCTTGCACGGGCGGGTGCGGCAAAACCAAGTGCGGCGCACACGGCCAGCGGTCACGGGTCAATTGCAGCGTGCGTGTTATCAGCGCCCGGCCCGTATTTACCTCAACCGTCATGCGGGCGGCGGCAATCAAGGTGCTTAGCAAAGCATCTTCATCGCTGGTTTCCACGCGCAACAAGGCCTTGGCCTCAGCAAGCGTGACGGGCTCAACCGAGGGTTCGGTAAGTGTTATGATGGTCATGGCATTCTGCTAAGGCTGGCTACTAATACCGGCCACTAGGACCGGCCATTAAGGCCGGGCTGCTGCAAGCGCAGGGGGCCTGGCGATACCCGCATCACGTGCGATACCGCATCACATCCAACGGGTATGGCGCGCGGGATCAGGGCTGCACGCCAAACGGCGGTCACGTAGCGTTAAACCGGCTTTGAATGCGCATGGCTCAAAAGCGCCACGGCGGCGATCGGCGTGCCGTTTGAGTGACTGCCACTAAAATCCGCGACAACGCGCGAATAGCGTCGGCCACCGATATACCCTAGGCGGTATATGGTCTCGTCTTCGGCGGCGTTATCGACGGTGGCAAAAACCCCGTCGGTGCCGATGTCCGCACCGAGGACGTCTTCGGTGGTCACCGCATCCCAGGCGGCGGCATCGTCGGAGTGTTGCAGCTTGAGATCGATCCGCCTTGAGCCAGACAGCGAATCGCCGGACTGGCCTAAGATGACGGCGTGTTCGACGCTTTCAAAGCCGCGCCGGTCGATGGTGGTGCCGTTTGCATCGCTATTCACGGTCGCGGGCACGAGCGAGTGCCGCACCGCTACCTGATTATGCAGGTCGCGCATGGTGTTGCTTCCTATTTGCTACTTTATCAGTAAACGGAGGGGTTAAGAGGTGGCAAACTTCATCAGCTTGATCGCCTCGAAGTTCTGCACGCCGCCGCCCACGCGCTTGGTCGTATAGAACAGTACGTACGGCTTGCGGGTGTAGGGGTCACGCAAGGTGCGCACACCCAACCGGTCCACCACCAAATAGCCACGGCGAAAATCGCCAAACGCCAGCGCGTGCGCGTCAGCGGCGACGTCCGGCATGTCTTCGGCCTCGGTGACGGCGAAGTTAAGCAACGTCGCCGGCTGGCCGGCAGCAAGGCCCGGCTGCCAAAGATAATTGCCGTCCGCGTCCTTGAATTTACGGATCTCGCCCTGGGTCGTGCGGTTCATCACCCAATGCGCGTTGGCCCTGTAGCTAGCCTTGAGCGCGTAGACGAGATCAACCAACGCATCTTGCGGGTTGGCCGTGGCAAAAGCGCCATTTGCACCGGACGGCACATAGCCAAGCTTGCCCCAGGTCCAGGTATCATCGGCAACGC